>FZPS01000214.1_pt51 | contig 27618 bp, 40 predicted proteins | sample 1817821 | NCBI WGS metagenome assembly FZPS01 (sample SAMEA104158645, study PRJEB21678) | metagenome | place: Germany | collected 2015-04-21
TCGCGGCCGCCTATGTCGGGATAGGACAGTTTGCCGCCTGCACTGTATGCGGGCTGGTGCTGTACGCGGCGCTCCACCGCTCCGGCGCATACCGGCACCTGTTCGGCGGCTGAGGATTGGCAAAGCGCCGAAAGCTGCGTAACATATAATAGGCGTATTGGCGATCGGAGCGTATATATAAGGATATATAAGCAATTTTCATTATGTTAGTGTGGCAATACTGGGTTAGATTAAAGAATATAGAACCATGATTTTATGCTGTTTTTATCAAGCTTTGATTGAGGGTGAAAATCAGGTTTTTAATAAACTCATTTGAAATTATCGGTACCATTGCCTTTGCTGTTTCGGGAGCTTTAACCGGTATTCGGAAAAAGCTGGATTTGTTTGGGGTAATATTCTTAGCCACCACTACGGCGGTGGGGGGCGGGATATTTCGGGATATATTAATAGGAATTACTCCCCCGACCGCGTTTATAAACCCGATTGTGTGTGTTATCAGCATAATCACAGCGCTGGTGGTGTTTTTCTTTTATGATGAAAAGTACAGTAAACTTGAAAAGGTGGTTATCATTTCTGACGCGCTTGGCCTTGGGGTGTTTACGGCGATAGGGTGCAGAACCGCTTTGTTACATAATGTGGACGGGATTTTTGCCGTGGCCTTTATGGGTATGTGTACCGGGGTCGGCGGAGGAATCGCAAGAGATGTTTTGGTGAAGAATATTCCCTTTGTTTTAAAAAAAGAAATCTATGCTATCGCATCTATTGCGGGAGCTATCTGTTATTATTTTATCCGTCAATATTTTCATGATACGGTCTCTTTATATATTTGCTGTTTGCTCATTTTTGCCATAAGATTATTAGCAATTAAATTTAACATAAATCTGCCGGTGAGAAAAAAGAAGGGACGGGATACATACCGGCCATAAAGATATAAAACCCATTGAAAAGCCGAAACGGTTATCCGCTGAAAAAAATCTTTAAAAAACACTTGCATTTTTAAATCAGTTGGTGTAATATATTGAACGTGCCTGCGAAATCGGGCGGGTTCGCCTGTTTCGCGGCATTTGCAGACTGCACGATATGCGATGACGCGGAAGGTTGCGGCGTTATGCCGGGAATTTCCGCCGAGTATGTCCGTTCTTGAAACCGGGCGACAAAGAATACTGCGCGGGTACGTCGACCCCGTTTTGATTTGGGGTTTTAGTGCCGCGGCAGGACGCTGAATTTGCACCCGGATACCTACGCTCAAATACGGCTGAGCAGGTTTCCGGTTTTTTTGCCGCCGAGGCAAAAAACACCCGGCGGTGTGTGAAGATTTAGCGTCGCCCGCCAACTAATTGATAAGGAGGCGTTCTTAAGTGGCAGTCAAGGAGAAAATTCGTATTCGCATTAAGGGGTATGACCACCAGCTGGTGGACCAGTCGACAGAGAAGATTGTCGAAACCGCGCGCCGCACCGGCGCACGCATTTCCGGGCCTGTCCCGCTGCCGACTGAAAAAGAAGTGGTAACCATTCTGCGCGCGGTGCACAAGTACAAGGATTCCCGCGAGCAGTTTGAGATGCGCACCCACAAGCGTCTGGTGGACATAATCCGCCCTTCAAACAAGACGGTAGAGGCTCTGATGGGCCTTGAACTCCCCGCCGGCGTGGATATCGAAATCAAACTGTAAACCGGTTTGGCAGATACCGCGGCGAGGTCATGTTGGTTTTGAAAAAAGCCAACCAATAACCAAGGAGGTAATAAAACAATGCAAAAAGGCATTATCGGCAGGAAAATCGGGATGACCCAGATTTTCGACGAAAACGGCAAGTTTGTCCCGGTAACGGTGATTGAGGCCGGGCCCTGCACGGTTGTCCAGAAGAAAACGGTTGAAAACGACGGATATGAAGCTGTCCAGATGGGTTTTGGCGATATTCCGGTCAAAAAGGTTAACAAGCCGCTCAAAGGACATTTTGACAAGTCCGACGTCGCCCCGAAAAGGGTGCTGCGCGAGTTCCGTTTTGAGGACTGCGGCAAGTACAATGTCGGGGATATCATCAAGGCCGACGTGTTCCAGCCCGGCGACCGTGTTGACGTAACGGGGACCAGCAAGGGCAAAGGCTATGCCGGCGTGGTCAAGCGCTGGGGGTTCGCCCGCCTTAAAAGGTCCCACGGTACCGGCCCGGTAGCGAGCAAGGGCGGCTCCAGAGGTGCCAGCTCGTCCCCGTCCAAGGTTATCAAGGGGGCAAAGTCCGCCGGTCATCTCGGCGCGGAACGCGTAACCGTTCAGAACCTTGACGTCGTGAAAGTTGACGCGGAGAACAATCTGATTGCGGTCCGCGGAGCTGTTCCCGGCCCGCGCGGCAGTCTGGTGCTGCTCTCCGATACCGTCAAGGCGTAAGGGAAGGAGGAAATCGAAATGCCCACAGTATCAGTTTATGATATGACCGGCAAGGAAACCGGTAAGATACAGCTAAACGACCAGGTTTTCGGCATCGAGCCGAATAAAACCGTGCTGCACAGCGCGGTTGTAAACTATCTCGCAAACCAGCGGCAGGGCACCCAGTCCGCCCTGACGCGCGCCGAAGTCAGCGGCGGCGGCAGGAAACCGTGGAGGCAGAAGGGTACCGGCCGCGCGCGGCACGGCTCCATCCGCTCGCCGCAGTGGACGCACGGCGGGATTGCGCACGGCCCCAAGCCGCGCAGTTTCCGCTACGCGCTGCCCAAGAAAGTCCGCCGGCTCGCGATGAAATCCGCGTTTTCGCTCAAGGTGGCTTCGGGGGATTTGATTGTTCTCGAAAAGCTGGAGTTTGAGCAGATTAAGACAAAGGAAATGATTAAAGTGCTGAACGCGCTGGGAGCCGACGGGAAAGCGCTTGTGGTGATCAGCCAGAAGGACGACAAGGTCATCAAATCGGCAAGGAATATACCCGGCGTGCAGACATCTTTGGTGAACACCCTGAACGTCTACGATATACTCAACGCTGACAAATTCATCGTGGTCAGGGACGCCGTTGAAAAGATTGAGGAGGTGTACAGATAATGGACGCGATTACCGCACGCGAGATTATTCTGGCTCCGGTGGTTACCGAAAAATCGGTCAGCCAGATTGCCGACAAGAAGTACACCTTCCGCGTCGCTAAAGACGCCAATAAAATCCAGATTGCAAGAGCGGTCGAGGAGATTTTCGGGGTAAAGGTCAAAAAGGTTAACACAATCAGCATGAAAGGCAGTTACCGCCGTATGGGCAGATTTGAGGGGTATACCCCGTCGTGGAAAAAGGCGGTCGTTACCCTGACCGAAGACTCCAAGACCATCGAATTCTTTGACGGATTGTTCTGATAAACTATAAGGCAGGGTATGGGGTGCCCGGGTGCCTAATGTCCGCAGGTATCCCGCAAAGCCGTAAAATTAGGAGTGTGAATAAGATATGGCTATAAAACAATACAAGCCGGACACTGCCGGGCGGCGCGGCATGTCGGTTGTCGATTACAGCGGGCTGTCCAAGGTCAAGCCGGAAAAGAGCCTTCTGGCTCCGCTGAACAAGAAATCCGGCAGGAACAACCACGGCCGCATCACCGTCCGCCACAGGGGCGGGGGAAACCGGCGCAAATACCGTATTATTGACTTTAAGCGCGACAAGCACGGAATGCCGGCAAAGGTTCTGACGCTGGAATACGACCCCAACCGCAGCGCGCATATCGCGCTTGTCCAGTACGAGGACGGCGAGAAGCGCTACATCATCGCCCCGGCGGGGCTTAAGGTCGGGGATACCGTTATTTCGGGCACCGGCGCAGACATCAAGCCGGGGAACGCGCTGCCGCTGTCCAGCATTCCGACAGGTACTTTCATCCATAACGTGGAGATGCACCCCGGCAAGGGCGCGCAGCTTGCGCGCAGCGCCGGCACCATGGCGCAGCTTATGAGCAAGGAGGACAATATGGCGCTTATCCGCCTGCCCTCCGGCGAAATGCGGTATGTGCCGCTTGACTGCATGGCGACTATCGGTCAGGTCGGAAATGTCGAGCATGAGAACGTCAAAATCGGCAAGGCGGGCCGCCGGCGCCACATGGGTTGGAGGCCTGCGGTGCGCGGTTCGGCGATGAACCCCAGCGACCACCCGCACGGGGGCGGCGAAGGAAAATCGCCTATCGGAATGCCGTCGCCGGTTACGCCATGGGGCAAGCCCACACTCGGCTATAAAACACGCGCACGCCACAACCGTTCCGACAAGTTTATTGTCAAACGCCGTGGCAGCAAGTAAGCGAAAGGAGATTCGTTGTTTATGGGTAGAAGCGTAAAGAAGGGTCCTTTCGTACAGCCAGTGTTGCTGAAAAGGATTCAGGAGATGAACAAGCGCGGCGAAAAGCGGATAATCAAGACATGGAGCCGCGCGTCCACGATATTTCCCGATTTTGTCGGACACACCATTGCAGTCCATGACGGGCGCAAGCATGTGCCGGTATATATTACCGAGGATATGGTCGGGCACAAACTGGGCGAGTTTGCACCCACCCGCACTTTCAGGGGTCATGCAGGCTCCAAGACATCCAGCACTAAATAAGCGGCTGAAAGGAGAGAAACACAATGGAAGCGAGGGCACAGCTTAGATACGCCCGTATTTCCCCACGAAAAGTACAGATTGTTCTCGATCTCATCCGCAACAAGCCGGTTGACGTTGCGCTGGCAATCGTGCAGAATACCCCGAAAGCCGCCAGCGAGTATCTTGAGAAGCTGCTGAAGTCGGCCGTTGCCAACGCAGAGAATAACCACAACATGGATTCCAAAAACCTCTATGTTTCTGAGTGCTATACCTGCCCCGGCCCCATTCTCAAGCGAATCCGTCCGAGAGCCCATGGTCGCGCCTTCCGTATCAACAAGAGGACTTCACATATCACCCTTGTGCTCAAGGAAAAGGAATAGGCTAGGAGGAGGAAAACTATGGGACAGAAAGTCAACCCACACGGCATGAGAGTCGGCATTATCAAGGATTGGAGCTCCCGCTGGTTTGTCAAGAAAGGCGAGTTTGCCGATAACCTGCTGTCCGACTATCGGCTTCGCAGGTTCCTCAAGGAGACTCTTTACGGTGCCGGGGTACCCAATATCGAGATTGAGCGCGACGCGTCGCGCGTGAGGATTAACATTTACTGCGCCAAACCGGGTATTGTTATCGGTAAGGGCGGCTCCGAGATTGAGAAGCTGCGCGCCGAGTGCACGAAAATGCTCGGCAAGCCGACATATATCAATATTATTGAAGTCAAGAACCCGGACGCCAACGCTCAGCTTGTCGCCGAGAGCATTGCCGCTCAGCTTGAAAAGCGCGCGTCTTTTAGGCGCGCGATGAAACAGGCGATTGCTCGCGCGATGAAGAGCGGGGTCAAGGGGATTAAGACGCAGGTTTCCGGACGTCTGGGCGGGGCGGAAATCGCCCGCACCGAGCACTACCATGAAGGCACCATCCCGCTGCAGACGCTCAGGGCGGATATTGACTACGGTTTTGCCGAAGCCCATACCACATACGGCAGAATCGGCGTCAAGGTATGGATTTACCGCGGTGAGGTGCTGGGGGCACCTGCCAAGCCCAAAAGGGAAGGAGGCAGCAAGTAAATGCTGTTACCTAAAAGAGTTAAGTACCGCAGGGTCCACCGGGGGCGGATGAAAGGCAAGGCTACCCGCGGCACAATGGTAAACTACGGGGATTTCGGCCTTGTCGCTCTTGAGCCGGCTTGGATATCTTCAAGCCAGATAGAGGCAGCCCGTGTCGCGATGACCCGTTATATCAAGCGCGGCGGTAAGGTGTGGATTAAGATTTTCCCCGACAAACCGGTTACCCAAAAGCCGGCCGAAACGCGAATGGGTTCAGGTAAAGGCTCGCCCGAATACTGGGTGGCTGTTGTAAGGCCCGGCCGCGTCCTGTTTGAAATCGGCGGGGTGCCGGAGGAGACCGCGCGCGAGGCCATGAGGCTTGCAGCCAACAAGCTGCCCATAAAATGCAAATTTGTCAGCAAGTCCGCGGACGGTGCCGGCATGACAGGAACGGGTGGTGAGCAGGTATGAAAGCGTCCGAACTCGAAAAAATCCGCGAAATGAATCAGGATGAGCTTCAGGCAAAACTGAAAGATTTAAAGGAAGAGCTGTTCAACCTGCGGTTCCAGCACGCGATTAATCAGCTTGACAACCCGATGCGCCTTAAAGCCGTTAAAAAGGAAATCGCGATTGTGAAAACCATTATCCGCGAGAACGAACTCAAAAGCGGCGCCAAGGCGTAACGGAAGGAGGGGTATGCAGTGAGTAATCGTAATCTGAGAAAGACACAGGTTGGAACGGTGGTCAGCGACAAGATGGATAAAACGGTTGTCGTCGCCATCGTGGACAATGTCCGCCACCCGCTTTATAAGAAAATTATCAAGCGCACCGTCAAGCTTAAGGCCCATGACGGGAACAACGAATGCAGGGTGGGCGACCGCGTTGAACTGATGGAAACACGCCCCTTGTCCAGGGAGAAGAGATGGCGCGTAACCAGAATTATTGAGAAGGCCAAATAAAGTCGGCTTTGCTGAAAGGAGGAAATACCTGTGATTCAACAGCAGACCTACCTTAATGTTGCCGACAATACCGGAGCCAAGGAGCTGATGTGTATCCGCGTTCTCGGCGGTTCCGGCAGAAGGTATGCGGGCATCGGCGACGTTGTGGTAGCTTCGGTTAAAAAAGCGGCACCCGGCGGCGTTGTTAAGAAAGGCGATATTGTCAAGGCGGTTATTGTCCGCACAGTTAAAGGCGTCCGCCGTGAAGACGGGACCTATATACGTTTTGACGATAACGCGGCGGTAATCATCAGGGACGACAAAAACCCCAGAGGCACACGCATTTTCGGCCCGGTGGCAAGGGAGCTGCGCGAAAAGGACTACCTGAAAATCCTGAGCCTCGCGCCTGAGGTGCTTTGATGGGAGGTACCGGAATGAATAAGAAACTTCATGTAAAAAAAGACGATACCGTGCTGATTATCAGCGGCGACGACCGCGGGAAAAAAGGCAAGGTACTCGAAGTCAGCCCAAAAGAGGGCAAGGTAATAGTTGAGGGCCGGAATATAGTCAAAAAGCATGTCAAACCGCGCAGAATGGGAGACCCCGGTGGGATTATCGAATCCGCCGGCGCTATATACGCCTGCAAGGTAATGGTCATCTGCCCTCAGTGCAACAAGCCCACCCGTGTGGGCTACAAAAAATTCGCCGATGGGACAAAGTCGCGCATTTGCAAGCGTTGCGGCGAAGCCATGTGAGGAGGTTAGGCAGCGAATGGCCAGATTGTTGGACTACTATAAAAAAGAAGTAACCCCTGCGCTGATGAAAAAGTTCGGCTACAAAAACGTAATGCAGGTTCCAAAGCTTGAGAAGATAGTCATCAATGTCAGCACCGGCGAAGCGCGCGACAGCTCGAAGGTTGTGGAATCCATCATGTCGGACTTAATGGCAATCACAGGGCAGCGGCCGATTGTGGTCAATGCCAAAAAATCTGTTGCGAACTTTAAAGTCCGCGAAGGGATGAGGCTGGGCGCCAAGGTTACGTTGAGAGGCAGGCGGATGTACGAGTTCATGGACCGCCTCTTTAATGTTGCGCTGCCCCGCGTTCGCGACTTCCGCGGAATCAGCGCCAACTCGTTTGACGGGCGCGGAAATTACAACTTAGGCATTAAGGAACAGCTTGTTTTCCCGGAAATCAACTACGACAACATTGACAAAATCCGCGGCATGGACATCAACATCACAACCACCGCGAAGACCGACGAGGAAGCGCGCGAGCTGCTCTCACTTCTGGGCGCGCCGTTCCACAACTGAAGGAGGGGATTACCGTGGCAAAAAAAGCAATGAAGGTTAAACAGCAGCGCGAGCCTAAATTCTCCACCCGCAGGTACAACCGCTGCAAAATATGCGGACGTCCCCACGCATATCTTCGCAAATATGGTGTATGCCGTGTCTGTTTCAGGATGCTTGCATACAGGGGCGAGATTCCGGGCATTCGCAAGGCAAGCTGGTAAGCAACAGCTAAAGGAGGTTGACGGAATGCAAATTACCGATACAATCGCCGATATGCTGACGAGGATACGCAACGCCAACTCGGCAAAGCATAATTCGGTGGATATCCCCGCGTCCAACATGAAGAAGGCAATCGCCCAGATTCTTGTTGACGAGGGATATGTCAAGAGCTATCAGACAATCAACGACGACAAGCAGGGGATAATTCGCATATTCCTTAAATATCAGGGCCCGAACAAGACCCCGGTACTGCAGGGGCTTAGGCGCGTTTCCAAGCCGGGCCTGCGCATATACACCAAATGCGAGGACATGCCGAAAGTCATGAGAGGCATCGGCACAGCCATAATTTCCACATCCAAGGGCGTCATGACCGACAAGCAGGCGCGCAAGGAAAATGTGGGCGGCGAAGTCCTGGCTTTTGTATGGTAAGGGGGGGCGGATGAGATGTCAAGAATTGGACGAAAACCGATACCAATCCCTGCAAATGTCGATGTAAAGATTGAAGACGGCGTGGTAACCGTTAAAGGCGCGAAGGGCACCCTTTCGCAGAAGATACACTCGAATATGACGGTTGAAATCAAGGACGGCGAAGTGTACGTTACCCGTCCGAACGACGAAAAGGAAAACCGCTCACTGCACGGGCTCACCCGCACTTTAATCGCAAATATGGTCGAAGGGGTAACCAACGGCTTTAAAAAAGAGCTGGAAGTCAACGGAGTGGGGTTCCGCGTTCAGAAGCAGGGCAATGATTTGGTGATGAATATCGGGTACAGCCATCCGGTAGTCATCAGCGAGGTGCCCGGAATTACCATAGACGTGCCCGCCCCGAACAGGATTGTGGTATCCGGCCCGGATAAACAGATGGTGGGGCAGTTCGCGGCCGAAATCCGCAAGAAGCGCCCGCCTGAGCCGTACAAGGGCAAGGGTATCAGGTATGCCGACGAACATGTCCGCCGCAAGGAAGGCAAAGCCGGCGTTAAGGGCACCGCTTAATTAAGGAGAGTGAAAGACCATGGTGAAAAAACAAAGCAGAAACAAAGCCCGCAAACACAGGCACCTGCGTGTGCGCGGCAAAATCAGCGGAACGGCTGAACGCCCCCGCCTCAATGTGTTTCGCTCCTTAAACCACATCTATGCCCAGCTTATTGACGATGTCGCCGGCGTTACGTTAGCCGCCGCTTCCAGCGTGGAAAAAGATTTTGGCATCAGCGGCAGCAATAAGGAAGCTGCCCGCAAGGTCGGTCAAATTATCGCAGAACGCGCCGCACAAAAGGGAATTACCGAAGTAGTGTTTGACCGCGGCGGTTATCTCTACCACGGCCGCGTCAAGGAGCTGGCCGAAGGCGCCCGCGAGGGCGGCCTCAAATTCTAGGGAAAAGGAGGAAATGCTTTGGCTAGGGTTGACGCAAGCAATCAGGAATTAAAAGAACGGATAGTCTCTATTAACCGCGTCAGCAAGACGGTTAAGGGTGGCCGTGTAATCAAGTTTTCGGCACTGGTTGTTGTCGGAGACGGCAACGGCAAGGTCGGTTTCGGATTGGGCAAGGCAAACGAGGTGCCGGAAGCCATCCGCAAGGGGATTGAGGAAGCCAAGAAGAGCATGGTTGAAATCGCGATGAAGGGCAACACAATCCCGCACGAGATTATCGGCAGGTTCGGGGCCGGAAGGGTCCTGCTCAAGCCGGCCGCGCCCGGTACCGGCGTCATCGCCGGCGGGCCTGTCCGCGCCGTTGTTGAAGCCGCGGGAATTCGGGATATACGCACCAAGGCTCTCCGCTCCAACAACCCGATTAATGTGGTGCGAGCGACAATGGACGGCTTGACCCGGCTGCGCACAGTTGAGCAGGTCGCCGCCATCAGAGGAAAGACTTTGGAAGAAATTCTGGGATAGGCAGAAAGGGCGAAGTTTGACAAACACCTGTTTATCAAACTGGATTTGCGACGCAAGGGCTGTTAAAACGGGCAAATCCCCGGCTTACTGCTAGAAAGGAATGGTTTTTGATGGCTAGAAAGAAGAAAGGCAACACCCTTCAAATCAAGCTGGTAAAAAGCCTGATTGGCTCAAAAGAGGCCCAGGAGGCTACCGCGAAATCTTTGGGACTCCATAAAATCGGCGACATTACAAGCCAGCCCGACAATGCCGCCACAAGAGGTAAGATAGCTAAGATAATTCACCTCGTCGAGGTAATCGAAGCGTGAGCATTCGTGCAAGGAGGTGCGAAACAACATGAAGCTGCATCAGCTTTCTCCCGCCCCGGGTTCTGTCAGTGAAAGGAAAAGGGTCGGGAGAGGACATGGTTCCGGACACGGCAAGACGGCGGGTAAGGGCCACAAAGGCCAGAAGGCAAGGGCCGGCCGTGGTGTCCGTATCGGGTTTGAAGGCGGGCAGATGCCCCTGCAAAGGCGTATCCCGAAACGCGGATTCGTCAACATCTTCAAGACCCGGTACGCGGTTGTTAATATCGCGGATTTGAATGAGTTTGAAGACGGCGCGGTGGTTGACGCACAGGCGATGATAGACGCCGGGCTGGTTAATAAACTCTATGACGGGATTAAGGTTTTGGGCAACGGTGAAATAAAAAAGAGCTTGACTATTAAGGCCGCAGCTTTTTCGCAGGCAGCCAGGGCCAAGATTGAAGCGGCAGGCGGGAAGGCGGAGGTGAGCTGATGTTTCAGACACTTCGCAACGCGTGGAAAATAGAAGATTTAAGAAAAAAAATCCTTTATACCCTGTTCATAGTCCTGATTTTCCGTATCGGCTCGGCGATTTCGGTGCCGTTTGTGGACATGGACGTGATGGCGCAGGCGGTCAGGGATTCGGGCGGCATAATGGATTACCTGACAATGCTTTCGGGCGGCGGGTTCTCGGACGCCAGTATTTTCGCCCTTTCAATCACCCCGTATATCAACGCCAGCATTGTAATCCAGCTTTTGACGGTTGCCCTTCCCCCGCTTGAGCGGCTGGCGAAAGAGGGGGAGGCGGGCCGCAAGAAGCTCGCGCAGATTACCCGCTATATGACGGTTGTTCTGGGCCTTCTGCTGGGGACCGCGTATTACTTCATGATAAGGAACAATTACCAGGCCCTTGTCAGCGAGGCAAGAACCGGCTTTGGGCAATGGTTTGCCGCCCTTGTAATCGTGCTCTGCTTTGCCGCGGGCTCGGCAATCGTTATGTGGCTCGGAGAACAGATTAACGAGCGCGGGCTCGGAAACGGCATTTCAATTCTGCTGTTTGCCGGTATTATCTCACGGCTGCCGTCGGCCGCGCGGTATCTCTGGGCGATTTTCTACGAGCAGGGCGTTAAAATGCTGGATGCGGGCACAGGGCTTAAATACGTGCTTATTGTGCCGTTTATCGTAATTCTCTTCCTGCTTATCATTATGTTCATCATCCTGATAACCGAAGGGGAGCGCAGGATACCGGTACAGTACGCGAAACGGGTGGTCGGCCGCAAGCTGTACGGCGGGCAGAACACCTACATCCCGATTAAGGTCAACATGTCGGGCGTCATGCCGATAATTCTGGCCGTTTCGATGGTATCGGTGCCGAGCGTGATTTTCAGGTTTACCGGCGCCCCTGAGGGTAAAGGCTTTTTCGGCAAGATTGCGCTGTTTATCTATACAGTGTTCAGCCCGAACCATCCGGTTTACGCTGTGCTGTATTTCCTGCTGATTATAGGCTTTGCGTTTTTCTACGTTACCATCCAGTATAATCCCATTGAGATTTCCAATAATCTTCGCAAGAATTCCGGCGCAATCCCCGGCTACCGTCCGGGCAAACCCACTGCCGACTATATCAAAAGGGTTCTCAACAAAATCACCCTTGTCGGCGCAATCTGTATCGGGGTTATAGCGATTTTCCCGATTATCTTCAGCGGAGTTTCGGGGATTTCGGGTCTGGCGCTCGGCGGTACGTCCATTATGATTGTGGTCGGGGTTGCGCTTGAAACCACTCAGCAGCTCGAAAGCCAAATGATGATGCGCCACTACAAGGGATTCTTAGAGTAACGTCTGGTTTTTGAGGGAGATGATATGAGGATTGTTTTATTAGGCGCCCCCGGTGCCGGAAAAGGCACTCAGGCTGAAGTAATCAGCAGGGAAAAGAATATTCCCACCATTTCCACAGGCAACATTATTCGCGACGCGCTGAAAAGCGGCTCTGAGCTTGGGAAGAAAGCCAGAAAGCATATTGAAGCCGGCCATCTGGTTCCGGATGATATCGTAATCGACGTCATCCGCGAGCGGCTGTCGCAGCCGGACTGCAAAAACGGTTTCATACTCGACGGCTTTCCGCGAACCATCCCTCAGGCCGAGGCACTTGAACGCATGGGTGTTCATATTGACCGAGTGATTGAGATTGATGTGGACGACGAGGTCATAGCCCGGCGTATGTCAGGTCGCCGTGTCTGCCCGTCTTGCGGTACATCCTATCATATCGAGCACAAGCAGCCCAAAAAGCGGGATGTATGCGACAATTGCGGAGACACCCTTGTTCAGCGCGAGGATGACCGGCCGGAAACAGTACGCGAACGGCTTCGGGTGTACCACGAACAGACCGCGCCGCTGAAAAACTACTACGCGACCCGAAACAAACTGTACGTGGTCAAGGGGCAGGAGGACGTGAACGATACAATCAGACTGACTCTTGCCGCACTCAAGTCGTAAACCGCGGAACCGGGCTTTCAATCGGGTTTTGCGTTTTATGGGCGCTCAAACAAGGGACAGATAAGACACAAATTCCTGCCCAGCTTTTCAGAAAGGCTTGGTGATTGAGATTATCCATATCAAGAACAGCCGCGAGCTTGAGCTGATGAAGGAAGCCTGCGTGATTGCAGCAAGGGCCCTGCAGCTCGGCGGCAAAGCTGTTTGTCCCGGCGTTACCACCGCCGAGATAGATAGGGAGATACGCAGATACATTGAAAGCCAGGGCGCCAGACCCTCCTTTCTGTGGTACGGAGGGTTTCCCGGCAGCGCGTGCATATCAATCAACGGTACGGTTATCCACGGCATACCGGATAAGACAGTCATTAAAGAAGGCGACATTGTAAGCATTGACGTCGGCGCATATTTGAACGGCTACCACGGCGACAACGCCGCGACATTCCCCGCCGGGAATGTCTCAAAAGAGGCACAAAGGCTGATAGACACAACCCGCGAGAGCCTGTATGAAGGTATTCGCGCGGCCAAAGCGAAAAAACGGATTGGGGATATCAGCTCGGCCGTTCAGCGGTATGTCGAGGTGCGCGGTTACTCGGTGGTACGGCAGTTCGTCGGCCACGGAGTAGGCGTGAACCTGCATGAAGACCCTAGTGTCCCGAATTTTGTCACTCCCGGCCACGGCCACACCCTTATTCCGGGAATGACACTGGCCATCGAACCAATGGTGAACGCGGGCACTCCGGACGTAAAAATCCTTGAGGACGGCTGGACCGTGGTTACCGCGGACGGAAAGCTGTCTGCCCATTTTGAACACACGATTGCGATTACTCCCGATGGGCCTGTCATTATGACTCTTCCTTAAAATTTTGGAGGTGGGCTGTTGTTTAAACGAGGCAGTGTTGTTGTATCGCTGCGCGGACGGGACAGCAAGAGGTTAATGGCGGTTCTTGAAGTTGAATGCAACCGGGTGCTGGCGGCTGACGGGCGGCTGCGCCCGATAGAAAAGCCCAAACGCAAAAACCCGCGTCATCTGGCGCCTACCGGCGCTGTTCTGGACGAGACTTCAATGGCTACCAACCGTAATCTGCGGCGGGCTCTGGCGCAGTTAAGGATGCCGCAGCAGTGAAAACGCATTAGGGGGGTATTGTATGTCAAAAGCGGATGTTATCGAGCTTGAGGGTACTGTTATTGAAGCTCTGCCCAACGCGACCTTTCAGGTTCAGCTTGCAAACGGGCATGTAATCTTAGCACATATCTCCGGCAAGCTGCGCATGAATTTCATCCGCATTTTGCCGGGCGACAAGGTTACGGTCGAGATGTCCCCATATGACTTGACCAAAGGCCGTATTACATGGCGCTCAAAATAAATGCGGCCTGTCTGTAAATAAATATTATAAGCGATAGACCGGAAACGGGAGGCCGCTTCCGGCGGAATGGAGGATATCCATGAAAGTCAGACCATCAGTAAAAAAGATTTGCGAGAAATGCAAAATCATCAAGCGCAAAGGCCGTGTAATGGTGATTTGCGAAAATCCGAAGCACAAGCAGCGCCAGGGCTGACGCCCGCGACGCGCCGCTGCGGCAAACCGGATTTCATACCCATGCCTTGACGCATAAAAGGCAGAAAGAAAGGAAGGAATATTTATGGCGCGAATAGCTGGTGTAGACTTACCCAGAGACAAACGCATTGAAATTGGCCTAACCTATATTTACGGTATCGGACGCAGCTCTGCCAAGAAAATTCTGCAGCAGGCCGGCCTCAGCCCCGATACCCGCGTGCGGGACCTCAGCGAGGACGACGTCAATAAGTTAAGAGAGATTATCGACCATAGCTACAAGGTTGAAGGAGACCTGCGCAGGGATATGGCGATGGACGTAAAACGGCTGATTGAAATCAGCTGCTACCGTGGGATTCGCCATCGCAAGGGTCTGCCGGTACGCGGACAGCGCACCAAAACCAACGCGCGCACCCGCAAGGGTCCCAAAAGGACTATCGCCAACAAGAAGAAGTAAGGAGGAGGAAGAAAAATGGCCGCTGCAAAAACTACGCGGAAGGGCACATCGTCCCGGCGCCGCAGGGAGCGCAAGAATATTGAGCGTGGCATGGTTCACATCAGGTCCACGTTTAACAATACCATCGTAACCATTACCGACCAGCAAGGCAACGCCATTTCATGGGCAAGCGCGGGCGAGCTCGGATTCCGCGGTTCCCGCAAATCCACTCCGTTTGCCGCCCAGTCTGCGGCTGAAACTGCCGCAAAAGCCGCAATGGAGCACGGGCTCAAATATGTGGAAGTGTACGTCAAGGGGCCCGGAGCCGGGCGGGAAGCCGCAATCCGCGCGCTGCAGGCCGCAGGGCTTGAGGTCAACATGATTAAAGACGTAACCCCAGTCCCCCATAACGGATGCCGCCCTCCGAAAAGAAGGCGTGTCTGAATAATTACAGGAGGTGCAACCACTAATGGCAAGATATACCGGGGCGGTGTGCAGGCTTTGCCGCCGCGAAGGACAAAAGCTGTTTTTAAAAGGCGACCGCTGCTATTCAAGGAAATGCTCGTTTGACCGCCGCTCTTATGCTCCCGGCCAGCACGGACAGGGGCGCAAAAAGGTCTCGGAATACGGCAAGCAGCTGCGTACCAAGCAGATTGCGCGCCGGTACTACGGGGTATTAGAAGGGCAGTTCCGCCGCTACTTTGAGCTGGCTGAAAAAATGTCCGGCGTTACAGGCGAAAACCTGCTCGCCATTCTGGAATCCCGGCTGGACAACGTCATCTACCGTCTGGGGCTTGCCAGCTCCCGCGCGCAGGCGCGCCAGCTGGTGCTGCACGGGCATTTTACCGTTGACGGACGGAAGGTCAATATCCCCTCCTACCTGACCAAGGTAGGGCAAGTGATTTCCGTAAAGGAAAGCAGCCGTCAGAACGAGAATATCAAGCATATCTTTGAAGTTAATTCATCCCGCCCTGTCCCGCAGTGGCTGGAAATGAACCGCGACGCACTTGAAGCCAAGGTTGTCGCGATGCCCAGCCGCGAGGACATCGAACTTCCGATTGAGGAAACCCTGATAGTCGAGTTGTACTCAAAATAAGGTTGGGATGTCAGGCAAGCCGCCGATGTCAGTGGTTTGGGCATTTTGGCCCGCGGCGGTTTTAAAAGCAAAAATAATCGTGGAGCGCTGCCTTTTTTGGCGGCCGTTCACGTTCTTAATTAGGAGGGTTTTGGATGATTGAAATTGAAAAGCCCAGAATAGAAGCAGTGGAAATCGCACCCGACGGAACGTATGGAAAATTTGTTGTCGAGCCCCTTGAAAGAGGCTTTGGCACCACACTGGGCAACAGTCTGCGCCGTGTTTTGCTGTCATCCCTTCCCGGCGTAGCGGTAACCTCCGTTAAAATCGACGGCATTCTCCACGAGTTCTCCGCTATCGAAGGCGTTAAAGAGGACGTTACCGAGATAATCCTGAATATTAAGGGCCTGACCGCAAAAATCAACGGGGACGGGCCGAAGGTGGTCTACATCGAAGCGGAAGGCCCGTGCGTGGTTACTGCCGGCTCAATCAAGTGCGACAGCGAGGTTGAAATTCTCAATCCCGACATGTATATCGCGACCCTTAACGAAGGCGCCCGCCTAAACATGGAGATTACCCTGAACAAAGGGCGCGGCTATGTGCCCGCGGAGCGCAACAAGCAGAATATGGCGCCGGTAATCGGGGTGATACACGTTGATTCCATCTATTCCCCGGTTCTCAAGGTGAATTACATGGTCGAGAATACCCGCGTCGGACAGATAACCGACTACGACAAGCTCACCATCGAGCTTTGGACAAACGGGACAATCCTTGCCAAAGAAGGGATTTCCCTCGGCGCAAAGGTGTTGACCGAGCACCTCAACCTGTTTGTGGACTTGTCCGGCGAAACCTATGCCGGCGATACAATCATGGTGGAAAAGGACGACAAGGGCAAGGAAAAAGTCCTCGAAATGACCATTGAGGAACTGGATTTGTCGGTGCGTTCCTTCAACTGCCTCAAGCGCGCCGGTATCAATACGGTCGAGGATTTAATCAGCAAGACCGAGGAAGACATGATGAAGGTGCGCAACCTTGGGCGCAAGTCGCTGGAGGAAGTGGTCAACAAGCTGGCCTCCCTTGGGCTGAGCCTGCGCTCCAACGACGAAAAACTGTAATTGTCCATCCATTCACCGGCTTTACCCGCAATCCTTACAGGGTTTAATCCGGCTTAACCTAAGTAAAAGGAGTGAATTGATATGCCCGGAACCAGAAAGCTCGGCAGGTCTACCGCTCATCGCACGGCCATGCTGCGCGCTATGGTTACCTTCCTTTTTGAAAAGGGGCGGATTGAAACAACCGTTACCCGCGCCAAAGAGGTGCGCTCAATGGCGGAAAAGATGATAACCATCGCGAAAAATCCCACTCTTGCGAATAAGCGTCTGATTTTCTCTTTTGTAACCAAGGAAAGCGTCAGCAAAAAGCTGTTTGACGAAATCGCGCCGAAATACGCCGACCGCAACGGCGGGTATACGCGCATTATCAGGACAGCCCCCCGCCGCGGGGACGCCGCGGAGATGTGCCTGATTGAGCTTGTATAGCTTTATCCCTGAATAACTGTTGGCAACAAAGGCCTTAGAAGTTTCGGGCGGCAGCGGCAGGCTGCCGCCCGTTTTGCGGCGCGCGGCGGCTGTTTTCAGCGGCATTAAAATCCGGCGCCGAACCAGACAGCGCGAAACCTTGATTTTTATTGATTAAACAGATATAATAAGATGGTTTGATGTGTTAAATTGTTAAAACAATACAGCAATAAAGGGGGCTGCATCCATGGTCAGGGCAATAGTCGGTGCTAACTGGGGAGACGAGGGGAAAGGTAAAATCACCGACGTGCTGGCGGCGGAATCGGATATTGTCATCCGCTTTCAGGGCGGCAGCAACGCCGGGCACACCATCATCAATCAATACGGCAAGTTCGCCTTGCACCAGCTCCCGTCAGGGGTGTTTCATAAGCATATCACCAACGTAATCGGCAACGGAGTGGCGCTGGACATAGAAAAGTTCTTAAAAGAGGTGGAAGCGCTTGCCGAAAAGGATGTGCGCCCCAAAATACTGGTGTCCGACCGCGCCCAGATAGTAATGCCGTATCACGTCCTGTTCGACAGGTACGAGGAGGAGAGGCTGGGCGGCAAGTCCTTCGGCTCCACCAAATCGGGAATCGCTCCGTTTTATTCGGATAAATACGCGAAAATCGGGTTTGAGATTTGCGAACTTTTTGACGAGAAAACGGCATACGAAAAGCTCAAGGGCGTGCTCGCGGTGAAAAATCTGCTGTTAAAGCAGCTTTACCATAAACCGACACTTGATGCGGACGAGGTCTTCACCGAGCTGTTAATCCTGCGGGACAGAGTTGCGCCGTATCTGGGCGACGTGTTCCAGTTTCTGCGCCGCGCGCTCAAAGACGGCAGGGAAATACTGCTTGAAGGCCAGCTGGGGGCGTTGAAGGACCCTGATTTCGGGATATACCCGATGGTTACGTCCTCGTCCACCCTCGCGGGCTACGGCCCGGTGGGCGCCGGGCTGCCCCCATACTGCATAACCGATATTATCGCGGTGGTAAAGGCGTATTCCAGCGCGGTGGGCGCGGGCGCGTTCGTGAGCGAGATATTCGGGGACGAGGCTCACCAGCTTCGGATGAGGGGCGGGGACGCCGGCGAATTCGGCGCAACTACCGGCCGCCCGCGCCGCATGGGCTGGTTTGACTGCGTCGCCTCGCGGTACGGCGTTCAGGTGCAGGGCGCGACACAAGTGGCGCTGACGGTGGTGGACGCGCTCGGTTACCTTGACGAAATTCCGGTATGCGTCGGGTATGAGGTGGACGGGAAGGTGTTGAGGGAATTCCCGACCACTCCGACACTGCGGCGCTGCAAGCCGGTGCTTGAAAGGCTGCCCGGCTGGGGAGCGGATATCAGGGGGATTAAGAGATACGGTGATTTGCCGGCCGAGTGCCGCAATTATATCGAGTTTATCGAAAACCAGCTCGGCGTGCCGATTACAATGGTTTCAGTCGGGCCCGGGCGGGATGAGCTGATTTACCGGTGAGCGGCTGACGTGGTTGATACGGGCCAAATCCGCGCCGCAGGGTAAAGAGGATTGTAATTGCCGGCCCTTCCGGCGACGATTGATTGAAATCAGGGAACTGGGAGTTTATTATGATAAATAAGAGACCCAAAGACATGAAGCGTATCACGACTCCGGAGCTGGCAGAGGCATTTATTAATGAGCAGCTGTCAATACTTCAGAATCAAATCGGAGACAAAAAAGTCATGGTGGCGCTGTCCGGCGGGGTGGATTCCTCTGTTGTTGCCGCGCTTTTAATAAAAGCCGTAGAAAAACAGCTTGTTTGCATACATGTTAATCACGGTCTTCTTCGAAAGGGAGAACCGGAGCAGGTGGTTGAAGTTTTCCGCAAACAAATGGACGCCAATCTGATATATGTTGAAGTGATTGACCGTTTTCTTGATAAACTCGCGGGTGTTACCGATCCCGAACAAAAACGCAGGATTATCGGCGCGGAGTTCATTCGCGTTTTCGAAGAAGAAGCACGCAAGCTTGACGGTATCGAATTTCTGGCTCAGGGGACAATTTACCCAGATATTCTTGAGAGCGGCCCGGTTAAGGCGCACCACAATGTGGGCGGTTTGCCCGAAGATTTGAAATTCGAGTTGGTCGAACCGATAAAGTTCCTTTTTAAGGATGAAGTCCGTGTCGTCGGAAAAGCTCTCGGACTGCCGGACGATATGGTATATCGACAGCCTTTCCCGGGTCCCGGCCTTGGTGTCCGCTGCCTGGGTGCGATAACCCGCGAACGACTGGAAGCTCTTCGGGAATCCGACGCGATACTGCGCGAGGAGTTTGCGAAAAACGGCCTCGAAGGTAAAGTCTGGCAGTATTTTACTATTATACCGGACTTTAAATCGACCGGTATCCGCGATGGTAAACGCAGCTTTGACTGGCCTGTAATAATCCGCGCAGTCAATACCCGTGACGCGATGACCGCAACCGCAGAGGATATTCCTTTTGCTCTGCTGCAGCACATAACGGCACGCATCACAGCGGAGGTTCCCGGTGTTAACCGTGTGCTTTATGACCTTACACCGAAGCCTCCCGGCACGATCGAGTGGGAGTGATATCATTTGGTTTAGATGTGCTGAAAAACCCAGTATTCATGCGGGTTTGCGGACTTTGCCAGTTTAGCCCAATTGCTTTTGCAACCTTTTTGCAACTTTTTGATTTGAAAAACGTTTTTTTCTCCAGATGAGATAATAGCAAGTGGTTTGCAAGTAAACAGAATATTAACCGAAATATTAGACAGACATCAATCTTATTTAAAATTGATGTCTGTCTTGTTTTGTTGCCATAATAACGTGTCCAATAAAAAGTCGCCTTTCCAAACAAACAGCGGTAGCAGGGGATTTTCTCCTTGTCGCCTTTTTCTGTATCGTTAGATGAACTCAAATTTTTATGATATAAATATATAATACTCAAAAACATTTTGATATTTTTGAGACCAACGCCGAAAATAACGTACTTAATAGGTGAAAGCGCTTTTAGATCAGACAAGGGAGGTGAACAACATGGATGATCTGAGAATAATAGAACTCTACTTTGCACGAGACGAACAGGCAATCAAGGAAACAGACGCTAAGTACGGTAAGCTCTGCCACACTATCGCATACAACATTCTGAACAATCACGAGGATTCTGAGGAATGTGTCAACGATACTTATGTGGGGGTATGGAATGCAATTCCGCCCACAAGACCGAACAAATTTATGTCTTTCGTTTGTAAAATTGCAAGAAATCTGTCTCTAAAACAATTGGAGTTTATGAAGCGAGAGAAACGCTCGGCAGATGTGCTTATATCTTTGGAGGAGCTTGAAGCCGCTTTACCAGACGAAAGATACGCTCCCGATGTGAGCGATGAAGAAATAGGCAAGCTGATAAGCAAGTTTCTCCGCAACCAAAAGGATGATGTTAGAAACGTCTTTATTCGCAAGTATTTCTTCTTCGATTCTATTGGAGAGATCGCAGAGCGAAAATAAAGACCCCAGAAAATTTTGTGTAAATAATGAATGAAAAGCTTCCTTTCAGACAAGAATGAGGGTGAGAAATAATCGCCGTAGATAAGAACGGAAAAGAGTTATGGCGAAAAAAGATTGCAGGCAGCACCCAGACAGCATCTTTCGGCCTTTTTGATATTGCCGTTAAACACGATAAGGTAATTGCGGTAACAGATTACCTGTTTCGCTCATCTCCAGCAATTGATGAAACCAATAAATTGCTGTATATTGGGACAAAAAATAACGAAGACAGCCAGTTGTTGGCGATAAACATTGATACGGGCAAGCTCGCATGGTCATATAACCCGGGTGGCGATGTATATTCATCTCCGGCTTTCCATAATGGTTTAGTTTATTCGCGTGCTGAGAAAGGGTATTTACATATTCTGAAACCGGACGGCATACTGGTGAGAAAGATATTATTAAATGAGGAGGTTACATGGCCCTCGCCGGTTATTGATAAGCAAGGTGTTTTGTACATAGCCGGCATGGGGGATGTGAAAAGCAAAGGCTTTGCTTATGCAATTAAAGCCATAAAGCCATAAATAATAAAAAATAAAATAAAATTTGAAATACTATGTACGATGCTTTTTAAAAAACACCGATAAAAAAACCATCGGAGGGGTTTGCCTCCCGAGGGTTTTCAGTTTTAATCAATATAATTCGGGGTGTTCCCGCAAAACGTAAGCCATAGCCGCCCGTTAAGACGGCTTGCCGGTTTTTCTGTTTCTGAACCGTTTTGCAGCCGCGACAACCCCGATTTTTTTTGCGGTTTTATAAGCAATCCGATAAGCATTTCGCCTTAACCTTGTTTTGAACGGGGATCTTGCGTATTTTTTGTATAGCCGCCAAAAAGAAAGGGCGTTTAACTCGCTGAAAAAAGCATCCCTGTGCTCGGACACCGCCGCCGGCACTCGATATGAAATATTGACGCTGACAGCCTGTTTAAAATCCACTTCAGTAAAGCGTATTTGCTCCGAAATCCTGTCCCAGAGCGAATACCCTTTTTTGCTGTGCAGAAAAACAAGCGAAACCCCCTTGTCGTCGCCGATACCCGGCAAATCCCCGCTCACCTCGCCCCATTTGTCCGCAAGCAGGATGTCGGTACAATAGGGCAGGATTTGTTCCCCTTTATACTGGCAGGAATGACATGCCGGCCGCAGGCAAACTCCTTTTAAAAACGCCTGAAGGTACGGGTCGTCGGTATGCCGCCTGCGGTAGGTTTGCCCGTTTTCAAACAACAGCTTGATTGAGTAATCCGACCATCCGCTGTCCTTATTGCGGAAAAACGCCCGGCGGACTTTTGACCGTTTTCGCCCTTGCTGCCAGTCAAGGTATTTTTCCCACACAAGCGGGGAGGGAACCCCGCGGCAAATAAAACTGACTGTAACAAGGTTGTCCTGCCCGCCGGCAAGAAAACAGTTAAGCGCGCCGATTTGGCAGGGGGCGCCGGAGTACAGAACCCGCCTGCCGGATTTCAAATCCTCGCTGACCGAGTCGTAAATACCGGTGCCGATATGGCTTTGGACATATTTTGAGCCCTGAAGCTCGCTCAAACAGTCCTCAGTCTCAACCCGAATATGGCGAACCCTCATATCCTCATCCAAAGCCGCGCCGTAAACCACTCCGCCCTCCAGAATGACCTGCCTTGCAAGCGAGATGAAAATACCGCCGGAGGAACTTGAAATCCGGTCTTTCTGGTCCTTGTTGTACGCGATGAAGGTCGCCGGGCGGCCAGCCCCGCCCTTGACGAGACACCGCGCATGGCAGATTTCATCGCATATACCGCAGCGGGTACATCTTTCCCGGTCAATCACCGGGTAAACAAACCCCTCGCCGTCCGGCTTTAATTCAATGCACCTGACCGGGCAGCCCGCCGCGCATGCCCCGCAGCCGGTGCATTTTATCCTGTCCATTTCAGAAACCATAGACACTTACCCTTTCGCGACGCGCCTTATCTTCCCGATAATCGAATAGACAATCTGCTTTTCGCTGTGGTTCATCGCGGTAAACCACGCCATTAGCATATAAACGGCGCAGAACGCCGCCCCCCACCCGATAAACGCCGCCCAGCCGTCTATTTTTGTAAAGCGCATTATGGCGTAACCGGCGGCGGATGTAACAGCCGCCGTCGGCAAAAACTGCGCCATGCTCTTCCAAAACCGGATGATATTCAGCCCGATTGATTTATGATAGTAAATATTCATCGCTATTCCGTTCGCAAACAGCAGGGACACCGCGGTCGCGGCCGCACAGCCGACCGCGCCGTATCTTCTGCACAGCAGGACGCTGAGCGCAAAGTTGACTAACGCCATCCCCGCATAAAGCAGGGAGCGGAACTGGTGTTTGTTCTGCGCCATTTGAATCGGAATACCGATGTTTTGAACCAGTGGAATGGTTGCGGGTACAATTAACAGCAGTGTGATTATGTAGGCCTCGCCGTAGCCTTTCGGCGTCCACAGACTGATGAATTTCTGCCCGAAGAATATAAACCCAAGCAGTACGGGAAGCAAAACCAGCATCTGTATCCGCCCGATTTTAATAAAAAAGCCGGTCAGCTCGCTGTCGGGCCTGTTTTCGGCGACAAACCGGTTGGCGCGGGGGATAAACACGTTGGAAATGGCGGTAGAGATATGGATATAGATATTGTTGATTGCCGCGGCCACGCTGTAAACCGCGGTATATGCCGCCCCCCACATCCTGCCGAGCAGGATTTTGTCAATGCTCCAGTTAATCTGGTCCACGATTGATGTCAGGGCGACAAAACCCGAAAAGACGGATATCTCCTTAAGCTGCGCGGCCGACGGATTGCTGAAATCCACCTTTATTCGCAGCTTTTTAAAGCAGTAAATCACATAAAAGGTATCCGCAACGACCGTAAGGCCGGCGGTAACCGACGCCATCATGATTGAGCGGTAGCCGCGCATAAGCAAAACCCAGGTCAACGCCGGACTCAGGATTGTTTTGATTAGATTAACGGTTTTATGAAAGATGAACTGCTCATGAGCGATTATAATCGAAGAAAAAATGCTGGTCGAAAGGTTGTAGGCGGTGCTCACCGTCAGGATTGCCATGATTGTCCTTGCAATCACATATTCGCTCTCGCTGAGGCCGGTGGAAAAAATCAGCCTTGCGCAGGCGGTCAGCACAATTCCGGAAAACAGCGCCAAAACCCCGATAACCATAAATACTATGCAAAAAAGGCCGTTGGTCCTCGCCAGCGCTTTATAATCGTTCGCCGCCTTATCGCGCGAGTAAAAGCGGACATAGCTGCTTGAAAAACCCAGATTGAGAAGGTTGACATACGAGATGATTGACGCCGCGATGTTATAAAGCCCGTACTCGGTTTTCCCAAGCAGCCTGAGCATTGCCGGGGTATAAATCAAGGATATCACTATGCCGGCTATGGTCTGCGCATAGGATAAAAGGGTACCCGCCTTTAACTGTTTTGATTTACTTGCTGACATCCAAAAAAACTCTCCCTGCTTCCTGGGCGCTTTCTATATATCCGGGCATGATTTTCCCCAAATGCCGGCGTATTGAGTCCTGATTTTCCAAAAGCCAGATAAACGCATTGGTCAAATCATGTTCGCTTTTTATCTCCTGTACCGGCAGGACATAGTTCTGGTAAGCGCCGAACAAATCAGCCGCAATCCCCTTTGCTTTTACCGAGTATCCGCACACCAGTGTCGGGACGCACATCGAATAAGCCGCGATAGTCGCGTGGGTGCGTGCGCCGACAAACAACCGGCACTGACCAATCAGGGCTTTGAGCTGCCGGCAGTCCATATCGCCAAAAAGCCTGATACGCCGATTGCCCTCAAATTCAGAGCCGAGCTCTTTCAGGGTTTCTATATCGTTGTTGCCCGGTATGGTTACATGAGGGATTAACGCGATATTATAATCGGTATTTTCAAGAATGTATCCGACTATATTCTTATATGCCGAAAGCACAGCATTTGAATTCGCCACACACCGCAAAATCAGGGGGCTGATATTGATACCGACGGTATTGTGCAGGATTTCTGTGCTTTCCGCCGGCTCAAGGGTGAACGCGGGGTCGGGATAAAGCTCAAGATTGTCAAGTCCGCGGCTTTTAAGGGCGTTGTATGTGATGGATTCCCGCGCCACGATAACATCGTAGCGGCTTAAGTCGTCCAGCATTTCCTGCGTGATATCCGCGGGCTCTATCGAACAGCCCCAGAGTATTGTCTTTTTTCCGAAAAAGTGCGCGACGCTGTTCATCGCATATAGCGAAAAAGGCCTGCCGTAACAGTAATTGTCCCCGCCGATTGATACGAAGATATCGTTTTCCTCAAAAACCGCTCTGTGCTTTTTTGTGAGTTTTTTTTCAATCAGTCGGGTGGGGGAGTCATTCCCGATAAGTTTTGTCATCTGGTACAAAAACCAAGTCTTTGACCACCTTGTAACCATCTTCATTGAAAGATGTTCAATTCTATCGTATAAGTCATAGGCCAAATCGCCGCCAAGCTGTTCCGAGGACCTTTCATATTTGGTCAACAGAGTTGCCTTAGCGTCGGGCACCCATTTTCTTAAGATGTTTGCTGTGGAAACGGCAATCGCTTCACAGCCGTGGTTGAGCGACGTGGGGTGAGGGTAAAAGCAAAAACTAACCATAATCATACCCTTTCAGAGCGCTATATGCGGTTTGCCAGAAAAACCTTCCTGAACACGCCAAAAGATTTCGCCAGCAGGAATATCATAGAGTACAGGTTATGTTTAAAGAGCAGGAAAAAAATATGTTTGCGACCGGCCCCCGGTTTATGGTATCTGCCGGCTAAGACAAAATCTTTATAAAGCCCGCTCTGTTTTATTTTCTCAAACGCCTTTATCCTTTTCTGCCTTGTCTCCTTTAATCCTGCAATTATCCATACTTTTTCCGAAATGTTTTTGACCACCACGGTCCTGTACTCAATCATATCATCCGGTGAAAAAATGCTTTTTTGCCGTATAATCCGCAGTATTTCTTCTTCCGCAGTAAGACTGGACAGCATGTCAAGGCTGGGATTGCGGGTTATCCCCGCTTCGTTCACCCTGTAATTGTAAAGCACATCGTCTATAAACAGCACTTTCTTTGCGTTGCTGAAAATCTCGGCGCTCTGCAACCGGTCCTCCGCGCGCCTTAAATGATAAAACCCGGAGTAGTCCCGGTTGTCAAAACAGGATTTATTAACGGCTTTGCGACAGATAGCATTGTAGACCGACTCAAAAAGCAGTATTCTGAACAGCTCCCTTGTGCTGTCGGTTAAATACTCCTTTCTGTCCTCTGTTACGACTGCAAGGGTTTTTCCGCCTTTAAACTCTCTATACCCGAACACCACGCAGTCGCAGCCGTGCTGACCGATTTTGCCGCTGATTACTTCAAGCGCCGTCTTTTCCCAATAATCGTCAGCATCCAAAAACAAAAGCCATTCGTTTGAAGAGCGGGCAATGCCGTACTCCCTTGAATGAAGCTGGCCCATGTTGGGTTTGTGGAAAACCTTTACCCGCGTGTCCTTCCCTGCGTACTCGTCGCAGATTTCCCCGCTGCCGTCCTTTGAACCGTCGTCAACCAGAACAAGCTCAAAATCGGCATAAGTCTGGTTTAACACCGATTCAATACATTCCCTCAGATATTCCTTTGCGTTATAAACAGGGACAATCACGCTGAACGCCAATAAAATCAACTCCGTGTCATTCTATAAGGCCGCTGTCTTCGATTATCCATTTAACCCACAATTCCTGCGGCCAAAAGTGCCCCTCCGTAAAACTCTCGATTTCTCCGCTGTCGTCCAGTGAGTAATACCCGTTTGTGTTATACAAAGACCTGTCCGTATAGCCATACGACATTTCGACCACCAAAAACTCGTCCCCTCTGAACAAAATGTCGTATCCCATGGAGTCAAACCTATTCTTCCTGCTTATATCCGCGCAGTATTTAATCACATCGGGCGGGATTTCCCTGCCGAAATCCAGCCTTCCGCTGCCGCTAGCCCTGAAATCGTTTTTGCGGTTTTGCCGCCAAAATCCCAACGCATACCTGTGCCCGATAATGCTAACCCTTAAATCCCCCGGATTTTCCTTAATAAATTCCTGAAAATAAGTGTAACCGAAACTGTCGAAATTGGTTTTAAACAGCTTGTTGACTGCCTTTACCCAGACAAATTTTCGGTTGATTTTTCGGATAAGCTGTTTTTTGGATTTTACCATCCTCACCGCGGAACTCGCCGCGCCGTTTGATTTTTTATAAACAACCGGATAATTTGCTTTTTTCGCCATGCCGATTGAATCGTTATAGTCAAAGGACACGAAAGTATTGGGCGTGTTGATATTCTGGTATTTTAACAGATAATGCTGGGCGACCTTGCTGTCAAAATGCCATGCCGTTTCATAATTTGGATAAACCCTCTTTTTCATCACGTGCTGGAGAAAATAGATTTTTTCCTTAAAAAACTGAGAGTTCTCAACCCCCATATACCTTGGTTTCCATATAAGGACATCGTATTTGTCCGCCTGCTCCACCCAATCATGCCTGTCGATATACACCACGCCGTATTCTATGCCGTATTTATCAAGCGCATCCGCAAACCGCGGGCTCCAGTCGCCGGAGAGCCTGTTCATCTTTTTCTCGATGAGTTTCATCGGGTAGGAAACGGCGTTTTGGTATTCGTGGCTTGAACACAGTCCGACTTTCAAAGCATTCACCTTTTCATCATATTGACGCTTATATATAACAGCGTATTAATAATAGCATTTTCCTTTCCGCGGCGCAAACGTTTAGGGCCCCTGCGCGTTGTCCGGCAGTTCTTCGCCGCCTAATCC
>FZPS01000187.1_pt136 | contig 27590 bp, 24 predicted proteins | sample 1817821 | NCBI WGS metagenome assembly FZPS01 (sample SAMEA104158645, study PRJEB21678) | metagenome | place: Germany | collected 2015-04-21
GGTCAGGTTACCAGAGACAATCTTATGTACCTAAAAGGAAAGGCAAATATTCCGATATACAACGTGTTAAAGGAGTTATCTGGTTTTTAAAAAAGGCAAAAACTTTATCAAGGGGTCACCTTAAAATGATGAATCCGCTTTCATTATTAACGTAGAAAAAATTGCCTACAAATACTTGACTCAAACGACTAATTCCTTCAAGTTGCATATTAGTAAATCTTGATGTATGATTATATGTGGTCAAAAAAACTAAATATAAGGACCTTCGTTAGGCCAGGCTCCTGTGTGGAGATACGCTGCTGCCCAAAAATGTCCAAAGACGCCAATGGGTCAACAGAAACAATCGAATTAAGGTTGTTTTTAACGTAGCTGAAATTAATTTTCTATGCCACACAGTGCTAAAGCTCTACGATTGAGGGTTATTAATTTGCTAATGAGACGCATGTTGTTTCTATTGGGATCATTTGAGCTGGAAATGTTGTTTAGATAATATTTTTGCTTGCGTGAATCCAATAAATTCAATTAGGTTCTGTCTGTTTTATTTGCGATTATTAAAACACCTTCTATCGTAGAAGGTGTTTTTTATATGATTTGAAAAGGATGTGGGATGAAAATGGATATGGCTCAAGATCCAGACTCGAGTCCGTGTTACTGTTTATTAAAACTAAATATTACTAGAGTCATGCCCACAAATGATCTTCTAATTTAAGGGCGGACTCTTAACTTAGGAGGAATGAATATGCACCGTTTACAAGATCAAAAAAAAGAGAGATTTAAAAATCGAGTCATCAATCGGTTGGATGAAAAAGATTTAAAAACCTTTCGCTCTCTTTATTTATCATTACATTCACAAGATCAGGTAGATATTTTTTATGCATTTAATGAAGAACAGAGAAAACTTGCATATTACTACTTATCTTCTAAAGAAATGGCGATTATTTTTACTGGATTAGAAATAGAAGATCAAGAAAAGACCTATCGTGAAATGGATATTAATTATTCAACAGAAATGTTTAATGAGATGTTTACAGATGATGTGGCGATGTTTTTAAATGAAATTGATCCTGAACAAGCTGAAGAAATTCTATCGCTGATGGAGCCTAACAGATCAAGGGAAGTAAAGCGTTTAATGTCATATGCTGATGAAACAGCTGGCTCAATTATGACAACAGATTTAATATATATTTGTTTAACTGATACAGTGGCTGAGGTTCATGAAAAGCTACGTGATAAGGCAGTAAGTGCAGAGATAGTTTATTACTTGTATGTCATTGATGAAGAGCAAAAGCTTGTTGGCGTTGTCTCGCTACGGGATCTGATTACAGCTGCGCTAACTGATACAGTTGAGTCGATTATGAGTACAAAAGTAATCTCAGTTCCAGAGGATATGGATCAAGAAGACGTTGGGAAAATTATTAAAAAATATGACTTTCTTGCAGTTCCAGTAGTATCAAGACAAAATCATTTACTAGGAATTATTACAGTGGATGATATTATGGATATATTAGAAGAAGAGACAACAGAAGATTTCGAAGATATTTCTGCTGCTTCAGGCTCAACAGATATAGATCTAACAGGTATTGAAACAGCCAAAAAGCGCGCACCTTGGATTGTTACATTGACTTTTCTTGGCTTACTCACAGGTGGCGTCATTGGCTATTTTGAAGAAACTTTAGAGTCAGTTGTGCTCTTATCTGTCTTTATTCCAATGATCATGGATTCGGCAGGAAATGTTGGTACTCAATCATTAACCGTCGCCGTTCGAGGACTTGCTCTTGGTAATATTAAACGAGACGGTTTTATTCGTCTAATCAAACGAGAATTATCAGCGGGCTTCTATCTGGGATTAATTGCGATGATTGCAATTATTATATTAATTTCACTTATTTATCAAAACTGGCTCTTAGCGGTTATCGTAGGCGTATCTTTACTTTGTACGCTAACGATTTCGACAGTTGTAGGCTTTGTCATTCCGTTAATAATCAATAAACTAAACTTCGATCCAGCTATTGCCTCAGGTCCATTTATTACAACTATTAATGATATTGTTGGTTTAATTATTTACTTTTCAATTGCGACAGCGTTAATGGCTTTTTTATAACATATGATTTTAATAATGAAAACTCACATATTGCTGATTCAAAACTTTGGATCTAAAATATGTGAGTTTTTTTAGTTCTTTAGAGTAAGTTTAATTTTTAAGGGAATATAAAATTTGATAAATCATGTTAAAAACTTCAATAATGACTTTATTCATCTATACCTAAAATGGTTGGTTACAGTTGACTAGGAGGTAATCAAATGAAGTACGAAGATTTAGCAAAGGACATTATTGAAAATGTCGGCGGTAAAGAAAACGTTCAAAGTGTGATTCACTGTATTACTCGTCTTCGTTTTAAGTTAAAAGATGAATCGTAGGCAAATACAGAATACTTAAAGAATCATGACGAGATCGTTACAGTTCGACAAAGTGGTGGTCAATATCAAGTTGTTATTGGTAATCATGTGCCTGAGGTCTACAAGGCAGTCAGCTCTGTAGGTGGGTTTGAATCTACTGGCCAAAGTCAACAAGACAGTGAAGAAAAAGGTAGTCTATTTAATCAATTTATTGAGATAATCTCAGGTATTTTCCAACCGATTCTAGCAGTACTTGTCGCTTCAGGTATGATTAAAGGTTTCTTGGCACTTTTTGTCGCACTAGATGTGCTTAATGCTGAAAGTGGTACTTACGCAATTTTTAATGCCATTGGAGATGGATTGTTTTACTTCTTACCGATTTTTCTAGGTTATACTTCGATGAGAAAATTCGGTGGTTCCCCATTTCTAGGGATGGTAATTGCAAGTGCATTAGTCTATCCAACGCTTGATCCATCACTTGGCGGATTTGCAGCAAGTGAACCGTCATATATGCTTTTTTCAGGGACTTTATTTGAATCAGCAGTCCATCTAGAGTTCTTAGGAATTCCGGTTATTTTAATGACTTATGCTATGTCGGTAATTCCAATTATTATTGCGAACTATTTCGCTGCTAAACTAGAAAATGGTCTTGGCGCCTTTGACAAAGTTGAAGAGGATGGGACGATTCAAGATGATTACCGAATTGATTACCTACGTGAACATATTATTGCCATCCGAGAAGCCATTGCAGATGGAGTAGAGGTAATGGGCTACACGAGCTGGGGCTGCATTGATTTAGTCAGTGCTTCAACAGGTGAATATTCAAAACGTTATGGCTACATTTATGTTGATAAACACGATGATGGATCAGGAACAATGGAGCGGAAGAAAAAAGCATCGTTTTATTGGTACAAAAAAGTAATTGAAACAAATGGACAAGAGTTGTAAGTATGCTCGATTGCGCAAAAAAAAGATAATCAACGGTCATAAATAAACAAACCTTCATTCAGGTAGGCTTTACTCTGAATGAAGGTTTTGTTTTAGTTATTCTGTTGTAAAAGGTGATGCTGGTAAGTTATCTTTGTTATAAAGGTTAGCATTTTCCGGATTATCTGACCAACCATAGCGAATATGCTTAGGATTTGTGATTTCTGGATGTTTAACAATAACTTTATTGTCTCTAATCTCAGCTTGAGCTGGTTTGAAAATGTTATCTTGTCCTGAAATAACAAAACCATTTAATTGATCGTCTTTGACTGTTAATCCAGCCCCAACATGATTAAAGGTAATTTCAATTTCATTACCGACCACCTGGTGTGACTGATAAAGCGGTCCCATATATTCGATATTTTTTCCGTATGCTAAAACATTTGCACATTTTGCAAGACGTTCACCAACGGTTTTCTTATCTTGAGGGTGAAGGTCATTGGCTTCTCCAACATCAAATGATACAGCCATTGCCGTATTTTTCACTTGTAATGATTTTAATTGTTCATTTCGTAATTTAGCCCAGTAGCTTTCGTTATCATCTTCACCAGTTTCTAAATTAGCTAGCTGTACGAATAGGAATGGGAAGTCACCAATTTGCCAAGTGTCACGCCAGTCCTGAACCATTCTTTCAAATAGTTTATGATAACCATCAGGACGAGCTATGTTTGATTCACCTTGGTACCAAAGTACACCAGTCATTGGAAAATCAGAAATCGGTGCAATCATCTCGTTATACAATCCTCTAGGGAAGTATTGGAAGAATGTTTTTGGTTTAAGTCCTTCTGTGATAGCTCCAACCTTATATTTCCATGTGCCAGTTAAAGGTATATGACCTTCACTCGTAATCAGTTCGTATGGCATATCTTTCACAAATCCACCAGTAGATTCAGTGCTAACTAGTCTTACTGTTACTGTATTTTTACCTGGTTTTAAAATTCCTTTAGGTACTGGATAGCGTCTAGGTGGATATTTATATCCTGTATGTCCAACTAGCTCACCATTTAGATATGTATGATCAGCATCTATTAAAGTACCTAAACTTAGTATTGTTTCTTGATCTTTAAAATCTTTTGGTAGATTAAAAGTCTTCTGATACCAAACTGCTCCTCTAATGGGCTCTAATTCTGTGTCTGCCCATGAGTTAGGTACATCAAATGATCCCCAAGTGCTTGTATCAGTATCTGGGTGATTCCACTTTTCAACCATTCCTTGATCTTGTTGATTAAGATTTTGATGCCAGTCTTGCTCACGTTTTTCTTCCATCTCAATCGTGTCTTTAATATATTGATCATCTTTACTTTGATCAAGAATCTCGTCATAGCCTCCGACTTCTCTTAAAGTTTCCTCACGCATCCAAGCTTCTATCGGAGTTCCACCAACTGCTGTTGCAATAAGTCCAATCGGTACACGATGCTTTCGGTAAATTTCTGCGGCAAAGAAGTAACCAATTGCACTAAAGTTCAATACATCTTCAGGAGTAGCCTTTTTCCATTCGCCACCAGTTAGCATTTCTTTGGGTTGATGGAAATTATATACTTGAGGCACACTGAAATGTCTAATTTCAGGATTATTAACCGCTTTCATTTCTTCGGCAAATAAATCAAGTGTGCGATTTACAGGCAGCTCCATATTTGATTGACCACCAAGTACCCAAACATCACCAACTAAAATATCATCAATTTGTATTTCTTCAGTTCCAACTATTTTTAGTTGATGAGGTCCGCCTGCTTCAGCAGGATCAAGTGTAACTGACCACTTACCATTTTCAGCTGCGACAGTTGTGTATGTTTTATTTAAAAATGTAACTTCAATTTTTTCGTTAGCTGTCGCTTCACCCGAAATAGTTAATGGTTTGTTCCGTTGAATAACCATTCCATTACTAATTAAACTGGATAATTTCATTTTCCTCACCTCAAAAAGATTATATCACAAGGAAAGATATTCAACCTTATTAATAAACTAATTTTACAAATAAAGATTGACATTAACTGATTACAAGTGTAAACTTAAATTAGATCAACGATTACAGATGTAAACGAACTGTATTATATTTAGAAAAGAGGGAAGGTATATGACTGTCGATCATGAAATAAAAATATCAGACTCTGAATGGGAAGTTATGCGCGTTGTATGGGCGAATACTCAAGTGACTAGTAAAGAAATCATTGATGTATTAGAGCAAAAGAAAGCTTGGAAACCAGCGACAACTAAAACATTTATCAGTCGGTTAGTTAAGAAAGATATGTTACAAGTTGAACGTAGCGGTAAAAGATATCTTTACTCAACTGATGTGAACGAAGCAGATTTTGTTAAACATATGCTGAAAGATTTGTTTGAAAATGTTTGTAATCGGCAAAAAGGTGGTATGATTGCTTATTTACTAAGTCAAGTCCCTTTAAGTCATGATGATATAGAAAGCATTACAAGAATTTTAAATAAAAAACGTGACGAAGCAGTTGATGTTGTGCCGTGTAATTGTTTGCCAGGACAATGTCACTGTAAAACGATTAAAGAAAAGTGAGGAGAATCATAATGAAAAAAATTAAACTTAATATAACTGGAATGAGTTGTAATCATTGTTTAAATCGTGTTCAAACGACAATAACTGAGCTTGAAGGTGTTGAAAAGGCAAAAGTGAACTTAAAGAAAGCAACAGCTAGTGTAAAATTTGATGAAATGAAACAAAGCCCGGAAGCTATAGCAAATGCAGTTAAGGAAGTCGGTTATCAAGCTGAAGTAGCAAAATAACACGAGAGGGGGACGTATAATGCAAAATAAAACATTTACTGTTGAAGGAATGACCTGTGCCTCTTGTGCACAAACAGTTGAAAAAACAGCAAGTAAACTCCCTGGTGTTGAAACAGCTCAAGTCAATTTAGCAACAGAGAAATTAACAGTGAACTATGATGAAGCAGTTTTATCGACTGAAGAAATTGAAGAAGCGGTTAGCCGAGCAGGTTATCAGGTGAAGACAGCAACAAAGAAGCAAACGTTATTAATTTCAGGAATGACCTGTGCATCGTGTGCTCAAACGGTTGAAAAGTCAGTGGCAAATCTTGAGGCAGTTAAGCATGCTGAAGTAAATTTAGCAACAGAAAAATTGACTGTCCAGTTTGATGAGGCAATGCTTTCTACTGAACAAATTATTTTGGCGGTCGAAAAAGCTGGTTATCAAGCTAATGTCGAACTCGATTCAACAGATAACTCATATAGTGACGCAAAGCAAAAAAAACTAAATCAATTAAACTCAATTTGGCGGCGATTTTGGTTATCAGCCATATTTACGATTCCATTATTCTATATTTCTATGGGATCGATGATTGGCTTGCCTGTTCCATCAATCATTGATCCGCACCTCAATTCATTAAATTTTGCACTAACCCAATTAGTACTCACTGTCCCAGTCATGCTCTTAGGATTAAGCTACTATACAGGTGGCTTTAAAGCATTGTTTAGAGGTCATCCAAATATGGATTCTCTCATCGCCTTAGGAACGGGTGCAGCATTTGTTTATAGTTTATTTGCAACCATTTTAATAAGGAACGGTGATACAACTTACGCGCATGAGCTATATTATGAATCAGCAGCAGTCATTTTAACCTTAATTACTTTAGGGAAATATTTGGAGTCCCGTTCTAAAGGGAAAACATCTGAGGCGATTGAAAAATTAATGGATTTAGCACCTAAAACAGCAACAGTCATTCGTGACGGTAATGAAGTAGAAATTGGCATCGATCAAGTTGTTGTCGGTGATTTAATTATTGTTAAACCAGGTGAAAAAATTCCAGTCGACGGAACAATTGTTGAAGGTCGTACATCAGTCGATGAGTCCATGCTTACAGGAGAAAGTATTCCTGTTGAAAAGAATATTGGCGATGCAATGGTTGGCGGCAGTTTTAATAATAATGGAACGGTTAAGTACAAGGCAGATAAAGTTGGAAACGACACAGCTTTAGCTCAAATTATTCAATTGGTTGAAGACGCACAAGGATCAAAAGCGCCGATTGCTAAAATGGCCGATATTATTTCAGGTTATTTTGTCCCGATCGTGATTGGCCTTGCCATTATTTCTGGGTTAGGCTGGTATATATCTGGGGAGTCAGGCATCTTTGCATTAACAATAGCAATTTCCGTTTTAGTCATTGCTTGTCCGTGTGCTCTAGGCTTAGCTACACCAACAGCCATTATGGTTGGTACTGGTAAAGGGGCAGAACATGGTGTGTTAATTAAAGGTGGTGCAGTTCTTGAAACAACACATAAAGTAGACATGGTTGTGTTTGATAAAACAGGGACGATTACAGAAGGTAAACCAGTTGTAACAGACATTATTACATCAGACGGTATTAATGAAGAGAAATTATTAATGTTAACAGCTTCAGCTGAAAAAGGTTCAGAACACCCATTAGGTGAAGCAATAGTTGAAGAAGCTGAAAGTAGAGCCTTAACATTTATGAATGTCGAAGATTTCTCGGCTATTCCTGGACACGGCATCGAAGTAACGATCGATGGCAAGCAACTGTTAGCTGGTAATAAAAAGTTAATGGTTGATCGAGGTATTACGTTAGACAATCTTAATGTGCAATCAGATCGCTTAGCAGATGATGGGAAGACACCGATGTACATCGCGATCGATCGAAAAATTGCAGGGATTATCGCAGTAGCGGATACAGTTAAAGAAAACAGTGCTAAAGCAATTGAAAAACTTCATGAAATGGGTATTGAGGTAGCCATGATTACGGGCGATAACGCACGAACAGCAGATGCAATTGCTAAACAAGTTGGGATTGATCGTGTTTTAAGTGAAGTTTTACCTGAAGACAAAGCAAATGAAGTTAAGAAGCTTCAAGCTGAAGGAAAGAAAGTAGCGATGGTTGGTGATGGAATTAATGATGCACCAGCACTTGCCCAAGCAGATATTGGAATTGCGATTGGAACGGGTACAGATGTCGCGATTGAATCAGCAGATATTGTCTTAATGAGAAGTGACTTATTAGATGTCCCAAGCTCGGTTGAATTAAGTAAAGCAACAATTCGTAATATTAAAGAAAACCTATTTTGGGCATTTGCTTATAACGTATTGGGTATTCCATTTGCGATGGGAATCTTTTATATCTTTGGTGGACCATTACTAAGCCCAATGATTGCCGGAGCAGCGATGAGCCTTAGTTCCGTTTCAGTACTTGCAAACGCATTGAGACTTAAACGATTCAAACCATCACGCACTAAATAACAAAAAAGGCAGGGGCAAAACCCGCCGCTGAAATAAAGAAGCCGTTGGATTTTTACTCGAAGTAAAATTTCAACGGCTTTAAATATTTTTTCAATAAAAATAAGAACCTTTAAATTTTTCTATATTAAAAGATGAACTTGAGTGTATTTTCGCAAACTTGTGTGCATTTTCTTAAACTTGTGTGCATTTTTGCAAACTTGTGTGTATTTTCGCAAACTTGTGTGTATTTTCGCAAACTTGTGTGTATTTTCGCAAACTTGTGTGTATTTTCGCAAACTTGTGTGTATTTTCGCAAACTTGTGTGCATTTTTGCAAACTTGTGTGCATTTTCGTGAACTTGTGTGTATTTTTGCAAACTTGTGTGCATTTTCGCAAACTTGTGTGCATTTTCGCAAACTTGTGTGCATTTTCGTAAACTTGTGTGTATTTTTGCAAACTTGTGTGTATTTTTGCGAACTTGTGTGTATTTCGCAAAGTCGTAATTATTACAATTAAATCCACTTAATAAGGTGGTGTCAAAATGGAGGGTTGCATTTCTACTATAAAACGATTGAATTTTATTTATAATAGTCGACTTACCCAACTGGTACGAACCTATTTTAACTAAAACGACTAAAGGATTAAAACACTCTATCATTGACTGAAAACATTGATAGCTTTAAAGTTAATTAACATTAAACAGAATTAACTTGGACTATGAAACAATTAATGTTATGATTTAGATGATAACTTTACTAGTTAAAAGTTAAGTTTTATTGTACTTGTACGGATATATTATTTCTTATTATCAATGATATTTTTAGGAGGAATGTACATGAGTCAACAAATTAGACAATCGATTGAAGCGGGTAAAACATCATTAGGTATTGAACTCGGTTCAACAAGAATTAAAGCTGTCTTAGTTGGAGAGGATAATAATCCGATCGCTGTTGGAAGTCATGAGTGGGAGAATAGTCTTGTCGATGGCATCTGGACTTATAGTGTTGATGAAATTTGGAAAGGCTTACAGGAAAGTTATCAAGAAGTTGCACAGGTTGTTCGAGAAAAGTACGGTGTAACGTTAACAAAAGTTGGTTCGATTGGTTTTAGTGCGATGATGCACGGTTATATGGCCTTCAATAAAAATGATCAGTTACTTGTTCCGTTTAGAACATGGAGAAACAATATTACTGAACAATCATCAAAAGTATTGACAGAGTTATTTAATTATAATATTCCACAAAGATGGACGATCGCTCATCTTTACCAAGCAATTCTAAATCAAGAAGACCATATTTCAGAACTTAATCATGTGACAACATTAGCGGGTTATGTTCATTGGAAATTAACAGGTGAAAAAGTTTTAGGTGTTGGAGAGGCTTCAGGTGTTTTCCCAATTGATCTTAATACAAAATCATTTAATCAAACAATGATAGATCAGTTTAATGAATTGGTAGCACCAAATCAATTGCCGTGGAAATTAGAAGACCTGTTAGCAGACGTTTTAGTTGCTGGAGAGCACGCGGGTACATTAACAGAAGCGGGGGCAAAATTACTTGACCCAACTGGTCAATTAGAAGCTGGTGTTCCTTTATGTCCACCAGAGGGGGATGCAGGTACCGGAATGGTAGCAACAAACAGTGTTGCAGAGCGAACGGGTAACGTATCAGCAGGTACATCAGTTTTTGCAATGGTTGTATTAGAGAAAGAATTAGAAAAGTTGCACACTGAAATTGACCTTGTGACAACGCCTACTGGTAGTTTAGTAGCGATGTCACATTCTAACAACTGTACTTCTGATCTTAACGCATGGGTGAACCTATTTGCTGAGTACTCTGAAGCAATGGGTATGGATGTTGATATGAATGAGGTTTACGGCACATTATACAACATAGCGTTAAAGGGAGATAAAGATACAGGCGGTCTGTTATCATATGGCTACTTATCTGGTGAACATATAACTGGTTTTGAGCACGGTCGACCGCTATTTGTTCGTTCATCAAATAGTAAATTTACATTAGCGAACTTTATGCGGACTCATTTATTCTCTGCCTTAGGTGCGATGAAGATGGGAATGGATATTTTACTTAAAGAAGAAAAAGTTCAATTAGATGAAATTTTAGGACATGGTGGTTTATTTAAGACTAAGGGAGTAGGCCAACAAATTATGGCGGCTGCTCTTAATACACCGGTAACAGTTATGGAAACAGCTGATGAAGGTGGGGCATGGGGAATCGCGCTGCTTGCTGCTTATATGATTAACAAAGCTGAGGATCAGCCATTAGATGATTACTTAAACAAAACAGTATTCGCTAATCAACAAGCAACAACAATTGCACCACAGCAGGAAGATGTCGAGAGCTTTGAATTATTTATGGAACGATACAAGGCTGGATTACCAATTGAACGTGCAGCTGTAGATCACTTAAATGAAGTCTATTAATCATAGAAAAACGACGAGGAAAAGCAATTTTCTTTGTCGTTTTTTTATCGGTGTGTTGTAAAATGAAACGCAACAGTTAAAAAAGACACGAAGATTCGTTATACTAAAGTCACCACAACCAGTATAAGGAGCGAATCTTCATGTCATGTAAACATTCTAACACAAAGAACGCGAATGGACATTTAAAATTTAAAGAGCGTGAGCTCATCGAACGATGGCTAAAAGAAGACAAGTCACAAGCAGAAATTGCACGATTACTTGGTCGGGATCGCTCGACTATCTCTCGAGAAGTAAAAAGAGGGACAGTTCCTCAAATTATTAATGGGAAAAAAGTAGAATTATACTTAGCCGATTCTGGTGCTGCGATTTATTTAAAAAACAGACAACGCAGTATTTCTAAAGGATTAAAAGCTTATTCAGGTCGATTCTGGCACAAGCTCAAGAAAGCCTTTTATAACGGCTGGTTCAAAGGGAAAAATCGATTGTACAGTATTAAAACATTTGTCTTAAAATACGCTCGAGATAACCCAAAAGAAAAGGTTCCTTGTTTTAAGACCGTCTATCGATATATACGTCAAAATGCCTTAGTCATCAAGCCACATGATTTGCCGATGATGTATCGCTTATCGCCAAGAAAGAACAAGCATAGTAAACCAAAAGGACACAATAAAAAAGTTCTAGGTAACAGTATCTCAACACGACCGACGGAGGTGCTCAATCGACAAGAATTTGGTCATTGGGAAGCCGATTTAGTCTTAGGTAAAAAAACAAAAGGGGAACCCGCTGTACTGACACTTGTCGAGCGGAAAACACGTTATGCTTTAGCGCTTAAACTAAACGATTCCAAGAGCCAAACCATTTTTGATGATTGCCAGTCTGTTATCGAAAGCAACCCGAAAACCTTTAAAACAATCACCTTTGATAACGGTTCTGAATTTTCAAAAGTAGCTGAATTAGAAACAGCTGAATTATCCATTTACTTTTGTCATGCCTACGCCGCTTGGGAAAGAGGATCGAATGAAAATTTTAACAAACTATTAAGAGAATTTATTCCTAAGGGTCAATCGTTACATCAGTTTTCTAGTGATTATGTGAAAGAAGCAGCATCAAAGATAAACCAACGCATTTGGGAAATACTCGATTTAGAAACAGCTCAAACGTGCTTCGACTATGAGCAAAAACAATTAAATAAGTGACTGAAGTAAGAAGCAAATCTCAAAGTGATTTTTTTCTCCCCCATGGGGGAGAAGTGCTTTCAACAACAATCAATAACCCCTATCTTAATTAACTAAAGAGTGTTGCATTTGATTTGACACTAGGGGTCGTTTTTTTATCTAAAAAACTTTTAAAATACTACTTGTATTTTTTCCCCTATTTGCTATTATAATCATGTGAAATACTTCACAAACATTATTGAAAGGAATGATTGATCATGGGTAGATTAGATGGAAAAGTTGCAATTATTACTGGTGGATCAGCTGGAATGGGCGCATCAAATGTTAGAATGTTTGTTAAAGAAGGTGCCAAAGTAGTCTTTACCGATTTGAATATCGAAGACGGTAAAAAACTAGAAGAAGAGCTTGGTGGAAATGCAATCTTCATCGAGCAGGATGTAAGTAAATCAGCTGATTGGGATAAAGTAGTCGAGAAGGCTGAAGCAGAATTTGGTCCTGTTGATATTTTAGTAAATAACGCTGGTATTGCACTTACACTTCCTTTAGAGGAAATGACTGAAGAGCAATATCAAAAAGTAATTGATGTTAACCAACTTTCAATATTCCTTGGCATGAAAAAAGTTTTACCATCTATGAAGAAAACAAAAGCCGGATCAATAATTAACATTTCTTCAATAGCAGGAATGGCTGGTATGTATGGAGGGATGGCATATAGTGCGTCTAAATTCGCTGTTCGTGGTATGACACGTTCTGCTGCAGCTGAATTAGGTAAATATAATATCCGTGTTAACTCTGTTCATCCTGGCGCGATTCAAACAGCTATGATAGAACAGCCTGATAGTAGGGCTGCAATTGAAGCGATTAAAGAAAAAACACCGTTAGGAAAGATTGGATCGGTGGAAGATTCATCATACTTAATTGTTTATTTGGCTTCAGATGAGTCATCATTTACAACTGGTTCAGAGTTTGTCTTTGATGGTGGCGTAACTGCGATATTATGATAGTTAATAAGTTTAATAGTGATCGTCTATTATTATGGGGTCCCTCCTGTTAGGTAGACGGTTGAAAAAATACAATTTAGTCTAAGCGGCTTTAGTCCTGTATTTTATAGGACTAGAGCCGATTAATTTATTGGATTACTTCCTCATAACAATAGTGGTGAGAAAAGTACTGAAGATAAGCAAGTTAAATGACATATGAAGAAGTGATTTTTGGTTGGTTTAAATTTACATAAAAAAAGCTGTCACACCATTTGTAAATGATCTGACAGCTTATAATATATTTACTAATTAAGTTTTAACTTATGCTTTATTAATACGCTCTTTCCATCTTGCTTCAAACTCTTTTGAGAATTCATCTGTTAGTGGCTCAATATCCTCAAAAAGTAATGGGTCAATTTCAAGCATTAACGTAATAATTTCAGTCATTTTTACAGTGTCACAAATACGAACGTCGGCATCTCCAAATTTACCAATATGCATGGCACCTAATTTGAGTAAATAGTCATCTACTTTCCAGAAATGATCCGACCATGTCTTGCCAAAGTGTCTTCTAGATGGTACAGAATGTTTAGTGCCGTCAGAATCGATACTGTATAGCTGCTCATGCGTATCAGTTACTCGACCCGGAATATCAACCCATTCTTCAATCCCGTGAATAAATGTATTTTTCGTTAGATCGACTCCTAAAAGCATAATTTGAGCATGGCGATCTAATAATTTTCCGTAAGGTGATGTTCTTGCACAAGGTGTGTCATGCTTGTGCGCATCCTTAATAAACTCTTCAGCATCCTTACCTAATGCAGCGACTGAGTGTGTCGGGTGTAGCGATCTGACAACGCTTTCTCGATGTCTAAATAATTCAGTCAATATACCAACGTTTGACTCAGAGTTATCAACATGGTAGTCCGGATTACCTTGATTTATGTATGCCCATGTATGTGTTGGTAAAACAAGTAGTCCGTCAGCCATATATTCAGATAGACTATCTAGAACAGTCTCTGGACCATCCTCAACATTACCAATACTTTTAAATGATGAGTGAACTTTTAACGTACCGAACTTGTTAATACCAAGTCGCTTCAAGTCATTGATTAAATGCTCTTTCGTATACATTTTGCTTCCTCCAATTATGTTATTGCCGAGTTAAAAGAATTCAAAAGATAAGTAACCTCTTTTATTTCTTTTCTACCGTTTACCATAGCATAAAATGAGTGGAACTTGTACTAATATGTTTAATATTTTGACGAGATAGTCACAAATAATTCGACACAATTCTTGTAATTTAATGATATAATGAGAATATATTGCTATATTGGAGGTTAAATTTTTCATGAAGAAAAGAACGTATACCTTTCAAGAAAGAAATCGACTGTTAATTAGTCTTTGCTTAATTGCAGTTATTATAGCGGGAGGTATCTTAGTGTTAGGTAAGTTTCCACTAGAAACCGTTATGATGATTGTTGGTTTTGGGGTAGGAACGCTAATTATTTTATTTGTATTTTATAAAATTGAAAAGCTTACAACATTGATCCCTTTTGTTATTATCTTAAGCATAAATATAATGACATTTCTTATGCTTGAAAATCGACCGTCAATCACGACTTATTTAATTACATATTTCGGCTTAGCCATTATTACATTGTACCATCGTTCTCTATACTTATTAGTTTCAGGTGCTTTCGGTCTATTAATTACTAATATCTTTTTAATTCGCTATGGTGAAAGCGTTATCACAGACTTTTCGCCAACATATTATGTATCGTTTAATCTTGTTTTTCTGTTAGTAACATTGATTTTAATCTATCAAAGTATGATAGGAAAGAATATACAAGCTCAATCATTTGATGCGGCTAAAGCTTCTGAACAGGCAAAGGAAGAAACCTTGGAGCTAGTTAAGCAAGTAAAATATACTGTTGAGCAGCTTGATCAACTTAATGATCAATTGTCTGAAAATGCAACTTTAACGAATCATTACTCTAATGAATTGACGTCAACTTTTAGAGAAATTTCTGGAGGTGTAGAAAGTCAAACGCATAGCGCTAATGAAATGAATGAATCAATTGTTGCAATGAATGAGGAAGTATCAGTTATTTCTGACCAAACAACAGAAATGAACAACAATGCGATAAAAACTAGTGAAATTGTTGCAAGTGGTTCGAAAGATGTACATCAGTTGAATGATACCATTTTAGTCGTTGATGAAAGACTAAGTGAAACTGTTACTGAGATGTCAGAATTAAATGAAGCCACTGCTCAGGTAGGTCAAGTCCTAGAAACAATTTCTGATATTGCTGATCAAACGAATCTTCTAGCATTAAATGCTGCGATTGAAGCATCACGAGCCGGGGAAGCTGGAAGAGGCTTTGCTGTAGTAGCCCAAGAAGTTAGGAAACTAGCAGAACACTCGATTGAATCGACAGAGCAAATTAGTCAGATTTTAGGATTAATTCAAGCTAAAACAGTAGCTGCGACAAATCGAGTTAATGAAAGTATTGAGATTTTTAGTAAAGGTAAAAAATTAACTGACGAAACAAATCAAGCATTCCAAAAAATTGATCAGTTCATTGACCATCTCCGACAATCGGCGACTGATCTTAATGAGCGAATGAATATATTAACAGAGTCATCAGCAAATGTTGTCGATGAAGTTAATCATGTTTCTAGTACTTCAGAACAGCTAACAGCTTCCGTTCAAGAAGTGTTTGCAAATATTGAGGATCAAAATAATAGAATGAATGAATTGAATCAAAGAGTGATTGAAATGGCACAATTAACAGATCATTTACGTCAATCACTACAGACAAATGTTGAATAGGTAATATATGAATATTACGGTATAAGATCAAGAGCACGAACGAGTACCTTCAGAAATACAGGTATTCGTTCAGTGCTCTTTTCTTACTCAAAAATAGTGCTTGCCTAGGGAAAGTTATTCAATAATTTTATAGGCATACTTTTAATCAAAGAGCTGAATTAGTCCGATAAAATAAAGGGTTTACTTCTAATGTGTCGAATTAGTAATAGGTGAAGTAAATCTATTATTGAGAGGTGTTCTAGAATGGGAGTGAGTGTCACATTAAAGACAATTTCTGATTCAAGAAGATATCCTCAGCTTGTAGAATGGTATTACATGGCTAATCCAATTAGTCATCAGCTTGGTTACGGTCGTTTTGCCAAAAGGATTATCCAAGCGCATTTATCAAGAACATCCCCTCTAATCATGAATCATTATTTAAAGGGTATATTTATTAAACAGAGCTTGGTTGGCTTTTTAATTGTCTATCCAATTAGTGATCGTTTTCAAATTGAGCAGCACAGTTTCAATAATTTGAAGGCTCATATGAATCGGCTTAGTTATTTTAGAAGGATCCGGTTTTACCGTAAAGTAGCCCATATTTTAAATGGTGAAATTAATGATGATTATTACTATCTTCATAGTCTAGTTATCGATAAATCATATCGAAATCAAGGGATTGGTTCAGAAGTGATTGATAGATTAATGAAGAAATACTCGCGCATAGCACTATACGTTAATGAGAAAAATTATGATGCAATCCAATTTTATTTTAAAAACGGGTTTAAACCTGTTCACCATGGCCAATTTAGATATAAATGCGATTATTATGGAGAATATTTAATGTGCAAAGAGGCTTCAATGAAAAATGAAGAAAAGCAATTATTAAAATTTCTTCAATATTAACTGAATAATATTTTGCTTTAATCTGTATTGTTGATAAAATAAGATGAGTTAAGTTAAGTCATATTATGTCGTGATTAAAAGTGAGCAATTGCTCGCTTTTTTTTAACGAATAGATTTTGGTATATAAGAGCATTATAGGCGTGCTTTTTAATAAAGTATGATACTATTTAGCTGAATCATAATAAGTAGAAGTGTGTATTTAGATAGAGATTGATAAAAGGTTGGGATCACGTGGATTTTACATTTAATCAAATCATAAGTTTTTTCAAGCACAATCAAGCTGAAGGTTTAGAAACCGGTAATTGGGGAATTGAGCGAGAAACACATCGAATTAATTCAGATGGTTCGATTGCATTAACGCCACACCCAAAAGTACTAGCTACTAATAAAGCAAGTCAATCAATTACATTAGACTTTGCGGAGAGTCAATTAGAATTTATGACAAAGCCTCATGACAAAATTGAGAAAGTAATCGATGAACTAAATAAAATATATGATTTCACTAAAAAACAGATCAATGATGAATTAATGTGGCCATTTAGTATGCCACCTGTCTTACCTGATGAGGAAGATATTCCAATTGCTAGATTTCCACACTTAGCCGATGGTCAAGATAAAGAAACTTACCGTGAAGGCTTATCTGTAAGATACGGGAAAAAGATTCAGATGATCTCTGGTATTCATTATAATTATTCGTTTTCAGATCAATTAATTGATCAATTACATCAGGCGATGGCTCCAGAGCAGTCGAGACAAGCATTTATTAATCAACTATATATGAAAATTAGCCGGAATGTTTTGACGTATCGCTGGTTAATTACTTATCTTTTTGGCGCATCCCCAGTAGTCGATCAGAGCTATCGTTCTGTTTTTAATGAAAAAATGCAAGCATGCCAATCTGAATGGTTCAGTCAAACATTTGATATAAAAGAAATAGATCGTTATGCAACTTCGCTTCGAACAAGTCGTTTCGGTTATTCAACAGCAATAGAAGATAAGTATCATATTTCATATAATAGTCTCACTGAGCACATTAACGATTTACGTCATGTGCTTTCGATCGATAATCCGAAGTATGAAAAAATAGGCGTAAACAAAAATGGCAGACGGATTCAATTAAATACAAAAGAATTGCAAAGTGAAGCTGAATTTTATGCACCGATTCGTTTTCGTCAAGTGCAGAAAGAGGATGAAACGTTACTTGATGCTCTAGAGCAGCGTGGGATTCAATATTTTGAGTTGCGTTTATTGGACTTGAATCCATTTGATAAATTAGCAATCACGAAGGAACAATTACAGTTCATTCATCTCTTTGTTTTATATTGTCTATTTGAAGAAAGTGCGGAATTAACTGAAACACAACAAATGAATGCGAATCAGAATCAACAGCTTGTTGCTTTATTAGGGAGAAAGCCTAGTTTAACTTTAATTAATCAACTTGGAGAAAATGTCCCACTTGAAAAATGGGCGCTTGAGATTATCGAGAAGATTGATCGTATTGCTTGTTTACTTGATGAAGCTATTGGAACTGACAAGTATATGCCGATTGTTTGTCAGATGAAAGGTAATATAGAAAATCCATCACTTATATTAAGTCAGCAAATGGTTAATGAGATGACTAATGCAAATCAGACATTTGCTGAATACGGTATTCATTTAGCTAAACAGTATCAATTACAAGACACTAAGTTGAAAAGGGTCTCTAAAGTTTAAGATGAATATTTTTATATTAAAGTACGTTGCGGTAGATTACACGTCAAAGGTGGGAAATAGATTTGAATCGTTTTAAGCAAAGGCTGTCACAATTTATGCAAGGACGATATGGGATTGATCATATTTATGTGACCAGTTTGATTTTATATTTTGTCGGCTTAATCGTTTTACGACAGATAAATAATTCTATATATTTGAATATTTTCTTATTACTATTAATTGCTTGGACATTTTATCGGGTATTTTCAAAAAATATTGCCAGACGTTATGCTGAGAATCAAGCATTTCTAAGATTTATCAATCAAATAAAGTCTATAGTAAATCGTTTATGGATGCGAATGAGAGATATTGGTACTCATCGTTACCGACGCTGTCCCAACTGTCGAGCACAATTACGACTTCCACGAAAAATAGGCGTACATACTGCTAGATGTCCGCGTTGTAATAATCGATTTAAGGTTAAAATAAGATTGTAAATCTGAATGTTGCAAATTGATTAGAAAAGAGTGATGGTAATGAGAAATAAAAAGAGGCGTTTACCTGTTTTTAGAGAATTAGGTAATCGCTTTTCTAAAGTAATTATTGGCATTGAAATGTTTCTAGCAGCATTAATTATTATTACGGTAATGACCGGTGCCATAGCGCTAATTGTCTCGACAATTCAAGAAGGTGTGGCTGAACATTTATTAGACTACGATAATTTTCAAAACATATTATCGTATTTACTCATTTTGATTATTGGTCTTGAATTGGCCATTATGCTAATTCAACATCAACCAAGTAATATTATCGATGTGATGATTTATGCTACTGCTAGAAAAATGCTCATCTATTCTACTGATATGGTTGATGGATTAATTGGTGTTATTTCAATTGGAATTTTATTTATTATTAAAGTTGCACTGTATAGGGCGAAGATTAGTGAAGATAATTCAACAAAAAAATACACGTAGCCAAACCTGAACAAGGATTTTCTTTGTTCAGGTTTCTTAGTCAAAAATAGATTCCAATTATTATTAATATTTCCTTCCATCTGTAAAGATAAGTCATGTATAATTATCTGTAAACTGTTCATTGGTAAAAATGAAATAGAATGGAGCTGATGACGTGGGGAAGAGGCTAGATCCTAGAATTATTCGAACACGAAAAATGATCATGAGAGCGATTAGGCAATTGGCAGAGGAACAGGCTTTAGATGAGATTACCGTAAAGGAAATAGCAGAGAAAGCAAATGTTAATCGAGCAACATTTTATTATCATTTTAAAGATAAGCAAGATTTAATCGAGAAGACATTATTGATGGACTTTGATAATTATTTAATCACACCATTAAGTAATATTCGTCATGTTGATCAAGAAGCAATTAAAGAAATATATCATATTTTTTTCAAATATGCTGAGGTTTTAGCAGTCTATTGCCAATATGATTTTACCTGTTTTAATCGAGACTTATTTGATCGAATGACAGAACAATTGATTGATCAGCTTTTTCTGTTACTTAAAGATAATGCCGCTAGTGATCAAGAGCAAGATATTCGTCTTATTGCGGTATCAATGTTCTGGAGTATCTTCGGTTTTATTAGAGAGTGGATTTATAATATTAGAGTTGATAAAGAAAATTATATCGATTCAACGATACCAACCATATTAAATAAAATTGAACTGATTAATAAGAACTAAATTTGTGAAAATGTGTGAGTGAATTGATTGACATTACATTTATTTAGCGTGATAATAGATAGCATGCTATGTATTGGAGGGTTATTTGTGTCAGAAGATCTCATTTTCAACATTCGGTTAACTTATTTTGCCTTAGAAAAAGTAAAGCATCTTTATTTCGAAAAGCAAAACCTAACAGCATCACAAGGAGATTTACTTCTATACTTAGGCTTTGCTAGCAGAGTTAAAGATGAAATCAGTCAAAAAGATATCGAACAACATTTCAGACTGTCAAATCCAACAGTAACAGGACTTTTGAATCGATTGGAGGAAAAAGGCTTTGTCAAAAGGCAAAAAAGCACGATTGACGGACGGACAAATAACATTTTATTAACCGAAAAATCAACTGATGTTTTAAACCAATTTAAATCTCATAAGGAAGCTATGGACCAGAAAATATATCGTGGTTTTTCTAATGATGATGTTAACCAATTGGTTAAATATCTGAAAAATATCCAAACTAATCTAAAATCTGAAGACATTAAATAGCTGCTGTAAATTAATTGCAAGACAGGAGGAACGATAAATGGTAAAGAAACTATTGCCCTTTTTAGGTGAATATAAAAAAGAAGCCATTTTAGCACCAATCATGGTTGCTTTAGAAGTAGTATTTGAGTTGTTAATTCCATTTTTAATGGCTCGCATCGTTGACTATGGAATCCAGGGAGATGGTGGCATATCATATACGATAAAAATTGGATTATTAATGATTGTAATAGCCGTATTGGCATTAGTTTGTGGAGGATTAAGTGGTCGATATTCAGCAGTAGCTGGAATGGGATTTGCAAAGAACATTCGATCTGGTCTATTTAGTAAAATTCAAACCTATTCATTTGGAAATGTTGACAAATTTTCTACGTCATCATTGATTACTCGTCTAACGACTGATGTAACGAATATGCAAAACGCATTAATGATGATTCTACGTATGGCAGTAAAAGCACCAATTATGCTAGTGGGTGCAGCAATTATGGCAGTTTCTATTAATGCGCGCTTATCAATGATTTTCATTATTACCATTCCGATTTTAACGGTAGCGTTATATTTAATTGGGAGCAATGCACATCCGCGTTTTCTTAAAATGTTGGAAAGATATGACGCATTAAATGAGAAGGTCCAAGATTTTATAGTAAATATCCGTGTTATTAAAGCATTTGTGCGTGAAGAATATGAGGAAGATAAATTTATTGATAGTGCAAAAGCTGTTCAAGAAACACAATTAAAAGCTGAAAAACTCGTTATATTAAACATGCCAATTATGCAATTTATCATTTATTCGAGTATTTTAGCGATTCTTTGGTTTGGTGGAAATATGGTAGTTAGCGGTAGCTTCCAAATCGGGGAATTATCGAGCTTTATTATGTATATGATGCAAACATTGATTTCGTTGATGATGTTATCAATGATCTTTATTATGTTAATTATCTCTCGAGCATCATTTTCTCGAATTATTGAAGCATTAGAAGAAGTTCCTCTCCTTGATGATGAGAATGCTAACCCTGAGTTAACCCTTAAAGATGGCAGTATTGAATTTAAACATGTTAATTTTAGTTATAATCGTGATCCAGATAATCTTGTCCTTAAAAACATTAATTTTAAAATTGAATCTGGTCAGACAATTGGAATAATTGGTGGGACAGGATCATCGAAATCAACGCTAGTCCAGCTCATTCCACGTTTATATGATGTACTAAGTGGAGAGGTAATTGTTGGCGGACATAACGTGAAAGACTATAAATTAAACACATTGCGAGATCAGGTAGCGATGGTGTTACAAAATAATGTACTCTTTTCCGGAACAATTAAAGAGAACTTAAAATGGGGTAACGAAAACGCAACTGATGAAGAAGTAATCGAGCAGGCTAAAGCAGCTCAGGCGCATGACTTTATCATGTCTTTCCCTAACGGTTATGATACCGAGCTTGGTCAAGGGGGCGTTAACGTTTCAGGTGGTCAGAAACAACGATTAACGATAGCACGCGCCCTCCTTAAGAAGCCTAAAGTGATGATTTTAGATGACTCGACGAGTGCCGTTGATACAGCTACAGATGCTGCTATCCAAGAAGCGTTTCGAAATAAATTTAAGGATGTAACGACATTAATTATCGCACAACGTGTAAGTTCGGTATCGCATGCAGATAAAATCATTGTTTTAGATAATGGCGAAATCAATGGCTTTGATAGCCATGAACGATTACTAGAATCTAATCAGATTTATCAAGAAATTTATGAATCACAAAGTAAGGGAGTGGGCGCAGATGAGTAAGCCAGCTAGAGAAGCTCGTGGACCAATGCGAGGTGGCCCAAAAGCTATGGCTAAACCTTCGAATCTCGGTGACACAGTTAAGCGAATTGCTCGATATATGAAGGATGAAAAATGGCTACTTGTCATTGTATTCTTTGCAATTATTATCAGCTCATTAGCAAACATAATCGGGATTTCTGCATTACAAATTGTGATTGATGATTTCCTTCACCCAATGTTAGAAAGTGGTGCTGACAAATTAGCAGGTGATTTTCTCTTAGTTATCGGTGGAGTTGGTATAGTCTATATTGTTGGGGTTATATCAACTTATGCATTCAACCGAATTATGGTTGGTGTATCAACTCGAACATTGTATAAAATCCGTGTTGACTTGTTTAGGAAAATGGAAAAATTACCAATCAAGTTTTATGATACAACGACTCATGGGAATTTAATGAGCTTATATACAAATGACATTGATACATTAAGACAAGTGCTTTCAAATACTATCACTGGTTTCCTAAATTCACTGATCACAGTGGTCGGTGTGTTTACAATGATGATTATTTTCAGTTGGCAATTAACAATTATCGTTGTCGTGATGATTTATTTAATGATGTTATTTGTCAAATTTATTGGTGGGAAAAGCGCAAGCTTCTTTATGCAACAACAAAAAGAACTTGGCCGTGTTAATGGCTACATTGAAGAAATGATTGAAGGTCAGAAGGTCATTAAAGTTTTCTCACGCCAGGAAAAAGTAATTGAGGAATTTGATGCTTTAAACGAACAATTACGAAAAAATGCGACAAAAGCAAACGTATTTGCCAATATTTTAATGCCGATTATGATTAACTTATCCTATGTGCTATATGCCTTTACTGCGATGGCAGGAGGGGTCTTAGCAATCAAAGGATTCTTGACGATCGGAACAGTTATTGTGTTTTTACAGTACACAAGAACTTTATCACATCCGATTAACCAAATTTCTCAACAAATGAACTCCGTCCTAACAGCATTAGCGGGTGCTGAACGAGTTTTTGGTGTCATTGATCAAAAACCAGAAGTAGACGATGGTCATATTACGATGGTTCCTGTTGAATTTAATGAGCAAAATGAGATGATAGAAGTAAACTACCGTACAGGCGAATTTGCTTGGAAAGAGTTGAAGGAAGATGGTACAGTTCAATATACGCACGTAAGAGGAAATGTCGTATTTAATGGCGTTACATTTGGATATGAAGAAAATAAGACAGTTTTAAAAAATATCTCGTTATATGCAAAGCCAGGACAAAAAATTGCATTTGTTGGATCTACTGGTGCTGGTAAAACGACGATCACAAACTTAATTAACCGATTTTATGATGTCCCATCAGGAAATATTAGTATTGATGGGATTGAGATAAATAAAATTAAGAAGGCTGATCTAAGAAGATCGTTATCAATGGTATTACAGGATACACACTTATTTACTGGAACAGTAATGGAGAATATTCGCTATGGTCGACTAGATGCAACAGATGAAGAAGTGATTGCTGCAGCGAAGTTAGCAAATGCTGATACCTTTATTCGACATTTAGAAAATGGCTATCAGACAGTACTTAAAGCAGACGGATCTAGTCTATCACAAGGTCAAAGACAGCTTTTAGCAATAGCTAGAGCTGCCATTGCTGAGACGCCGATCTTAATTTTAGATGAAGCAACATCATCGATTGATACGCGTACGGAAAAACTCATCCAAAAAGGTATGGATCGTTTGATGGAAGGTAAAACGTCATTTATTATCGCGCACCGTTTATCAACAGTCCGTTCAGCTAAAGCGATAATGGTACTCGAGCACGGTGAAATTATAGAACGAGGCGACCATGACCAATTAATCGAACAGAAAGGTCGTTACTACGAACTATCAGCAGGATTATTTGAATTAACATAAAAGTGTCTCTCACTAAAGTTTGATAAGATATATTTTATCCAGACTGATCATGCTCATTAGCAATAGCTATCTGACTGAGCACTAGGAAAATTGATATGCAACAGTTAGCTGAAGCTGCGCCTATGGAACACGCAGGTCCAGCTAACTGTGTTTTATAAGATAAGTTATAAATAAATTTTTTAAAATAACTTAGTGAGATTTGCTTTATATTGGAGTACTAAAAAATGGTTCAATGTCAAATAGTGTTGGTAGGTTTTATAATTAGTCGAGAATAAATTTATATTAGTTTTAATAAAGATACAACTTGTTCACCGCAGGTGAAATACACTCGCTTTCCGCGGGCACGGCTTCAGCTAACTAAGGCAAGCATAGAGCGCTTGCCTTAGTGGATCTTCAGCTCGTGCTCTTCCCGCAGGAGTCTCGTGTATTTCACCTGCTGTTTTTCACTTCTAAATTAAATGGCTGCATCATATCGCGTTTCTTTTTGCATTTTTTATTCGAATTTGTTTCTATTGATTTAAACTTGAAATGAATCATAATTCGTTTCTTGAAATTATAAAAATTACGATAACCGTATGTGACTTTGCATAGTACCTTGATCTAGTTGTTAATCCCTTCAATTCGAACTATGACAATTCTTCTCAACAATTGGCGTCTTAGCTGTAAAGCTACATCGACAAGAACGACAGAAAAAACGTTAGTGAGTTTTAATCTCACCAATGCTATATATTGTTCAAATAAAAAATCACCCAATGATGATCATTGGGTGATTTTTGTTGCTGTGGGCTTATAATATAAAAATTAACTTACTTTTTTGTGAGATGCTGTGCTGATTGACTTAATGCTACGTTTCATTAAAATTGATACGACAAAGGCAACAGCAAGCAATCCAGCAAAAATATAAAATGCTGCATTATAGCTGCCTGTTGTATCATTAATGAATGCAACAAGTAATGGTCCAAATACTCCAGCACACGACCATGATGTTAGTAATAATCCGTGAATGGCTCCAAGTTCGACTGTACCAAACAGATCACTGATAAATGCAGGGAGTAGTGCAAAGCCACCACCATACATAGAGATAACGATGAATAATAATATTTGTAGCAACAACGCATTCGTCACATTAGGAAGTGTCAGCATTAGCACGATCTGAACACTAAAAAACATCAGGAATACGTTACTACGTCCCAGAAAATCAGAAAATGCAGACCAACCAATTCGGCCTCCACCATTAAATAACCCCATTATCCCAACCATTGTAGCTGCTGCAGTTGCAGTTAAGCCAACTTTTGATTGAGCAAAAGGTGAGGCTGCGGAAATTAACATAATTCCGTTTGAAATATTAATAAACATCATTATCCATAACAACCAAAATCGACTTGTTCGGATTGCCTCACTAGCATTAAGTTGCTGTAAGCTAGGTTGAACAAGAGCAGGCTTTTTCGTCTTTGTCACGGTTTTATTAGCTGGCACCCAATTTTCCGGTGGTCTAACAATATATAATCCACCACTAAACATTAAGGTGAAGTAAATTGCAGCCAAAATAAAAAACGTATTGGATAATCCAACCGTTTCAATTAACCCGGTTATAATAGGAGCACCAATTAAAGATCCCGCTCCAAATCCCATAACAGCCATTCCAGTAGCTAAACCACGCCTATCTGGGAACCATTTTACGAGAGTTGATACCGGAGCAATGTAGCCTAAACCTAGACCCATTCCGCCAATAACACCGTAGCCAAGATAAAATAAAAACAATGATTCTGTTGCTAGTGAAATTCCGGTGATCAGTTGTCCAGAGCCAAATAAAATAGCCGCGATAATCGCAGACTTTTTCGGACCCCATTTTTCCACTGACTTACCAAATAGAGCAGCAGAAGTACCTAATAACGCAATTGCAATAGTAAATGCAACTGTAACTGTTTTGTCGCTCCACCCGATTTGTTCTAAGATTGGATTTTTAAGAACACTATAAGAATATACAGATCCAATTGACAGGTGGATGGCAATAGCAGACAGTGCTATAAGCCAACGATTCTTTTTCATTATGACCTCCGAATAATTACACCCACATGCAATGTGTCTATTATAGCAGATTTAACGGAGGAATGAGTGAACGATTTGTGAACTAGCGCACTTTAAATTAAAAAAATGTCTAGTTTCTGAGATTTGAAAATCTGTTGACTCTTCTCTTTGTATTAAAATGGGAAGTTTACTAGATTTATTATGATTCTAGCTCTGAGTATTCAATTGTAAGGATTTCTTGAGTCCAAATTTCCATTAAGCTAATTTGCCACGTCTTATTTTGTGAATTATAGCGTGTCTCATGTACGGCAAATAGTTCACTCGGTTTACTGTTAAGTTGTGATAAAACTTTATTTAGTACTTCAGATTCACTAAATTTTGCTCCATTAGGGGAAATGTCTTCTATAATCGTATATTCAACTATAGTAGAACGGCTTGGATACGAGTCTTGAATCTCATCATACCAAATATTCACTTTATCACCATAACTTAGATCGTGTGGCGGGTTAGAAAACCAAACCATGTCATAGTAATTAGATACTCCGCCATTTTTACTTAAATCTACTGGTGTTTCGCTAGCGATTAAAATATTATTTTCAGCAATCTCAACAACATAACCAGTAAGATCTGGGTCACGATCTAAACCGCGTTGACAACCAAATAAACTGACAACTAATAATAGGATAAAGGTTGAATAAATAATTCGGCGCAATATACTCATCCCTTTTTTATGTTCTTTACTATACAGACGATTAACAAAGAAAAAAGTTACAAACATTGACAACTAATCTTGTTAAATTTAAACTAGAACGAGAACCAATTTTATCTAATCTCGTATCAATTAATTACAGGATTTATATAATTGAGTCAATTTCATAATACAAAAATCTAGTTAAGAACACGAACAATTACAAATGAAAATACAATATCATACGTAAATAAAGAAGCCTAATCAAGTGATTGGAACGGCAGGCGGCGACTCCAGCGGGAACAATCGTGTCCGAAGATCCAGTGATAAAAGCTTGAAAAGCTTTTATCAA
>FZPS01000099.1_pt203 | contig 27565 bp, 16 predicted proteins | sample 1817821 | NCBI WGS metagenome assembly FZPS01 (sample SAMEA104158645, study PRJEB21678) | metagenome | place: Germany | collected 2015-04-21
GCTCTATACTGAAATACGCCAGGCCCGCCAAAAGAAACGCCCCCTTCATCTTTGCATCTCCGGCGGACGAAAGGTGATGGGAGTAATGGCCATGACCGTAGCCCAGCTTCTGTTTGGCCCTGATGACCGGGTTTGGTACTTAATTACAGAAGGATGGAAACCAGGCGCCGGCCGCCAGTTGCATACTGTCGACAGCGTGTCGACCCGGTTGATCCCGGTGCCGGTCTTGCGCTGGCAAGAAGCCGGCACCCTGATGCAGGCCGTGAGCGAGCTGGACGACCCACGGGAGATGCTAACCTGGTATAACCGGCTGACAAAGCAGGCAGAAGAGAAACGAAAGGGCGAATTCATCAAGCACTGGTTGACTCCCGCCGAGCGCCGGGTCACCCAACTGGCCTGCCACGGTTTTGACAATGCATCTATTGCCGCCCGGCTGGACAAGCGGGAGCAGACCGTGGCCAACCAGCTGCGCAGCGTTTACGAAAAACTGCGGGAATGGCTGGACTTTCCCGACTACAGTGTAGACCGCAGTGTCTTGATTGCCCGCTTCGCACCCTATTTTACAATGATGGAACCAAAGGAGATGGACCATGCAGATTCTTAACTTTGCCCATCCGCTTACCGAGGCTCAACTAGCTAAAATCGAGGAGCTTGCCGGAGAAAATATCACCGAAGTGATCGATATCGACAGCCAGATCGACCCCGCCAAGCCCATCGAGCAGCAGGTCGAGGCAATGTTGGATCGCACCGGGCTGACATCGCAGGATTGGCAAACCAGGCCGTTGCTGATCAATTTACCTTCCCTGAATTACAGTGCCGCGGCCATGCTGGCCCAGCTGCACGGCAGGACTGGCTACTTTCCCTCAATTCTGCGGCTGCGCCCGGTCGCCGAAGGGATCGCACCCCGCTTTGAAACCACCGAAATTATAAACCTTCAGGCCATGCGCGAACGGGCGAGGGAGAAACGAACTCAATAGGAGGTTTTTAATATGTTTAAGGAAGAAGTAGATAAGTTAAAAAGAGAAACCGAATTCTATTGGAAGTTCACTCAGGAGAATACATCATTAGATTCAAATATAGTCAGTTACATTTGTAAAAGTATACGTGAAGATAGTAGAAGTTTATTACAGGCAGAGCTTGAATACACTCGAGCACACAATAAAATAAATGTCCAACCTTGCAACACTCTTGTACTTTTAGTAGGTCTTTCTTTAGAACCGCTTTTACAACTAATCTGTGTGTACAAACCCCAAAAAATAGCCCTTATTCTAAATGAAGAGGGATATCCAGCAAAGGATGAAAACGGTAAATTTACAAATATAGAACCACATGTTTTTGCAAGTTACATATTAAGAGCCGTTGGTAAATTAAATAAAAAAGGACTTATTGAGGGAATACCATTATTCCTTCCTGACAATAAGCATATCGGTTTCCCAACAAAGGAAGACAAAATCTTTAAAACATTAGTAGAAGCCCTACATGATGAAACAGATGTAGTCGTTGATATAACAGGGGCCAAGAAAAAAATGGTCGCAGGTGCTTTCCTTTATGCCGCCTTTTCGGGTGTACGTATCTCTTATGTTGATTTTGATCAATATTGCCCGGTTAATCGCCGCCCTTACGGATATAGTTGCAAAATTGGTGAACTGGCCAATCCTTACCGGGATTTTGCTCTCAAAGAGTGGGAAAGAATTAGGGCGCTTTATAACACTTATAGGTTTAACGAAGCTATTGAGACTTTAAACAGCATCAAGGATACTATGATAAGCAAACTTCCCCAAAGCAAAGAACCGATAGATAATCTACTTGCCGCTTTTGATTTCTATAATAGCTGGAACCAGGGTGACTTTTACTATGCGAAAAATAAAGCTGGTCAAATACGTGCTCTACTCGGTGAATTGCCTTCTGCGATTGAAAAATTAAGTGATGATTGGTATAGGTTTAGCGGTTCTACCAATTCCCACACACCAACTCCCTTATATGGTGATAATGAAAGACTAACAATATACGTTTACGATGAAATTAAGCGAATTGAAAGGCTGATTAAATATAATGAAGATTATCGTTCTGCCTTTTTACGCGCAGGCGGACTAAATGAAGTAATAATGCTAGGGAGGTTGGTTCAATTAGTAGAAGATCAAACAGAAAAATGTAGGCTATTAAATAAATTAAAAGACAAAACACCAAATGCAGAAGATGTTTTTAAAGCGTTCTTAAATGAGAGCCAAAACATATTCACTATTGGCGAGAAAGATGGCAATAAAAGGTGTGACATCTACTTGCCCGGTTTTAATAAAATGAATGTTTCAATCCCTACTATGAAACGCTGGTGGAACGATAAATCAACAATGTTTAAAGATACAGAAAAACAAGGTTATCGCAAATTTCTAGACATTCGAAATGATGTTGCCCACAAGAATTACCCCATACCCAGGGAGTGGGCTGAAGAAGGGCTTAAGTTTGTCAAGGCAAATTTTGAAGATTATTTGAAACATCCGCTTGAAGACCTAAAATATTGCGCTGAGGCCCTGTCTTGGTCTGAACTTTGTAATATATGCGAAGCAAATAAGTTTCTAACGCCCAATTTAAGGAGTGATGGATGAAGATGCCCCGCTATTTGCTTGCTGCGGAAGCTGACAAAATCCAGGATTTCATTTTTCGCTCTTCTCGATTAAGGGAAGTTGTAGGCGGTAGTCAATTGCTTACTCGTTTTTGTGAAGAAGTTCCTTTTCTTTTGCTTAAGCGTATTGGGGATAATTGCATGGCTGATATTATTGTTTCCGACGGTGGTAGTTTCAGAATCTTATTTAATAATAAAGATACAGCAATACAATTTGGCAACTACTTAAGTGAAATTTATCGAGTTGCAACTGGCAGTACTCTTACCGTAGCCGAACCGGTGAAAATTGATGAACCACTCGAAAAAAATTTCGCTAGTGCAATTGACAAAGCCAACTTTGAACTTCGCGAAGAAAAGCGTAAAAGCAAAGGTTGGACAAGCGAAGAACACATGCCCTTTATGGCTATTTGTACCTCTTGCGGTATGGGGCCGGCAGTAAATATTTATAAAGAAGAATACCATGACGAAAAGGTTAAATATCTTTGCCAGCCTTGCCTAAACAAAAATTTAGAATCCAGATATGGAAGATCCAAATTCCTTGAAAAGATTTACAGCATAATTGCAGAAGAAGAAAAAATGCCTCTCGAACAATACTCCTGGCCGGGATTAAATGTACCTGGCGACCCAATTGAAAAGGACCCCACCGAAGAAGTGGCAGATTATGACTCGAACCGCTATGTAGCCTATCTTGTTGCTGATGGCAATGATATGGGTGAGGTATTTGGAAAATGCCAGAATAGGGAAACAATGGCCAAGCTGTCGTGTAAATTGGACCTGGCTATTCGTCGTGCCTTAGCTAAACCTACCATGAAAATTATGAAATATAATCAACTAGATAATCGTACAAATTTTATACCGGTATTGCCTCTAATTTTAGGTGGCGATGAATTGTTTGCTCTTATTCCTGCACCATGGGCATTAGATTTTGCACTTAGTTTTTGTCGCGCTTACGAGCAGGAAATGAGAAAAGTTTATGGAGATGAAGATATTGAACTAGAGCAACAAGTTCCTCAACCTACTATATCGGTTGCGATTGTGATATGTAAGAATAAACATCCTTACACCCTCGCTTACGAAGCAGCCAAAGCTAACCTCGATAAAGCTAAGCAGCTTTATCGGGTAATATCACTGTATAAAAACGAGCATTATTCCGTTATCAATTTCAATGTATTAGTCGGTGGAGCAATTAGTCCAGTGGTTTCCCCTAAAAGCGAATATCGGCCAACTTTAAAACCATACTTGGTAGCGGAAAATGCAATAAACAGGTGGGGCTTATCACTGGAAAGAATAATTGAAGAACGATGGAATTTGCGGCATTTACCATCTAAAAGATTACATGAACTCCAAAACCTTTACGACCCCGCTAGCAATAATTTACCCTCCTCTCATGATCAATTTGATTCCTGGGAAAAGCGCCTCGAGCAATTGCTGGAAAGGATTAATCTGCGAAGTAAAGACGAAAGTGTCAATCTCAAAAATGCCGTAGATAAACTGGGTGGCGAAAAATGGTTCATAGTAAATCGCCATAATGATAATTTTAGAGGCCATGGACTTCCAGATTTACTTGAAGCCTGGAACTTCGCACTCTGCTTAGAAAAGCCACGCCGGGAATACGAGGAGGTATAAAAATGCTTGAATTAATTTTCAAGTTAAAAATCCTCTCCAACTATCATGTAAGTGCAGGCTATGGAAAAGGTTTCAGGCTGGATTCAGCTTTGCTCACCGAAGATGGCAAAAATGGTGCACCGGTGATTCGCGGTAGCACGCTGGCCGGATTGCTACTTGATTCTGCACGTAGAATGCTAGAGCTGCCCCCTCTGGCTAAACACCATGATAAAGAAAAAGTCCTTGAAAGAATCTTTGGCTCGCCTCGTCAAATTAAACGATGGTCCATATCTTCAGCTTATCCTGACGAGGAGTTCTTTGAAGAAAAAGAAATTGTTCAGCGCGTGCGCATTGACCCCCGTACACGACGAGCCGAAAAGCATAAATTATTTTCACAAGAAGAAGGCAAAGCCGGTCAAGTATTTGTTTTTAGCGCAACTTGCCTCCATAATGATCCCTCTGTTCTGGATGAAGCTGCATTAATCACAGCAGTAGCACGTTTTACCCGACAGCTTGGCCGTTCTCGTCGTAGAGGACTGGGCGAATGCGAAATTCATTTAAAAGACCATACCTGTGAGAAGTTTCTGTTAGAACATTTCAAAAAGGCTTGGTTGGAAGACAAAAAGTGCACGCCTGTTTACACAACCGAAAGAAGTATATATCCAGAAATTGATTACGCTCGCTTTTTCCACGAAAAAAAGCTACGGTTCAGGCTTATCATCCGCTTAGATGAACCCTTGTTAATTGCCAATCGAGCCATGGCAGGCAATTGGTTCAGTACCCGTTCATTTATACCTGGCAGCACGATACGCGGGGCGTTAGCAGCTCTTGCCGCTTCAAGATGCGACTTGGCTGATAAAAAAACTTACCGTGATTTTGTTGAGTTATTCTTTCGCGGCGCCATTACTTTTCCTATTTTATACCCCGCATACTTGGTGGAAAAAAAATTCATTTATCCAACTATCCCTTCTCCTCTAGGATTAACCACATGTATTGCGGTGCCTTTCAGTGAAAATGCGGGACACGGCATTTACAAGGCCTGGGAAACTAATAAATGCAGGCATTGCAAACAAGAAAGGATGGAAACAATCAACGATTATCTGCCTTTAAAAAGAATAGATGATTCTTCTTATATACATTCGCCAAGGCGATCTCTGGAAATGCATGTTCGAATTCATGAGAAAACTCAGCGAGCATCAAGGGGCGACTTATACGGTTACAATGTTTTAAACGCCGGGCAGTTTTCTTTAGGCGAATTATATTGTGCAGATGAATCTACTTGGCAACGATTTCAGGAAATGACCGGCATATTAGAACAAAAATTGCAAATTCTACGCCTGGGTAAAGCCCGGCAGCGCGGTTACGGAAAAGTATCTGCTTGGTTTGAACGTTTGGAAGAGTTCCCGGATTCTTTTGTTCAACTGCCACTTCATAAACTAAACGAAAAGGAACCCATCTCTATTACCTTATTGACTGACACCATAATTGCCAATCCATGGGGACAACAAGCAGATGGATTCTCAGAAGATTGGTTGATTCGGGAATTAAACCTGGGGCCCATAGAAATACTTTACTCTCATGCACGCACGCGGATAGTTGACAATTATAACGCAACTACAGGCTTGCCTTGCTGGCGAGACAAAGCTCTTGCAGCGGGATCAATGGCTCTGATACGTTTAAACGAAAGACCCAATAACTGGATGGAAATCATGCGCAAATTAGAAAATACAGGTATAGGTTTGCGCCGAAACGAAGGGTTTGGGCGAATTGCTTTTAACCATCCCGTATATGAGATGTTCCAAGAGATCACTAGCAGCGCAATTGAAATACCCGACCCCCTGCTACCAGAAGGCTATGGCATTCCAGAACATTATTACAGATATAGGGTATGGGAAAGAAATCTAGACGAACATCCCTTACCTGACAGCCTCAAATCAATCAAAAAAGGAAAGCATAAATATTTTACTGCCCTGGCGAGGTGGCTATATTCTTACAGCGATCTTCCAATCAATGAACTAATGAAATATCTTGACACGGAAAAGACACAATTTGCCCTAGGACAGCCTCAGCAGGATCTAATTAAGATCATCGGCGAGAATGAATATGGTTCGCGGAGCAAAGATAACTTCTACCTAAAAGAAGCCAAAAAGGAAATCAATGATATTAAAAAGATTCTACAGGAACTGAGCACTTTAGATTGTTCCTTTCATAAACGCGGCGTAGAAAAACTGGTTGATTGGCTGGCTGGACTGGTCCGTGAAAAGGAGGGAGTTTGATTCATGGATTACAAGGTAATAACTGGCACCTTGGTGGCCAATACTGCAATACACATCGGCACTGGTGATAGCAATGAATTAACCGACGCTTTAATCCGCCGTGACAAAGACGGACGACCTTTCATACCAGGAACGGCAATAGCCGGTTCTATACGTGCGCTTCTTACAAGGTTAGCGCCAAGGTTGGGCAAATCCCCTTGTATTGCCCTCAATGCAACCGAGGTAAAACAAGATAAACCCTGCAACTGTGCTGTATGCAATCTATTTGGCGACATAAATCCAACTGATGAAAATGGCAGTACAGCAGAAGCATCTCGTTTACTGATTTTTAATGCATATCAAGATGAGACAACAACCTGTCGCTCAATTATTCGTGACGGCGTAGGCATTGATCGAGCTACCGGCGCAGCCGCAAGAGCATCTGGTGTGAAGTTTGATATGGAAATTATTCCGGCAGGTGTAGCATTTAAACTGCGGATAGAATTGCGAGATGTGAGCGACAGCGATGAACAATTATTAGCTGCAGGTCTTTCCGAGTGGGAAAAAGGTCGCCTGAGATTAGGCGGACGTGTATCACGGGGATTGGGTTCATTTGTCCTTAAAGATCTCCAATATAAAATCATAAAACTGGATGATGCAGCTCAACTGTTGGCTTTCTTGCAAGATGACATGCCCTGGAAAAAAGCGCAAACAGAAGAGGGTTGGCTTAAAAAACAAATTAAAGATATAAAGCTCATGCCTACTTCAAGCTCGAAAACCAAACATAGTTCCCGCGGATGGTTCCTTTTGGAAGGCACACTTCAAGCCGAAGGTCCTATTTTAACCAACGACACACTATCCTCCGGCATTAGCGGCTTTGATCATGCACCAGTGTTGCTTCAGCTAAATGATTGGCAAAACCCCGTTTTAACAGGAGCAGGGCTTCGCGGTGTTATACGCTCTCATGCTGAAAAAATCGCACGAACCCTCGCTACAATTCATGCCAAGGACAAAAATGATTTTCTAAATCGATGCCCGGCGTGTGACCCTAATGTCCGCGATTTTAATAAGAACAGGAAACTTCCCCTGGAAAGCTGCGATAGTTTACTTGGCAAATATTACATCCAAGGCAATGACAATCTCTATAAATGCGAAGATACTGTCAATTCACTCTGCTTGTCCTGCCAGCTCTTCGGTAGTACCAGATTGGGCAGTAGATTAATAGTTGAGGATGCCCATTACAAACCACTCAGCCAAAGCAATCCTACTTACAAAATGCTTGATTTTCTTGCCATTGACCGCTTTACCGGCGGTGGTGTTGATGGAGCCAAGTTTGATGCACTAGCCCTGTGGAAGCCAGCATTTGATTTTAGGATGTACTTGGATAATCCTGTGCCCTGGGAATTAGGCTGGCTCTGGTTGGTAATTAGAGATATGATCGAAGGCTGGCTAACGGTTGGTTTTGGAAGCGCCAAGGGTTTTGGTAGGGTTCGCTTAATTAATTGGAAAGTGACTTTTGGTTACCTGCACCAATCAGATGCCCCTCCTGGTTTAGAGGAAATGAACTTGCAAACAGAGAAAAGCGGGATTTACACAACCAAAACTATTGAAGCCGACAATCAAGATTGTTTTAACATATTCCAGGTTTGGGGTTGTTCCTTTAATAAAAAGGTATTGGAATTTCAACGTCCGGAACCCCTAAAACTCACAACTGACAATTATTTTGATGAGATTAAAACTATCTATAACGATAAAGGTGATGCATCATGAACATATGGTCTCAAGTTGACTTCGCAAAACTGGTTGAAGACATGTTGGGATCGATAGTGGATGAAAAAGAGCTAGCCATCTTCGGCGGCTATTGTGCCGAAAAAGATTTAATAGGCTTTATCCCTCAATGGAAGGTAACATTTCCGTTTAGGATTTGGGAATATGTCAGTGAGATTTGTTTTGAAAAAGGAAAAGACATACCGGAAAACATCAATGTTACATTGCTTGAACGGGGTCGGCTGTTTGGAGAATACGGCGACCTGAGTCTTCGCCGTACGGGCGATGGCTTCAATTGGACCTTTATAGGACCGGTAGGAACCCAAGTCCCTAAAGGTAATTATGGTACTCAAAGTTACTGGGAAGAACAAAAAGATCACAATAATGAACATGAACACAATGCAAAAATATTCCATCAGTACAAAGAAAAAGTGCTTTTATGGGGCGAATGGAATGGAAAACAATGGCACGAATCCAGGGTTGCTGCCGCTAGACTTAACTATCCACAGAAAGGACAACGCCTGCAGCTCGAATACAAGATATTCAGCCGTGCAGGCAAAATATGCTTTGTTTGGTACACTGGCCTTAGTGAATGGAGGGAGACAAATCTTGGCTATAGGTAGAATTAAGGATTTGAAATTTGAAAAGGGTTTCGGGTTTATAAGTCCAGAAACGGGTGGAAAAGATGTGTTCTTTCATAAAAACAGCTTACAAGATTTCGAGTTTTCCCGTCTCCAAATAGGTATGATTGTAGAATTTGAGTGGGAAAAAGGACAAAGAGGACCAAGAGCAAATTTCGTAAGATGCCTCGCCCACAACGAGCAACCGCATGAGTACCGTTTTATTAATCCATATAATTTTGTTAGTTACCTTAGCGAACGTCCTCAAAATATTGTCCTAGGCAATTGTCCCACACCCCCTCACGATCGCTACTTCGGTTGGACAGGCCGGATTACTTGCAATGTAAAAGCAGTAACACCTTTATTTATTTCCGATACTCATGCCATCAGTGAAGATAACACTAATGAAAACAGACAGGGAATAAATAAACATAAAATCTATCGCTTCTTTGAATACGAAGGGAAACCGGCTCTTCCGGCAAGCAGCTTGCGTGGTATGATCCGCTCTGTATTCGAAGCAGTAACTAATTCTTGTTTTGTAGCATTTCAAACTGACTCCCCTTACCCTCTTGAATATCGTACGTCGCGTGCTCCTAAAGAAATGATACCAGCCCGTGTATTGGAGATTAATGACAAAGGTGAAGCTCAATTGGAGCGACTGGATTGTTCAATTAATCCCCCAGTCCAAGATAAAATCTCCAACGGGCGCCCTTTTATCAAAGCCGGAATAATTGACAATGTTTACTATCCCAATGTCTTAAAACTTGATAGAGTCAACAGAGATTTACAGAATAATTATAGTGACGGAATGCGCGTAGCTGCATTGGTAAAAAAAGAACCAAAAGACAAAGGACATTACCAGTATTTTGAAGTAATTAAAATAGCACCTGTAGCTGATTATTCATCATTAGTATTAGAGCAAAAAAAAAGTAGTGAAAACTGCTTGGTTTTTGGCTGGCTACATTTAACCGGGCCAAACATTGAAAACAAGCACAGTGAGCGCCTTTTCTTCCGCTGGGATGACAAAACTCCTGAGGCTCCCCAGCAAATTCCCAATAAATATCTGTATAAATGCAGTGCTGAGATTGTAGAGGAGTATAAACACCATTTAAGTGAATACTGGGAACGGCATGAACAAAGAATTAAAAAGTTGGGCAGCCGGCGCTGGCCAAACAGTACGAATAATCTCCCTCATCCTAGCAACTTCATCACAAAAGGTAATAAATTAAAAGTTGGCGATTTAGTATACTTGGTGCGCGAGAGAGGTAAAGAAATGCTACGACCTATCGCCATGCCCCGCCTAAGATATACCTACCATCGCCAGCATTATTTACCAAAATTCTGCGAAGATTATAACCAGCTTTGCCCTGCGTGCCGGGTCTTTGGCTGGGTGCGCAAGGGTGATAAAAATAGCAAACTTCAAAACCCTACAGCATATGCCGGTCGAGTTCGATTTTCACACGGAATAATTAAAAAACCCTGGGAAGTAGAAAATGAAACTACTCTTGCAATATTGTCTACTCCCAAGCCTTCAACAACCGAGTTTTACTTGTTAGACTCATCGGGAAATCCCGATCGACAGGTTAATTATGATACTGCAAATGCGCGTTTACGTGGACGCAAGTTTTACCACCATCATGATCAGCCCAAGGACTATGCTACCGATCAAAAAAGCGATCAAAATCGTACAATACGAGGTGCTCTTAAACCATGTGCTACATTTACTTTTGATATTGAATTTGAAAACTTAAGCTCATCAGAATTAGGAGCCCTCATTTACAGTCTGGAATTAGAAGATGGAATGTATCACCGTCTAGGATATGGTAAGCCGCTGGGGTTTGGCTCAGTAAAAATAACTATCGAAAAAATAGAAACAATTGACTGGAGCAAACGATTGATATCGATTGAACCAAAAGCTGGTTGTGAAGGAGTAAAAAAAGAGCGAATATCTGAACTAAGAAAAATGTTCCTTGACGAAATACGTAACATTTATGGCGATGAAGAATATAACAATCTGCAATCGGAGTTGAAAGCTATACTTGGAAAACAAAACTTACCTATACATTATCCCCGTCCAACAAGTAAACCAAATCCTAACAAACCCTCATTTGAGTGGTTTGTTGGCAACAAGAGGCGCAAAGAACACTCGTTAAAACGAGCGGTTGGCACCAAACAGCACAAAGAAAAGTTGCCAGAGCCAGTAGCTTTGCCTTTGGCAACTGATGTGGAAAAAGGATTGCCATTAATTGATAAATCAGGCATGCCCGGAAGATGATACAGTCTAGTGCGCAGCACAGGTGTAAACAATTATATTAGGGGTGTTTTAATGCAGTTATCTATAACCTTTTCCGCACCAAGAACGGTGGAGTTGCCGGTACATTACGGCCATCTCGTCCAGGGGATGATCTATCGCAGAATGGAAAACCCGCTGCTCAGCCGCTACCTGCACGAACAAGGATTCCAACTGGAAAAACGCCGCTTTAAGCTTTTTACTTTTTCAAGACTATTTGGACAAGAAGTTTATTTTAATCGGAACAAGAAAACTCTGGCTCTAACCCCGCCGCTTAAGCTGGTAATCTGCTCGCCAATTTCCTTTATCATGCAGGAATTGGGTACAGGTTTCCTGCGGCAAGGAGATGTCCGAATTGGCACTACACGACTTGCTGTGAACAATATTTCCACAACAGCACCAAAAGTTGAAACAGACCGCATTAGAGTTCGCCTACTTTCACCAATGGCAGTCTATAGCACCCTGAAGTATGCTGACGGGCGCAAATATACCTACTACTACTCTCCATTCGAAGCCAAGTTTGGTGAACTAATCGGGGCCAACCTAATTAAAAAACACTGTTTAATCCATGGAGCCCCCCCACTATCGGATATATTCTTCATCAGGGCTATCCAAGTATCCGAAAAGGACTACCTTATTACTTACTACAAGAATTTTATCGTCAAGGGTTGGATGGGTACATACGAGTTACGTGGCGACCCCTCCCTGCTGGAGATCGCCCTCACCACCGGGCTGGGAGCAAAAAACTCCCAAGGTTATGGGTGCTGCGAACTGCTCCAAACTGACATTCGAAATTAAACGGGCTTGCCGAATGCAGCACATCAAGTCATTTATTAATCTCTAGCAAAAGAACGCCGCTTAGATGCCATATCAAGCAATGCTATAACAATACTACTATCAGACCCTCATATTTAGTAAAACTATACCAAATAAAAGAGTATCTTATAGACTACTTCAAAACTGATTTCTCTTGTAACATAACAGCGTGTTTTCTTTGCGGTCATTGCTAAATCACGAAAAAGGAGGTGTAAAAATTGCTGGAAGCTATTGCCGGGTATGGCAAAGCCCTTTCAATGGAGGAAGATCCCCTGGCCATTCTGACAAAGCCTGTCCGCCAGCCGCGGGATGAGACGGTCTACCTGGTCCAGCTCGATCTGCGCGACGATTCGGGTGAGCCGCAGCTGGCTGCAAAGCCCATCGAGATTGACGACGATACCTGCACCCGCTTCCGCTGGATCGGCAATGTAGTCGGTAACCGCCCTCAAACTTACTTGACCACGGATAAGCTCGAATACCTGGTCGGCACAAACGTACTCAACCTCCTGGACCAGCTGGAAGAGGCAAGCTTTGATGACAGCTCTTTGTACAAAGAGCTATCCCGGATTCTGGAATGCTTCTATCGCCGCCTGCCAAATAACATTCCTGTTCTGAATGTGGAAAAGTTAAATCTCGCCGAAGCAGGCTTTATAGATGGGAGTTGGAAAACCAGGAATGGCAAAGCAAAAGATGTCGTGGCCGATGTTACGGCAGCCTTGAAAAAAAAGCTGCTGGCGGAATTGGAGTTAAAAGCCTCACAGGTCGCTCTCTGGACGCTGGTTTACAATGGACGCCCGCTAGTATTGGACCAGGCCTATGACCAGGCTATTCTATACAGCAAGGAACCGCCCTACCTGGAAGAGAAAGCCCGCGAGAAGGACAGTGGCGCTGTCGGCATGGTCTGCACCATATGCGGCGCTACGGGGCGGCCGGTCACCGACAATTTCGCCACCCTTGATTTCCTTAAATACTACATTAACGATAAGCTGGGCTTCGCCTCGGGTTTAAGCGATTTCTCGCGCAACTTCACCGCCTGCGGCGAGTGCTATCGCGGGCTGCTCCTGGCAGAAAAATTTCTGCCCCAGCAGATGTCCTTCAGGATCGGCCCGCTGCGGTTCATGGTGCTGCCGGCCTTTTTAACCGAAGTCGCCCTGGAAAGCGCCGATTTAAAATTCTGGTCCAGGCACTATCGTGACCGCGTCGATGGTATGTTAAACATGGCAGCCTGGCTTCAGAAAATAGGTGGAACTGGCGGGCTGGAAACTGAACTGACCGATTACCTCGACGAACTACCCGAAGAGAATGTGGCCCTGCTTAATTTTCTCTTCTACCAGAAAAGCCAGAGTGAGTTGCGCATTCATGCCCTGGTTCGCGACGTGGCTCCCAGCTGGATCAGCCATCTTATGAAAGAGGCTCACAGGCTCGCCAATCGCGCCAGGGAGCTCTTCGGTAAGGACCGCTGGCATCTCGATTTAACGGCGATCTACCGGCTAATCCCGCTGCGTAGCGGACAGAGCGAAGAATATAAGAAGCTGCTGCATATCTACCAGTCACTCCTGGCCCGCCGGCCGCTTTTATACAATTCGCTTATCCGCGAATTCATTACCCTGGCCGCAATATACCTCACCGGCAATTTCAAGGGAACCAGCATCTTGCAGCCGGAGAGGGGCTACGAAGAGCTGAATTTGGCCCGCCGCCTTTTGCAGGCCAACCTCTTCTTGACTTTCCTGCAAAGAGTAAAACTCCTGAAAGGAGGTAGTCTCATGAGTGCTGCTGCTGAAAAGATGCGCGGCCGTGAATATCTCAAAGAAGAGATGCAGCTCTATCTACAGGAGATGGGCTACGGCGAACCGCATACCGCCCTCTTCCTGCTGGGCTATCTGCTGCACCAGGTCGGCCGCTCCCAGAGGATCAGCGGCTACGAACATAAGCCGGTCCTGGACAAGGTCAATTACAGCGGGATGAACTGGCCCAGGGTGATTCGCCTGAGCAACCTGTTGGTCGATCAGCTGCGCCAGCACGGCATCTTTATTTATAATGAGAGGATTTACGCCGCCGCAAAAGAGCTGCTTGACGCCCATGCGGCCAGCTGGCCGCTCTCACCGGAAGAGAATGTCTTCTATATCTTGTCCGGCTACGCCTGGGCCACGCGGGCCGCTTACCAGGCTGGGATTGATAAGCAGAGTAAAGCTGTCGCTGCTGAAGAAGCCGCCCATACTGAAGCGGCGGAATAACCTAAACTTAAAGGAGGCTTAGCCAACCATGAGCGTAATTGAAAAGAATAGTGAGATTCTTTTTCTCTATGATGCCAAAATGTGCAATCCCAACGGGGACCCCGACGATGAGAACCGCCCCCGCATGGACTATGACCGCGAGCGCTGCCTTGTCTCCGATGTCCGCCTGAAGCGCTACCTGCGCGATTACCTCGAGGAGATGGGGCACACCATCTACGTGACCAAGTCTGCAGGCGTGGTCCAGGCCATGGGCCGGATTCAAGAAGTGCTCGGCAAAGAAAAAGTCAGCGGGGATGATCTCCCCGAGCTTCTTGAAAAGCTGCTTGATGCGCGCCTCTTTGGCGCGACCATGCCCATCAAGGGCGAGCGCCGCGGCGGCGGCGAGGCGGTCAACCTAACAGGTCCGGTTCAATTCACCTGGGGTTACTCGCTGAACAAAGTGCAGCCCGTGGATTCTTCGACAATTTCCTCGCAATTCGCCACGCGGGAAGAAGCCGGCCAGGGCACTTTCGGCAAGGACTATCGCCTCTACTATGCCCTAGTCGCCTTTCACGGCGTCGTCAGCGCCAGGCGAGCCCAAAGCATGCTCGCGCGCAGCGGCAACCGCCCGCAAAGCGCAACCAGCGAAGAAGACCTTGCACTGATGGACGAGGCGATGATCTGCGCCATCCCCTTGCTGGCTACCCGCTCCAAGATCGGGCAGTATCCGCGCCTTTATGCTCGCTTCGTCTTTAGGGATGCTGACACTTTCTTGGGCGACCTGCGCGATGATCTGCAGTTAAGTGAAACATCCGGATTGCGAGAGATTGGGGATTACAGCATCGAGCTTGGCGGCATCTCCGTGCACCTGGAGCAAGTGAAAGAGCGCCTGGATCACATCCTGGTCTGGCAAGATCCCGCCCTGCAGACAACTGCCGCCGGAGAAGCCGTCACCCTGGCGGACTGGCTGGCCGGACAGGTTGGTGAAGAGCGAGTGCGCATTTGGGAAGGAGACTGATAACATTGGCTGAAATCGAAGCTGTGGCCGTGTTCGATTTAACCGGCCCGGTGGCGCATTTCCGCAAATACTATACCAACTCCTCCTCCCTTACTTACGGCTTTCCGCCGCGAACCGTCCTCATGGGAATCATTGCCGCGATACTGGGGATGGAGCGCGACTCTTACTACGGGACCCTCGACCGCGGCCGCTACGGCGTCGCGGTCAAGGTTCCGGGGAGACGGCTGATGCAGACGGTCAACTATACCCGCACCAAGAAGGAAGACCTGGGCGTAATAAGAAGGTGCGGCCTGGTCCCGGGGACCCAGATCCCGCTGGAGCTGCTGCTGCCCGAGGTAGCACATCCCCGGCTTCGTTTTCGCGTCTTCTTTAGCCACCCCGACAGAGAGCTGTTGACGGAGACGACGCGACGCTTGCGGGAAAGGCGCAGCCATTACCCCCTTTACCTCGGTCTGACCGAGTGCCCGGCCATGTTCGAGTTTCACGGTCTCTTTGAACCCGGCGAATACCGGCGCCTTCCCCGGGGCCAGCAGGTTACGCTAACTTCCGTTCTGAACACCGCTCTGCTGCAGAAGCTGGTGCTTAACGGCAACACCCCGAGTCGTATCTTTCGCGAACGGGCCCCCCATTCTTTCGGTGAAGGGCGGACCCTGCGTCCGCCTGCTACGCTGATTTACACCGAGGGGGAACCTTTGGCCTCCCGCCTGCGCACGGACGCTTATCATTTTAAGTTCGGCGGTGCGGAAGCAGACACAGTTGTTTTTATGGAGGAATAGCGCATGCCATACTATGCCCACAAAGAAGGGAAACGCTTTTACCTGCTTAGTGCGCACCTGGCCAAAACCGCTGCAGGCGCTGCGGCGCGCCTGCAGGCCAGCCCGCGGCGCGAGGAGTTGACCGAGGCGGCCCTTCTTGCCGGGCTGGCCCACGACTTCGGCAAATATACCCCCTTCTTTCAGCGCTACCTGCGCACCGGGCGCGGCGGCCCGGAGAAGCAGCACGCCTTTCTATCGGCGCTCTGGGCCGCCCATCTTGCCGAAGAATTCGGTATGGCCCCCCTCCCCTCCCTGGCGCTTTTCATAGCCATCTGCCAGCATCACCGCCACCTGGCCGATCCCGAAGAGATACTGCTGCCGCCCCGTGAATTGAGCAGTCCCTCCTGGGACCACCTGGAACCGGTCCACAGCGAACGGCTGAAAATAACGCAAAGGCAGATCGAGGCGCTGCGCCAAAAAGCAGAGTCAGTGGCACGCTCCTTAAAGGTGGCGGCTCGCCATACGGCCAGGTTGCTTGAACAGAACAATAGACCGGTGCCGGCCTGGCTGGATGGAGATTGGCCCAGGCTGCTGGAGCGCTTTTTTGACAACTGGATTCATCCTTACGGCCACCTTTACCGTCACCGGAGACGGCAAACCAGGAATATGCGTGACTCCGCCGCACTGCAAGATTATTTCGACCTGCTCGCTCTTTTCTCTGCAGTCATCGATGCCGACAAGATCCATTCCGCCCGGCTCAAGGACACGGAAAGGGCCCTTTTGCCCCCTCAGCCGGTCCAAGCATACCGGGATGATCAATTTGGACCGCCGCGCACCGCCGCAGACCGGATGCGTGAAGATCTCTACAATACCGTCTGCCGGACCATCAAAGAAGCGCCTCTATCCCAAAAGCTCTTCACCATCACCGCCCCTACCGGCAGCGGCAAGACCCTGGCCGGCCTTGCCGCCGCCTTTATCTTGAGGGAAAAGATGAGCGGATCAGTCAGTGAAAAACCGCGCATTATTTACGCGCTCCCCTTCACCAGCATCGTGGACCAAACCTATCGCGTTGCAAAAAAGGTCTTGCAAGCCGGCAGCGAGGCTGAAGAGAACGGCGCCCCTATTCCCTCCGCCTGGCTGCTCAAGCACCACCACCTGGCCGAAACCGCCTATCACCGGGCAGGGGATGAAGAGGAAACCCTCTCCCTGGACCGGGCTCTCCTGCTCATTGAAAGCTGGCAGAGCGAAATCATCATCACCACCTTTGTGCAGCTGCTGCACACCCTTATCGGCAGTGAGAACCGCATGCTTAAAAAATTTCATCGCCTGCAAAATGCCATTCTAATTCTCGACGAGGTCCAGAACATCCCTGTCGAATACTGGTCCCTGGTAGAAAATGCACTGCGCGGCGCCTGCAACTACCTGGGAGCCCGGGTTTTGCTGATGACAGCCACCCGCCCGGAATGGTTTGAAGAAGGAGAAGCCCTGGAGCTGGCTGGTCCGGAGGCGCATCTACGAAAGCGCTTTGCCACCCTAAACAGGGTCATAGTCACGGCAAACCCGCAGCCGCTCACCGTAGAAGAGCTGGCCGAAGCTTTTACGAGAAGCTATCATCCCGAGCGCTCTTACCTGGTAATTTTAAACACGATCAAGAGTTCAATTGCCTTCTATGGCCTGCTGAAAGAAAAGGTGGGCTTAAATGAGCTTTATTATCTATCAACAAACATTACTCCCCGAGAGCGGGCTGCTCGCCTCCAGCAGTTAGAGAAGTTACTTAAATGCAGAGAGAAACCGGTCCTTGTGTCCACCCAGGTGGTCGAAGCCGGAGTTGACCTCGACTTCGACGAAGTATGGCGCGATCTCGGCCCGATAGACGCGGTAGTACAGGCAGCCGGGCGCTGCAACCGTCACTTTCTCCGCGACCGCGGCCAGGTCCGGGTCTGGCAGCTGGTGGACCGCAATGAAAAGGGCGAAGCCACGCTGGCGCAATATGTTTACGGCAAGATACACACCCATGCGGCGAAGAAGATGTTTGGACAAGAGATACCCCTTCAAGAGAAAGATTTTTACGATGCCGTTGCGAACTATTTTGAAGAGATCCGGCAGGCCAAATCGGCCGCGGCAAGCAAAGCGCTGCTGGAGGCAATGCAATACTGGCGTTTTTCCCCCCGCGACCGCGAGTCAGAGCTGCTCGGCGTGGCCAACTTTGCCCTGATTAAAAACCGACCTCATTATGTCAATGTCTTCGTTGAACTTGACGATACTGCTGCTGAGACCTGGCAAATCTATCAAAGCACTGTTGTCAACGAGAAAGATTTCTGGAAACGCCGGCGGGCTTTTCTCTCTATTAAGAAGGACTTTTCAAGCTACCTGCTTTCTGTGCCCGCCCAGCTGCTGGCTGGCCGCCTGGACGAAACAAGCGCTCCGATGCATATACCTGGAGACATGCTGGAGCATTTTTACGACTCTGAAACCGGTTTTAAGCGTATCGATGATGAAACAATGTTCATGTTTTAAAGAACTATTGATAACCTATGGACAACAAAACTATGTCATTCAGCAGCTATGTCCTTACCTGCAGCATTTCGTTTTTCGCCTGTAGATGCCTGTCATGTTAATTGTGTATACTCTGGCCGGCTTAATCCAAAGCAGGGAAATATCCTGCAACGCAGAATTAATGATGTAAGTAAAAAAACGCCTGGCACAGCAACAATATGTCGTCGACCTCCAGTAGTGCAAAAACCCCCGGGGATCGACGACACTTTAAAATATAGCAAGCAGGAGACAAAAGCCCTTGGCGGACAACACTCTGCGCGTTCGGGTGATGCAATAATGACATATGGGGATGAAATTATTAGGACAAACCACTATTTAACAAAGCCTTATCCCGCAGGCATTTAACGCGTCTCCAGCCTACCTAAGAGGAATTGAAACGGGAAGTAGCAGACGGCCCTGTGCCGGGTTAATCTAGTCTCCAGCCTACCTAAGAGGAATTGAAACAGAGCCATAGCGAGCTGGTAAGGAGATCCTACTGCAGTCTCCAGCCTACCTAAGAGGAATTGAAACCGCTTCAGGAGTTGTTCGACTTTCAGCATGAAATCGTCTCCAGCCTACCTAAGAGGAATTGAAACATTACAAAGAGTGGCTTGTCGTATTACCTGTTGGCTTGTCTCCAGCCTACCTAAGAGGAATTGAAACAGATGCTCAGTTTGCCTGGGCTGTCGCAAACTGGCAGGTCTCCAGCCTACCTAAGAGGAATTGAAACATCATAATTTTAACAATACATGGAAGCCCTACAATGGTCTCCAGCCTACCTAAGAGGAATTGAAACTGGGAAGAACGAAGAAAAAAGAATCAAGATGCTCAGGTCTCCAGCCTACCTAAGAGGAATTGAAACAAGATGGGAACGACGCGCGGGATATCCTATGGCAGGTCTCCAGCCTACCTAAGAGGAATTGAAACATAGAAAGGTAATCCATGCTTGTGGTCATAACCCGCGTCTCCAGCCTACCTAAGAGGAATTGAAACCCGATATGCATGTATGGCATCCCAGCAGAACCGGAGTCTCCAGCCTACCTAAGAGGAATTGAAACAATAAAATCTTGTTGCCTTTACGCTTGAACATTCCCGTCTCCAGCCTACCTAAGAGGAATTGAAACAGGGAATAATACTTGATCCAGTACTCGCTGCCGATTGTCTCCAGCCTACCTAAGAGGAATTGAAACTCCAGGGCCGCGACTGGGCCGACCTGGGGGAATACGGTCTCCAGCCTACCTAAGAGGAATTGAAACTCCAGGGCCGCGACTGGGCCGACCTGGGGGAATACGTCTCCAGCCTACCTAAGAGGAATTGAAACCAACCGGGCAACCGCAAGGCAACCTAACAATTCCCGTCTCCAGCCTACCTAAGAGGAATTGAAACGAAATCGTTAAGCAATGGTAACGGTCTCCTACCATGTCTCCAGCCTACCTAAGAGGAATTGAAACCCGATCTGTTTGGCGGCCCACTAGCTTTATACTTGCGTCTCCAGCCTACCTAAGAGGAATTGAAACAGAACAGGAGTTCCGCCTTATCGATCAGCATCTTCGTCTCCAGCCTACCTAAGAGGAATTGAAACAAAGAAGAAAATAAAATTGTTGTTCTCCTGCTGCGTCTCCAGCCTACCTAAGAGGAATTGAAACTTTCCAAAAATTGAAAACCACGCCCCCGCTTGAACGTCTCCAGCCTACCTAAGAGGAATTGAAACGAGCAACGTCTGATTGCTTTTTCCCTGGATGAATGTGTCTCCAGCCTACCTAAGAGGAATTGAAACGGGATGTTGGCACCGGAAAGACCCACCTGGCGTATGGTCTCCAGCCTACCTAAGAGGAATTGAAACCTGGTATTCCTCATTCTGCTCGATTGCGGTGAGTTGTCTCCAGCCTACCTAAGAGGAATTGAAACCCTATATGCATTTACGACATCCCAACAGAATTGCCGTCTCCAGCCTACCTAAGAGGAATTGAAACCTTCTTCCGGTCTGTTTTTAGCCCATAAAACAGACGTCTCCAGCCTACCTAAGAGGAATTGAAACGAATAATCGACGGCAATCCCGACTGGGATCAGCTGAGTCTCCAGCCTACCTAAGAGGAATTGAAACCGCATAATAGCGAATATGTAGATATGCTCCTACCTGGTCTCCAGCCTACCTAAGAGGAATTGAAACAGCTGCTGTTGACACAAAACAGGGCATATGCCCAAAGTCTCCAGCCTACCTAAGAGGAATTGAAACTGAGCAAAGCTGAAGCGACCGCGCTCGGGAACAGCGTCTCCAGCCTACCTAAGAGGAATTGAAACGCCTGCGAATTGCGAATGCGGCGAATGCGGGCAGTATGTCTCCAGCCTACCTAAGAGGAATTGAAACCGTCTAAAATAACGTTGACCCCTCGAGCTAGCTCTTGTCTCCAGCCTACCTAAGAGGAATTGAAACGCGAAGAAGAGTATTTCAGCGGAACAGAAGGCATGACGTCTCCAGCCTACCTAAGAGGAATTGAAACGGATGAAAACAGATTCAAGGGAATGTCAGTTTCTATGTCTCCAGCCTACCTAAGAGGAATTGAAACGGTTGTAGGGGGTATATTCTGCCTCCGTCACTTGGGGTCTCCAGCCTACCTAAGAGGAATTGAAACAATCTGTTTGACGGCCCAAACCTATCCCAGCATAAAGTCTCCAGCCTACCTAAGAGGAATTGAAACAGCTTCTATCGATGTCATCCGCAATTCCTCCCCACGTCTCCAGCCTACCTAAGAGGAATTGAAACCGCTTTTCGGAACAGATATTGCGTGATGGGAGGATAGTCTCCAGCCTACCTAAGAGGAATTGAAACCTGCCGGTGTTGATTCAAATGTGCCGGCGCGATTGCGTCTCCAGCCTACCTAAGAGGAATTGAAACGCCGGCAGCCTGATAGCCCTTCAAGTATTCATCCCTGTCTCCAGCCTACCTAAGAGGAATTGAAACGGGTAAATACAGATGAACTGATCTTGATGCTGCCGCGTCTCCAGCCTACCTAAGAGGAATTGAAACGCGAAGGGTGCAAATATAGCTAACACTGACGTAACTCGTCTCCAGCCTACCTAAGAGGAATTGAAACGAAATATAACCGTATTCGCCGCCGTCAGCGTCAGGGTCTCCAGCCTACCTAAGAGGAATTGAAACATGAATCAATTTCGCAGCTGGTGCATATTGATTCCGTCTCCAGCCTACCTAAGAGGAATTGAAACGGATTTTTCAACACGCTCCTTTTTTGCAGCCAGTTGTCTCCAGCCTACCTAAGAGGAATTGAAACGGCCTTACCTTCGTTCTCACAGGTGCAGGTAGGCTGGTCTCCAGCCTACCTAAGAGGAATTGAAACGGAAAAACAAAACAAGCCATAGATATAGCGGTTTACGTCTCCAGCCTACCTAAGAGGAATTGAAACAGGATTCGGCGAAGCTGGATCGGATGGAAGAGCTTGTCTCCAGCCTACCTAAGAGGAATTGAAACCCGGGAGCCTATCCCGGCATAGCACCCCCTGCGGGGGTCTCCAGCCTACCTAAGAGGAATTGAAACCAAACCCGCAGAGGGGTGAAGGGGGGCGATTACAACGTCTCCAGCCTACCTAAGAGGAATTGAAACGGCACGGAACCCCCATTACGGGGTCCTCACCCAGCGTCTCCAGCCTACCTAAGAGGAATTGAAACTCGGAAGTGGGCGCGGCAATCGTGCTACGCGCCTGGGTCTCCAGCCTACCTAAGAGGAATTGAAACAGGAGCACCAGAGGATTCAGAGAAGTGCTACCAAGTGTCTCCAGCCTACCTAAGAGGAATTGAAACCGTTTTCCCTGGAGGATGTCAGGGATGCTATAGCGGTCTCCAGCCTACCTAAGAGGAATTGAAACTGGAAGAGCAAATAAACTAAAACGATGGGAGTGTCTGTCTCCAGCCTACCTAAGAGGAATTGAAACTGGAAGAGCAAATAAACTAAAGGAGTGTCTCGAATGGGTCTCCAGCCTACCTAAGAGGAATTGAAACGAGGAATAAACAAGGTCCTAGACGCAGCGAATAAGAAAGTCTCCAGCCTACCTAAGAGGAATTGAAACAACGCTACCTTATATATATGTTTTGCGTTCGGGTTGTCTCCAGCCTACCTAAGAGGAATTGAAACCGGGTATGCGCGCAGAATGGTAACATGTCTTTAGCAGTCTCCAGCCTACCTAAGAGGAATTGAAACGGAGCACCCCCACTTTTTCCGATGGCTTCCAATGTGTCGTCTCCAGCCTACCTAAGAGGAATTGAAACACGGCAGAGGCTTGCTGGCGTAGTATTTCCTCTGCGTCTCCAGCCTACCTAAGAGGAATTGAAACTGGCGGCTGCGAACCCGCCGGAGCAGGCTGCCGGGGTCTCCAGCCTACCTAAGAGGAATTGAAACAAAGTGGGCATATTTTAACCATTCCGCAGCAACCGTCTCTAGCCTACCTATGAGGAATTGAAACGAGAACTTCACGGCATTTTATAAAGACAACGGCGGCGTCTCTAGCCTACCTATGAGGAATTGAAACGACAGATCAGGCTTTACCCTGGCGATGGTGAGAGTCGTCTCTAGCCTACCTATGAGGAATTGAAACTTCGATCAAGAACGATGCAGTGATGAGGGCCGCAAAGTCTCTAGCCTACCTATGAGGAATTGAAACTTCTTATCTATGAATTTTCCCTTCCTGAAAGCCAGCGTCTCTAGCCTACCTATGAGGAATTGAAACCAGTACGAATCAAGACATGGCGGATATAACGCCAGGTCTCTAGCCTACCTATGAGGAATTGAAACGGGAAGCGCAGGCGCGGCGGGAAGCCGAGAACAGCGGTCTCTAGCCTACCTATGAGGAATTGAAACTTTTCTGCCTTCTGCCCTGGCATAACACCAGGCTGGTCTCTAGCCTACCTATGAGGAATTGAAACCGGAGCGTTCGTACAATTTGAAGAGCCAAGTGCAACGTCTCTAGCCTACCTATGAGGAATTGAAACTTAGAAACGTGTTCTATATCGTAATTGCTAAACAAGTCTCTAGCCTACCTATGAGGAATTGAAACTTAGAAACGTGTTCTATATCGTAATTGCTAAACAAGTCTCTAGCCTACCTATGAGGAATTGAAACTGATCTAGAGGAACTGCGCGGCACTTACGCCATTGGGTCTCTAGCCTACCTATGAGGAATTGAAACCGGACCGCCCGGCGGACATCCCGGGCGTCCACGTCATGTCTCTAGCCTACCTATGAGGAATTGAAACTCATGACGGCGAAACCGCTCCACAGGAGAAAGGGTCTCTAGCCTACCTATGAGGAATTGAAACATTCCTTCTCGCTTCTGCGCATTGCTTTGCATATGTGTCTCTAGCCTACCTATGAGGAATTGAAACTGCCCTAGCTTCGTCCAGTCTTTTTTTTGCCTTGTTGTCTCTAGCCTACCTATGAGGAATTGAAACGCGATCTGGAACTGCCGCCCGGTGTGGCTGTCGTGGGTCTCTAGCCTACCTATGAGGAATTGAAACGCGGCAAGGTCTAGGCCGCCGATGCCGGAAAATAGGGTCTCTAGCCTACCTATGAGGAATTGAAACGCGCAGATAATTCTTTCCGCAACCCGGCGCTTTGTCATGTCTCTAGCCTACCTATGAGGAATTGAAACAAGAACTTGAGCTTGCCGGGGACAAGCTGGACTATGGTCTCTAGCCTACCTATGAGGAATTGAAACAGGGTCATTCGGCATCACCAGTCCCGCTCCGCCTGGTCTCTAGCCTACCTATGAGGAATTGAAACGCTGGAACTCCGGTTCTGGCCTGGGGGCCTCCGGGGTCTCTAGCCTACCTATGAGGAATTGAAACACTATTAAAATGTCTGGCGACGGCCAGGACAGTGGTGTCTCTAGCCTACCTATGAGGAATTGAAACGGAAGTCCATACGGCGGGTCAACTATGGCAAGTTCGTCTCTAGCCTACCTATGAGGAATTGAAACGGTAGAAGTAATGGCAGGCCGCGCAGTCGCACTCGTCTCTAGCCTACCTATGAGGAATTGAAACATATCGAAGTCGGCCCGGTTGGCGCTGTCCTTGCCAGTCTCTAGCCTACCTATGAGGAATTGAAACGATAAACAAGCCGATAAGCACAAGAGGGATATGCCGTCTCTAGCCTACCTATGAGGAATTGAAACACCAGATCCAGGAGCAAATACAGCTCTCCTTGGGTGTCTCTAGCCTACCTATGAGGAATTGAAACCGTTTAAGACCATGAAAGGCTTCACGTGGCACAAAGTCTCTAGCCTACCTATGAGGAATTGAAACCGCTCCCGGCCTTCCTCAATGCACCTGTAGCAAGGAGTCTCTAGCCTACCTATGAGGAATTGAAACCCGGGATGATCAAGGGAACCGGTTTAGCAAGGCCCAGCGTCTCTAGCCTACCTATGAGGAATTGAAACTTTTTATGCAGGTGATAAAATGGCAAAAGATTGGGCGTCTCTAGCCTACCTATGAGGAATTGAAACCGCCGTCTACCGCAGCAGGGACATGAAGCGATTCAGTCTCTAGCCTACCTATGAGGAATTGAAACAGCTCCCTGATCCTCTTGCTCCCGGTCTGGAAAACGTCTCTAGCCTACCTATGAGGAATTGAAACAACCACCTACTCATTTCACTGACCCGGAAGCTCGCGTCTCTAGCCTACCTATGAGGAATTGAAACGTTGACCTCCCTGGCCGCTCCTGCATTAGCTCCGGGTCTCTAGCCTACCTATGAGGAATTGAAACTAGATGGATCGATCTCCGGTACGCTGTCCGCACTGGTCTCTAGCCTACCTATGAGGAATTGAAACCAAAATCCGTTATAGCGCCGCCCAGGGAACGGAAGCGTCTCTAGCCTACCTATGAGGAATTGAAACGCAACCAGATTATGGAGGGCAAGCTCAAGATCGGGGCGTCTCTAGCCTACCTATGAGGAATTGAAACTATACTCAAATTCGGTTATCTCCCTTAGAGCAGGGCCGTCTCTAGCCTACCTATGAGGAATTGAAACATCTTAAAAAGCTGTGGGTTGCGGAACGGATTGTGGGTCTCTAGCCTACCTATGAGGAATTGAAACGTGAGGGAGATTTGGTAAATAAGGCTATGGAGTATATAGTCTCTAGCCTACCTATGAGGAATTGAAACTCATTCTCGGACATCTGATCACCTCCTCTCTTCATCTTGTCTCTAGCCTACCTATGAGGAATTGAAACACCTCAATCATATAATAAGTCAGGCTGCTTGACCTTGTCTCTAGCCTACCTATGAGGAATTGAAACGAACCCTGGCGGTGTCCATAGTTGGCGACCCGCGAGTCTCTAGCCTACCTATGAGGAATTGAAACCAGCCCGGCGGCCACAGCGTAGAGGGGGTTCACAATGGTCTCTAGCCTACCTATGAGGAATTGAAACGCCAGCTTCCGCAACTTTTCAAATGTGCTGCGAAGGCGTCTCTAGCCTACCTATGAGGAATTGAAACGCCCCTATCTCACGGTGATCGACACCTCCGACTGGGTCTCTAGCCTACCTATGAGGAATTGAAACGCCTGCGCAGTCAGCTTAGAATTGGCAGTTAATTTAGCTTCGTCTCTAGCCTACCTATGAGGAATTGAAACTTTAGTTGCTCGACGTATGTCAGGTTTGCGTCTCTGAGTCTCTAGCCTACCTATGAGGAATTGAAACGAATAATGCAAAAAAGAAAATCGAAGATATAATCGGTCTCTAGCCTACCTATGAGGAATTGAAACTTTCATACGCGACCTCATCCAGGCGGAGGTCGAGTTGTCTCTAGCCTACCTATGAGGAATTGAAACCCCAAAACTCGCGCGCTATTGGAAAAAGCTCCCCCGGTCTCTAGCCTACCTATGAGGAATTGAAACTTCTCTCATTATTAGGAGCGTCCGCAGGTATTGGAGGTCTCTAGCCTACCTATGAGGAATTGAAACTATCTCAGATCTTTTATCCTCGCAAGCTTAGCTCCTAGTCTCTAGCCTACCTATGAGGAATTGAAACATGTTTCCAATCGGGATCGTCGCCCCCTGCGGCTCGGTCTCTAGCCTACCTATGAGGAATTGAAACTCATATTTTCGGCATATGTTAATGTGACATGTAATTGTCTCTAGCCTACCTATGAGGAATTGAAACTATTTGCTTTAAATGATTTATTCCAGCTTCAAATATGGTCTCTAGCCTACCTATGAGGAATTGAAACAGAGACTTAGTGCGGGTGGCTGATAAGGCGGATAAGTCTCTAGCCTACCTATGAGGAATTGAAACTTCAATTATCCCAATTACGAACTCGGCATTTTTCGGCGTCTCTAGCCTACCTATGAGGAATTGAAACATGCCCCGGGCCGGAGATGATTTGCCGGCAGAACCTGGTCTCTAGCCTACCTATGAGGAATTGAAACTTTGATAATAGGAACTTTCCCCGAACCCCTGTTTACCTTGTCTCTAGCCTACCTATGAGGAATTGAAACTCCAGTCACCTTCTCCCCGGCCAAGTCCATGTCCTCGTCTCTAGCCTACCTATGAGGAATTGAAACCGGCCGAAGCCAAGAAGAAACTGGAGATGGATCTGGTCTCTAGCCTACCTATGAGGAATTGAAACAACGCCGTCTCCCCGGTGTTTTTTAATGTGGAGTATAGTCTCTAGCCTACCTATGAGGAATTGAAACCTATTTTCTTTATACTTCAATATCAAATATAAAAAAAGTCTCTAGCCTACCTATGAGGAATTGAAACGAATGTGGTGAACTTGTCGTCCCGCATCCGCTTTTCCGTCTCTAGCCTACCTATGAGGAATTGAAACTGGCTCTTACCACCGGTATGCGCCGCGGCGAAATCCGTCTCTAGCCTACCTATGAGGAATTGAAACCTGGCCGGGATTAAGGAGCGGCAAGAGCTGCTGGCCAGTCTCTAGCCTACCTATGAGGAATTGAAACATATATGATGATGAAAAAGGGCTGGATAGAAAATTAACAGTTTCCAGCCTACCTAAGAGGAATTGAAACACGTCCAAGCCTCAACGGAACACTCTGGCCAAAA
>FZPS01000016.1_pt140 | contig 27547 bp, 28 predicted proteins | sample 1817821 | NCBI WGS metagenome assembly FZPS01 (sample SAMEA104158645, study PRJEB21678) | metagenome | place: Germany | collected 2015-04-21
CAAGGAAGAGGCCTTTCGCTTTCTGAAGGCGCATCACGAAGTATCGCCCCATGCGCGCGCCCTGCAATCGGTCAACACCGTCGTGTTCCGCCCCGATGGAAAATTGTACGGCGACAACACCGATGCGCCCGGATTCCTGGACGCCCTGCGAGAAGCCTTCCGCGCCACGCCGCGCGGCAAGCGCATCCTTCTGCTCGGCTGCGGCGGCGCGGGCCGCGCCTTGGCGCTGACCTGCGCCCGTCAGGGCGCAACCGCCATGTTCGTGAGCGACATCAACATGAAAGCGCGATGCCGCCTGCGCCGCGACCTGAAAAAAGTTGCCCCGCAAATGGAAGTCGGCGGCGTGGCGCTGTCACGCGCCGAACAAGTCGCCCCCCACTGCGATGTAATCATCCAGGCCACGCCCGTCGGCATGAAGCCGGGCGACCCGCCGCTCTTGCCGGCAACCGCCTTCCGCAAGGGACAAATGGTTTTTGATTTAATCTATCGCCCGGCCCTGACCCCCACGCTGGCGGCGGCGCAGGAAGCCGGCGCGCGCACGCAAAACGGCCTCGGCATGTTGCTGCACCAGGGTGTGCGCGCCTTCCAGCTCTGGACCGGCCGCAAACCGCCGGTGGCGGTCATGCGCGCCGCCCTCGAAAAAGCGCTGAAAGCCCGGAGAAACTAAATGCCTTTCCCCACGGAAGCCTATCCCTTCGTCTCTGCGTTTATTTTTTTCGCGGGGCTGTGTTTGGGCAGCTTTCTGAATGTTTGCATCTGGCGCATTCCGCGCGAAGAATCCATCGTCTGGCCCGGCTCGCATTGCCCCGCCTGCAACCACCCCATTGCGGCTTACGACAACATCCCGTTGCTGTCGTGGCTGCTGCTGGCCGGCAAATGCCGGCATTGCCGCGCGCCCATTTCGCCGCGCTATTTCGTGGTGGAACTGCTGACCGGCGCGCTATTCACCGGCTTGTGGCTGGTTCACGGCTGGCAGGTGCTTACCGCGCTATATCTTGTCTTCACCGGCGCGCTGATTCTGGCCACCTTCATTGACTTGGACCATCTGATTCTTCCAGACCGCGTGACCATCGGCGGCATGATTGCCGGCCCCCTGCTCTCAGTTGCGTTTCCCGTTTTGCACGGGCAAACCACGCGCCTCGACGCTCTCCTTCACTCGCTCATCGGTCTGGCGGTGGGCTATGGCCTGCTGTGGCTGGTGGGCGCGGTGGGCCGCCTGATTCTGCGCCGCGAGGCCATGGGCATGGGCGATGTGAAACTGCTCGGCGCCATCGGCGCATGCCTCGGCTGGCAGGCGGTCCTCTTCACTGTTTTTGTCTCCTCGCTGACAGGCACCCTGCTCGGTCTGGGCCTCATGGCCGCCGGCAAAAAAGACCTGCAAAGCAAAATCCCCTACGGCCCCCACCTCGCTCTGGCGGCCATCCTCTGGATGTTTCGTGGCCCCGCTTGTGTTGACTATTATCTGACGTGGGCATACGCTCTCCGCCAAACCCCTTCCATGCCTTATCCTTATTAAGGAAACACACATGACTATTCAAAATTCTAAACCGCTTCGCCCAAAAAACATCACGCCGAATACCCTCTTTCTCGGCATTCTGGCCCTGTTTGCAGTCGGGTTCGTGCTGAAAACGGCCCAGAGCGTTGTGGTGCCGTTGTTGATTGCTTGGCTCATCAGCTACCTGCTGGCGCCGGTGGTCACGTTTCTGGTTCGCCGCCTGCGCATCCCCGCTCCACTGGCGGTCGGCTGCGTAGTGCTGCTGTTTCTGCTCGCGGCGTGGGGCGCGGGCGTGGTCATTCAGCAGCGCCTGCTCGCGTTTGCCAAAGCCTTCCCGGCCTATCAGGAAAAACTCGTCGCGCTCAACACCCACTATGGCCAGCAGCTCAACATCCCCGCGACGATTCTGCAAGACCTCGACTGGACGGCACAAATTGGCCCGCTCGTGCTCAGGACATCCAAGTTTTTCATGTCGTTCATTTCCAACGCGGTTCTCGTGCTGATTTTTCTGGTCTTCATGCTCCTGGCTAAACCCTACTCCAATGACAAACTGCGCGCCGCCCTTCCCGACCGCGCCGACGGAATCATCGAATTGACCAACACCATTTCCCGACAAATTGGCGCTTATCTCGGCGCGCTCTTCGTTATTTCTCTAACGACCGGCCTGTGCGTTTGGGGCGCGCTCGCCTGGCTGGGCATTGAATTCGCGTTCACATGGGGCCTGCTGGCCTTTGTGCTCAACTTCATCCCCACCATCGGCTCCATTGTCGCCAGCATCCCGCCAATCCTCATCGCGCTGGTCCAGGGCTCGCCCAACATCTGGCCCGCCGTCCTCACCGCGCTGGTGCTGCTGGTCATTCAAATGGGGCTGGGCAATTTCGTCGCGCCAAAAGTCTATGGTGACCGCCTGAATCTTTCGCCGGTGGTGATTTTGCTCTTCCTCGTATTCTGGAGCTGGCTGTGGGGAATTGTGGGCGCGTTGCTGTCCGTTCCGATTGCCGCCGCCATCCAAATTGCCCTCGCGCAAATTCCGCCGCTGGCGCCGCTGGCCACCCTGATGGGTTCCGGCCGCAAATACATGCGTAAAGCCAGCGCCCCGAAAGCGATCTGAATTTTTACATTGTTTCCCATCCCCTTTTGTGGCATCAACGTCAACCGATCCATTACTTTCCATCCGAAACAGGAGCTATCTGAATGAATGTCTTGCATGTTATCGCTAATCCGCGTCCGGCGGAGACCTCGGCGTCCAAAAAACTCGCCTTCGAGTTTTTCGCGACGCTCACCGAAAAAAATCCCGATGTCATGGTCAACAACGTGGACCTCTATCAAAACAAACCCCCGTTCGTGAGCGCGGAATTCCTGAACTACCTCTGGGGCCCCGTCGCGGACCCGGCCTATAACCCCACCCGCGCGGAAGAAACCGCCGCCAATTTCTCAAACAACAACGCCGAAGCGCTGATGGAAGCCGATGTGCTCGTCCTGACCATGCCCGTCTGGCTCAACAGCATGCCCGCCATCCTCAAAGCCTGGCTCGACCAAGTCCTGGTGCCCGGCAAAATGTTCACCTATAGCCCCGAAGGAATGGTCCCCACCCACCGCCTGAAATCCGTGGTGCTACTGGTCTCCTCCGACCAGGTGTACAAGGAAGACGACCCCCTCGACGGGCTGACGCCCGCCATCCGCGCCATTTTCAGCTATATCGGCGTGGAAGAGATTCACATCGCCTGGGCCGATGGTCAGGACACCATCCGTCATTTTGATTCCGCCGAACGCCTCGAACTGGCGATGGAGGCCGCCCGGGAAATTGCCGAAGAACTTGTTGAACCCGCCTGAGCCGCGGCGCTTCTGGCTCCGCCGCTCCAGGCGGAGCTTTTTTTGTGCCGGCCCAGCCAGCCACTCACCCCACTCCGGAGAAAATCATGACCTTGGAAACCAATCTCATCGGCCCTCGTTTGAAGGCCCTGCGCGAACACCGAAAACTATCCGTTGAAGAGCTGGCGGAACGCGCCGGTTGCAGCGCCGCGATGATTGCCGCGCTGGAAGCCGGCGACCTCATCCCGTCGCTCACACCGCTGTTGCGCCTGGCCCGCGGCCTGGGCATCCGCCTTGGCACGCTGCTGGATGACCAGTCCGAAGACGGCCCCGTCGTGGTCCGCAGTGACGACGCCGGCGCAACCATTCACTTCTCCGGCAACGACCCCGCGCGCACGCGCAGCACGCTGGACTTCCATCCGCTGGCCCCCCGCAAAGCCGCGCGCAACATGGAGCCGTTTTTGATTGATGTCCACCCGGCCACGGGTCCCATCACCCTCAACGAACACGAAGGCGAAGAGTTCATTTACGTCCTCTCCGGCAACATCAAAATACATTACGGCCAAACCGTCTATGAGCTCGCCCCCGGCGACAGCATCTATTATGAATCCTCCGTCCCCCACCATGTCCATGCCGTGGACGGCAATGCCCAAATCCTCGCCGTCGTTTACGCGCCCGCCTGAGGCCCCCTGAACGCCCGCCCCGGATGAACAGCTTGAGGACCCGCCAACCATGACCCAACCGACCGAATATCAACTCGCCACAAACGCCCCCATCGGCGCAGGCGCCGATGGCTTCACCACCCTCACCCTCGGCCAGCAACTGGAATACTGGGTACGGGCCACACCCGATCAGGAGTTTTTGATTTATCCCGACCGCAACCTCCGCTGGACCTATCGGCAGTTCAACGACCGCGTGAACCGCCTCGCCAAGGGAATGCTCGCCATCGGCATCGGCAAGGGCGATCACATCGGCATCTGGGCCAAAAACGTGCCCGACTGGCTGGTCTTTCAGTTTGCCTGCGCCAAAACCGGCGCGGTCCTCGTCACAGTTAACACCGCCTACAAAGCCGACGAACTGGATTACATCCTCAAACAGTCCGACATGAAAATGCTCGGCCTCATTGACGGCTTCCGCGACGTGGACTACATCCAAATCATCAATCAGCTCGTTCCCGAATTGAAGGAGCAGGCCCGCGGCTTCTTGAACAGCGCCGCCTATCCCCACCTCAAATACGTCTGCTACGTCGGACAGGAAAAATTCCGCGGCATGTACACCACCGCCGAACTGATGCTCCTCGGCGACCACCAGCCGGACTCCCTGCTGGCTGACGCCCAAGCCAAAATTGACTGCCACGACATCGTCAACATGCAGTACACCTCCGGCACCACGGGCTTCCCCAAAGGGGTCATGCTCTCCCACCACAACATCCTGAACAACGGCTGGAGCATCGGCCATCGCCAGCGCTTCACCCCCGCCGACAAACTCTGCCTGCAAGTGCCCCTGTTCCACTGCTTCGGCGTCACCCTCGGCGTCATGGCCATTTTCTCGCACGGCGCCACACTCGTCGCCGTCGAGGTCTTCGACCCCCTGCTCGGCCTGGCTGCCGTCCATCAGGAAAAATGCACCGTCCTTTACGGCGTGCCCACGATGTTCATCGCCATGTATTCGCACCCCATGTTCAAGCTGTTCGACATGACCAGCCTGCGCACAGGCATCATGGCCGGCTCCGTCTGCCCCACCGAAGTCATGAAGCGCGTCATCCACGACATGCACGTCACCGAAATCACCTCGGTCTATGGCCTCACCGAAGCCTCCCCCGGCATCACGCAAACCTTTGGCCACGACCCGCTGGAACTTCGCGTAACAACCGTCGGCCCGGCCTTCCCCGGCGTAGAAGTCGCCATCAAGGACCCCGTCACCCGCAAGCCCCTGCCACCGAACACCGAAGGCGAAGTCTGCTGCCGCGGCTACAACATCATGCGCGGCTACTACAACATGCCCGAGCAAACCGCCGAAGTCATTGACGAAGACGGCTGGCTCCACACCGGCGACCTCGGCACCTGCGATGAAAATGGCTATTACCGCATCACCGGGCGCATCAAAGACATCATCATCCGCGGCGGCGAAAACATCTCGCCCAAGGAAATTGAAGACCTCGTGCTGACCCTCCCCGCCGTTCAGGATGTGCAAGTCGTCGGCGCGCCCGACGAAAAATACGGCGAAATCCCCGTCGCCTTCGTCATCCTCCGCGACGGACAAACCCTCGCCGAAGAAGATGTCCGCCAGCATGTGCGCCAGCATCTGGCCGCCTACAAAATGCCCAGATACGTGTTTTTCGTGGATGCGTTCCCCCTGACCGCCAGCGGCAAAATTCAAAAATTCAAGCTGCGCGAAGAATCACGGGAGCTGGTCGAACAGCGCCGCGCCGCCGAAGCCTTGGAAAACTGAGTTTCTCCCCCCCCCGCCGACGCCCCCCCCAAGCGCGCCCGCCATCAGGCTTGCCGAACGATGTCCGCGCCCAGCGCGCGCAAACGCGCTTCAATCCGCTCATAGCCGCGGTCCACCATTTCCGCCTGCTCAATGGTGGATGTGCCCTTGGCGCACAGCGCCGCAATAATCAAAGCCATCCCCGCGCGAATGTCCGGACTGGTAATCAGTTGCCCCCGCAGGCGAGCCGGACCGCTCACCACCACGCGGTGCGGATCGCACTGCACCAGCTTGGCCCCCATTTCCAACAGCCGATCCACAAAATACAACCGGCTCTCAAACAGCTTCTCAAAAAATAAAACTTCCCCGCGCGTCTGCGTGGCCAGCACCAGCGCCACACTCAAAAGGTCGGAAGGAATCGCCGGCCAAATGCCATCCTCCATCTTGGGAATCGCCCCGCCCAAATCTTTCTGAACCCGCAACGCCTGCTTCGCGGGCAACACAAGTTGCTCATCCACAATGTTCCATTTGACGCCCAGACGCGCAAACACCCGCTGCATCACTTTCAAGGTCGTCGTGTCCGGCAGCTCCGTAACAGTCAACGCGCCGCCCGTCGCGGCGGCCGCCGCAAGAAAACTGCCAATTTCAATATAATCAGGACCAATGCGATGGCGCGCCCCGTTGAGCTTCTCCACGCCCTCAATCTCAATGCGGTTGGTGCCCAGCCCGCTGATGGTTGCGCCCATTTTGATGAGCAACGCGCCCAAATCCTGAACATGCGGCTCGCAGGCCGCGTTCATGATGGTGGTTCGCCCCGGTGCAAGCGTCGCCGCCATCATGATATTTTCCGTGGCGGTCACGCTCGCCTCATCCAGCAAAATATCCGCGCCCCGAAACCGGCGCCGCGATAAATGAAAAGCGCCATTCTTCCGGCGCATGCCAATGCCCAATTGCGCCAACCCCTCAAAGTGCGTATCCAGCCGCCGTCGCCCAATCACATCCCCCCCCGGCGTATGCAAAATCGCCGTGCCATGACGCGCCGCCAGCGGCCCCGTGAAAAGGATGGAGCCCCGGACCAACGCGCACAACCGGCGGTCCAACTCGGTCGTCTTCAAGCCCTCCGCTTGCAAACGAATGGTGTGCCCCCGCCGCGAAACCGCCACCCCCAGCCCCGCCAGCAGTCGCAGCATATTCTCGACATCCAGAATCCGCGGCGCGTTATCCAAAATCACAGGCTGGTCCGTCAGGACACACGCCGCCAGCATCGGCAAGACCGCATTTTTGTTGCCCAGCGGGCGGAACGTTCCGCCAATCGGTCGCCCCCCTCGAATAATCAGTCGCGCCACAGTGCCCTATCTCCCTTCGTCCTCAGAAAGAAAAAGGCCGGGACCACGCAACGTGCCCCAGCCTTTGCAATGAACAGTAACCCCGGTTTAGGGCGGAGCAACGCTCAAGTCGGTTGTATCCTGCGCCGGGTTCATGTAGTCACCGCGCAACTGCTTGGCTCGCAGCGAAAACGCCGAGCCGCCCTTCAGCACCACAACCAGGCCGGCATCCCGGAACGGGTCCTGCGTCTTGCTCAATTCAATGGTGCTGGCATCCGAAGGCAAGGTGCCCGGGCCGTTGCGGGTGTAAAGGAAGGTCGTGCCATCTTTGGCCGAATCCAACCCGCACACCAGATTCCAAGCGTTGCCCTTTTCGGTAAAGTCAGACTCTTTCGTGCTGCGCACCGCGTCCAAGCCGCGCGCGGAGAAGAAGTCATACGTCACAGTCATCACGCCGGAAGTCACCAAATTAATAAAGTACGCCGTGGATGTGGAGAAGTCCTCAATCTTCGGCCAGGCCGAGTAGCTTCCGCCCAGCACAACATCATCCATTTGCGCGGCAAATGCCGACTTATAGATGTTCGCGCCGTTCGACACCGTCTGGGTCAAGGCTGCGCTGACCAGCGCCTTATTCACCGCCGGAACCAGAATGGCGGCCAGCATGGCAATGATGGCAATCACCACCAGAAGTTCAATCAAAGTAAAACCAAGTGTCTTGCGCTTCATAACTTCTCCTTAAAGATGGGCGACTCTTGTTGGGCAGAATTGCACGAAATCCTTTCGACGTCAATACCCGATTGAACGTTTTTTTCGCCAGGTTTTTTTCGCCAATGGCGCGCCCAAATTATTTGTGCTTTTCCCAACCGTTCACTTGCGGCATGCTGAAAGCATGAAAACATCCCAATCGCCATCTTTGCCCGAACGCCTTAAGCTGGAGCGCCCACTCGTTGTGTTTGACATCGAAGCCACCGGCCTCAACAAACGCACGGACCGCATTGTGGCCATTGCCATCGTCCGTTACGAACCAGACGGCAGCGTCGAACAATTCGCCTATCTCCTCAACCCCGGCACCCCCATCCCCGAAGAAGCCACGCAAATCCACGGCATCACCGATGACGATGTCCGCGAAGCCCCGACATTTGCCGAAATGGCGGACGTGCTGACCGCGCACTTCGACGGCGCCGACCTCGCCGGCTACAACATCCTCGGCTATGACATTCAAATGCTGGCCGAAGAGTTTACCCGCGCCGGGCGAACCTTCTCCCTCGAAGGCCGCCGCATTCTCGACGCCCAGCGAATCTTTTTCCGCAACGAACCCCGCGATCTCTCCGCCGCCCTGCGCTACTACTGCGGCGCTGAACACGAAGAATCACACGACGCCCTCGGCGACGTCCTCGCCACCATCCGCGTGCTCGGCGGACAATTCGAAAAATATCCGGAACTCCCCAACGACCTCGACGCACTCCACGATTACTGCGACCCCCGCGACCCATCCTGGGCCGACCGCACCGGCCGCCTGAAATGGTCGCGCGGCGAAATTGAACTCAATTTCGGAAAGTTTCAGGGGCAATCCCTGCGCAGCACCATTGCCAACGACCCCAACTTCATTACTTGGATGCTCCGCGCCGACTTCCCGGAGGACACCAAGCAAATCGTGCGCAACGCCATGGCCGGCCGCTACCCCGCGCCACCGGAGCCGCCCGCGAAATAACGCCACAAAAAGCCGCGCCAACAGACGCGGCTGCAAAACTCACGCAAAAATGGTTAATCCATCACGCGTTCGACCGTAATTTCCGGCCCCAAACGCTCGCGCAACTCGGCTTCAATGCCATTTTTCAACGTGAACATCGCCGAAGGACACCCGTGGCACGCGCCATGCAAGCGCAAATTCACCGTATTGCCCTCCATGGACACAAATTCAACATCCCCGCCGTGCCCTTGAATGTAGGGGCGGATTTCCTCAATAAACGCAACGACTTTTTCTTCCATAACCTGATAATCCTCTTTTAATAACCGTCCCACGCTACATCAACCGCCCGCACTTTGCAAACCAAGCGCCTCACGCCTCTTTTTTCGCCGAAACCATCATTCATCCTTGTATCCTCGCGGATTTTGTATTTTATTTATCCTCAAGATGAATTTTTTGGGGTGAAGAAATGGGTACATCCTCAAAATTATTGGCAAAACAGCTTCAGGAACTGGCCAACCGCCAGCACGGATGTTTCACCGCCGCGCAGGCCATCGCCATCGGCTACGCCGACAGTGTCCACCTCTACCATGTAAAAGCCGGACGCTGGATTCGGGTATTTCGCGGCGTTTATCGCCTAGCCAACCTCCCCGAAACGCCAGAAACCCGCTGCATGGCCGCTTTATTCTGGACCCGCGACAAAAACGGCCAAATCCAAGGTGTTTTAGCCCCGGAAACCATAAAAATGCTCAAAAACATGGCATTGAGCAGTGCAAAACCCATAAAAATCCTCATTCCCAAGCATTTTCGACGCTCCGCAAGCGTCCCGGACGGTATCTCCCTGATTCCTACAGATTTCGACAGCATCACAACCTCAAATTACGACGGAATGCCCGCCGTGAAAGAAGAGTCACCAGGGCCGCGTCCAGACCTGAAGCCAACCGATTTCCACAATATTTGCGATTATTACGACCAGATAGACTACCAAAACAGCCAGTGGCGCACAAAACCTTAAAGATTTTGCTGCTTTTAGGCATTTTTTGCCTATCGCAACCCGTTTTTGCCCTCTTTTTCCATTTGGATGGCGAACATCTCTGGCTGGAGGCAGAAAATGTCCCGATTCGCGATGTTTTGGAGCAATTTTCAAGGCTTGGGGTCGAAGTTCGCATGGACCCGCGCATCCAAAAGCCAATTTCGGCCAGAATCAAGGGAAAAGAGCTCGATAAAGCTCTGCCAACCCTTCTGGACCCCTGCGATTACCTTTTAACTTGGAAAATGTTGCGCGGACCGCTGGGCCGAATCCCAAAATTACACTCCATTCAAGTTTTTATGCCCGGCCAATCGTCCGCCGCCCGCCCGATTTCCGAAAAACCAGTCATTTTTCAGGTTACGCGCGGCGTTTCCGGCCAATCGCCCGAATTTGTGCCCGATGAACTGCTGATTGGCGTTCGCCCCGGCACCTCTTACGGGCCTTTTAAGGCGCTCATGGACGCCATCGGCGGCGTAATGGTCGAAGCGGACCCCACCACGGGCGTCTATTTGATTCGATTCGCCCCCGGAACCAATGTCGAAGCCATTTTGGAGCAAATCGCGCGCAATTCCATGATTGCACATGCCGAATTGAATTATGTAACGCGCCTGCCGACATCCCAATCCTCCAGTTTGCCGGTTATTCCGCCTGTTCAGCCGCCCGCCGATGGCGCAATCCCCGTCGCGGTGCTCGATAGCGGGCTTGATCCGCGCGCCGGGTTGTCCCCGCTGGTCACTGGCGCGTGGGATGCCGTGAACCCCTCCCGCCCGCTGGGCGATTCCCAAGGCCACGGCACGCAGATGGCGGTGCTGGCCGCCGGCCTTCTCGCCGCAGATGGCGCCGGCGCAACCGGGAACGCCTTGCCGCTCGTTTGCGTCCGCGCGTTCGACGACGAAGGCAAAACCTCCAATTTTGCGATTTTGCAGGCGCTGACCTACGCCCGGCAAGCAGGCGCAAAAGTGGTCAACATGAGTTGGGGCTCTTCCACCGACAGCCAGTTTTTGCGCGCGGCCATGCAGATGGCGGCCAATCAGGGGATGCTGCTGGTCGCGGCCGCCGGCAACGAGCCAACCGGACGCCCCGTCTATCCCGCCGCGTATCCGGAAGTCATAGCCATCGGCGGCACAACGGCGGCGGGCCGCGCCTGGGAACAGTCCAATCACGGCGATTTTATCAGTCTTTCCGCGCCAGCCTTCGCTACCCTGCCGGCCAATTCCGGCAGCCGGAGCGGCGGCTATGTCGGCACATCCATCGCTTCCGCCGTGGTCGCCCACGCCTTGGCGCAGTACCTGAATCAGCACCCGCACGCCACCCCCGCGGAAGCCCGCGAAGCCCTCCTGAAAGCCCTCTCCGCGCCCCCCGCCCCGTCCGGCTACGGCGCAGGCACCCTCGACGCCCCCGCCCTCCACCGCCTGCTGACGCCAAACGCATCCCCTCCCGCTCCATGAATGTCACGATGACAACGGCGCGGGCCTCACGCCCTTTACGAACGGATGGGCTTCAGCAACGAAGTATCAGGTTCCGAGGGCGGGGATGAGATAGGAACCGTCGTCGCCGGAATAATCATTGGGAATCCATTCCCAAAGAAACATGGATTCGCCGAAAACACCGAATTCGGCACGGGGAAATTCCTTTTCCACGGGAAGGGCTTGGAGATTAACATCGCCGGGTCGCGTTCCGGAAGGATAGTCGAATAAATGCGTAACTCCCCGATCGTTCAAGTAATGGCTCAATGGCACCTCGCCCGTAATCACGGTTTCGTAGTAGGTTCGGCCATTGATCAGGCCATCTAAATTGATAACGGTTCGTCCGGAAAAATATCCGAGTTGTCCGGCGTTCCAAGAGCCAATGATGATGGCCGGCGGCATATTGCGGTTGATCCACTTCGCAGCCAAATAACGCTGGTGCCACGTGTATTCGCGATAAGGAAAGTGGAATTTATAATAAGCCTGCCGCAATGTCAGAAGCCCGATGAGGATAAGCACCACGACACAAGCAATGGTGCGCGGAACTTTAGGTTGCGAGGCCTTTACATATAGGAACAGAACTATCTCGCCTATCAGCAGCAACCACATGATGTGTTGCCAACTCTTATACCAGCGATAATACAAATCATAACTAATATTGCCGAAATGGAATATGGACAGATATGCGAGATTGCCAACAATCAAGAGAAGAACAATTTGACTTAGGGGGGAAATCGAACGTGATCGCCACTGCGCAAAACATATCCCAGCAAAGGTAAGGAAGAGAAGGGCCACGACAATCCAGATAAAACGGGTAGCACTTAAGGAATATGGCAACAAGTCGGGGAATGAAGTAGCAATCATGGCGAACAATCCTGGGGAGCCCTCGGCCTGCCCCCAGTGTTGTTTAACCATGCCACTGATTGGAATCCATGTGCCCCCCATAAGGTAATAGCCTCCGAACAGGGCAAGGGCTGCAGCTGCGCCAACAATGAGCATGAATGGAAGACGTTTGCCATGGCCATGTATCACAGCAAGAATGCCAAACCAACCAAATATGACGGCAGATATGATGGCCGAGTCCAAGCGGATGTACGTGTTTAGAATTAACAAGACCAGCAATCCCCACAGAATGCGACCGCGCTTGCCCTCCGCTCGGTGCCATTGCAGGGCCAGCAGTACGATTGTCCAGCCCGTTGCGGCATGTAGGGAGTTCTCCAGACCCAGCCAATAGGTACCCTTCACCAGTATGGCGCACCATAAAGTGGTCATAATGAGCGGGAGCAGATAGCGGGATTTGCTGGAACGGAAAACCCAAAAAACAAGGCCGGCAGAGTACGCATTCAGCGCAAAACAAAGTCCCAGGCAAAGAGACAACAAAAGGCTTTTGGACGAGACTAGTCGGGCCGCGCCGGTGAGGATCCAAAACCAAAGCATTTGCACGCCATTGGTGGGAGTGATGCCGTCGAAAGAGCATATTCCCGTCCGCGCGGTATTCCAGGCGGTTTGCAAATAATAATAAGTGTCGTCGTTGGTCAGGGTGCCAACGACATACTCTTCGCCCTGAAAGAGGAATGGTAGCTGCAACAGGAAAACGACCGCGGAGACGAGCAAAAACAGAAGCGGTAAATGATGGGGTGATTTAGCGGTATCGGACAGGGCCATTGTGGTGCATAACTCCAGTGGATATTGTGATTCAATGGGGTGAGTCTAACGAATCAACAGAGTCGCCACAAGTGGTTTTTGCGTCGTGTGTCGGTAATAAGTGAATTGTCCGGTGTAATGCCCGAAAGTGTCCGTTTCGACGGTAGAATGGCATAAACATGAGGAGAAATATTTGCCTGACAGCTTGTAGAGAGACTGCCATATTTTCCGCATGCATACACGCCAGAGATTTCTTTTGACGTTTTGGCTCTGCCTGAGCGTTTCGTATATCGCATTGCTTCCCAAGTTTTATCTGATTTTCGATTCAGGCAACCGTTATACCATGCTTTGGTCGCGTGCATATCACATGGCCATTCTGGCAGCGATTGTTTTGCTGGCTGGTTTGTACTGGTTCGCTCAGGCCATACTTCGGAAAGCAGGGGTACGTTTGGGCATGGCCCGATGGGCGGATGTACTCTGCATGTTGTGGGTTGTCTTCTTGTGTACGCGAACGGTGTTTGCCTTGCTGGTCCAGTGGACGGCGCTGCCGGTCTGGGCGGAATCTCTTTTGTGGAGTCCCTGGCTCAAACTTTTGTTTTATGTACTCCTTCCCGTGCCGATTTTGTCCATATACACCGACAAAATGAAATGGGTATTGAAGCGCTGGCTGCTCGCCTTGTCTGTCCTCTTGGTTGTTTTCCTGATTCAGTCGGCAACATGGACCAAATATGAAAAATATGAGGCCGCACTGGACCCGAAAGTAGCAGCCTCTAAGATGGCCAACAATCGAAATATCCTCGTCTTTATCATGGACGAATGGAGTTTTGACCGAACATTTGGTGAGCCCAATTGGGGAAATAGGTTTCCTGCCATATCCAATTTGTTAAATCAAAGCACCCTATACGAGAAGGCCCACAGTCTAGGTCCAGGCACCCCGACATCCATCCCAAGACTTCTTTTCTCTAACGACGAAGACTTCAAGCGAAAAAACTATCGAGAAGTGATGTCTTTCATTGAAGAGGGTGTTCCTCATCAAGGCAAATCCATTTATGATATTGCGCCGAAGAGTTGGTTGAAGGTGGCCGTGGGCCTTTATGTCGACTACCCCGTCATCTTATCTGGATACGTGGATCACGCCTTGAAATTTGAAAGCGAAAACGTTCGCCGAACATTTTTAGGAGAACTTCGACATTTGATCCAATCACAATTTGCCTTTCTCAGGATTTTCGGAATTCATTTCCAATATGTTACCGATCCAGAATGGTTCCCGCAGATGGAGATTCATCAATACACATTGGATGTGTTGCGCGAAAACCGTGTAAACATCATGGGGGTTTTCCACTATGGCTGGCCACACTATCCCTATATTTGGACTCGACAAGGCCGAAAGCCCGGATCAATCGATCCCGAGGCCGCAAAAGCCCAGACGCTTGAAAATTACATGGGCAATCTGGAATACATGGATGTTGCGCTGGGGGAAATCTGCGCGACGCTGAAGGAAAGCGGAAAATGGGAGGACGCCTTGGTGATTTTCACGGGTGACCACACATGGCGGTTTGATTCAGAGATTCTTGGTGTCTGGCCCTTGCCGGCTGGTACCAGCATGGATAATCAGATGGAACTCGCGGACAGGCAGCCAATGAGCAAATGGACGCATGTACCCCTGATTATAAAATACCCCGGACAAAAGTCTGGGCGCGTCGAAGCAACGGAGGTGGTAACGCATGGGGACCTCCAGCATATATTCCATGCCTATGTGCAGGGCGAGGGCCATAACGTTGGTGTTGACGAAGGCGGCGAGGGCCTGTTCGGGGGTGGCGAGAAGTTCCGGACGGAGGAAAGACGGTTCGGGAGGCGGCGTGCGGGAGGGGACGATGCGACGCAGGAAACGCGCATAGAGCGGCACGATGGGAAGGAAAATCAGGCAGTTTTGGAGCATCAGGAAGGTGTGGGTATTGGCGGTCTGGCGGACCAGGCTGGCGGAGGAACCCTCCAGCAGGGGAATCCACAGCGGAGCCAGCAGGATGGAGAGGACGGCGTTGTTGACGTTGGTCAGCAGATTGCCGATGGCGGCGCGGCGGGATTCAATGCCGGTGCCGATGAAACCTGAATACGCGCGTCAATATGATTCCCTGGAGCAGTTTCATTGGTGGTTCCGGGTGCGACGAATCATTCTGAAGGGGTTGCTGGAACGCCATGCGGGCTGGAAGTCCGGCCTGCGCGTGATAGAAATCGGCACGGGCCCCGGTGAAAACTTGCAGGCCTTGTATCCATCGAATGTGACGCTGAAAGGGGTGGAACCCGATGCGTCCAACGCCGAGTTGGCGGCCGCGCGAAGCGGCGTGCCCGTCTTCGTCGGCACGGTAGAGCAACTACCGCCGGAAATCGCCCGCGAAAAACCGGATGTGATCTGCTTGTTCGACGTACTTGAGCACATTCAGGACGACGACGGAGCGCTGGACATCCTGCGGGATTGGCTGGTGAGCGGCGGACGGCTGGCTTTATCTGTGCCGGCCTATGCCTGGATGTGGGGTCAGCAGGACGTGGTCAACATGCATTACCGGCGCTATACCCGGAGGGGGTTATGCCGGAAACTCAAACAGCATGGATTCACCGTCGTTCGCGCCACTTATTTTAATTCGATTCTCTTTCCGTTCATTGCGTTGTTTCGCCTGCTGGCCAAACTGCCGCCTTGGCGGAACCGACCGGCACATTCGGATTTCGACTATTCGGCAGGTCCGCTGGACCGGCTGTTGTATGGACTGTTCCGGCTGGAATGGCCGTTGCTGAAATACGTGAACTTGCCGTTTGGGGCCTCCTGCTTTGTGCTGGCGAGGAAACTATGAATAAGCGCTTGTGGCTGATAACGTTGCTCCTTTTACTTTTTCAGTGGTATGCACGTTATGCCGCCGCGCCAGTGGCCGATTTTACGTTGGATGACTGGTCTTTGTTGCATCGCGCGGAGAAGATGGTTTCGTATGCCGATGCTTGGCGCATGATGTTGCATGAGCCGGATCGTCCCGTGGGCGCATTCGCGCTGGCTGTTATTTTTCGGGCATTCGGAGATGTGCCGGCTAGCTACAATTATTTGGGGTATGTCGCCAACTCGCTTTGTCTCCTGGCGTTGATTGGAATCTGCTGGGAATTGACGCGCAATCTGTACGTGGTGTGGTTGGCCGGCCTCCTGTTCTCGACGTTTCCCATCCTGCAGGAGTCGTTCAACTGGCCAACCATGATCTGTTATGGTCCGGGGTTTGCCGCTGTGCCGGCGTCGGCCTATTGCTGGATGCGTTTTATCCGGCATGAGCGATGGCGCGATCTGGCCGGATCGGTCTTCTTCTATGCAATCGGCTTGGGCAACTATGAACTGGGCATCTTCCTGCCAGCCACCTATTTGCTCTGCTGGTGCTGGCTGCGCCCGTGGCGAAAGGGGGCGCTGGCCCTGATTCCCTTCGGTCTCGTGTTCGCGACGTATCTGGTCTGGCGCTTGACTCGTGGATTTGGGCTGGCTCAGGGCGTGTTGTTCGTGCCGCGGACCCCCTCGTTTTCTCTATACGGGCTGGCGCAAAACGCGCGGGCTGTGGCCAGCTGGTGGGTTGGGGAGAACATGCTGAATTCGTTCCGAAACGGACTGAATGGTTTTGCTCAAATGACACTATGGGCAAGACGCGGCTTTTTCCTTGGGAACGTTGCAGTGGCGGGAGCCGCGATCGGAATCGCCCATTGGCTCGTGCGAAAAGTGGATGCAAAGTCGCCTGGATTGTGTGCCCCGCGACAGGTGATAATCTGGGCGGTGGCATGGGTGCTGTTGGCACATTCGTTAAATTTGGTTTCTTGGACGGCCGCGCGCCTTAATCTGGTCCCCGCGTTCGGGATGTCTTTGTTGTTAGCAGTCGTCATATCCCGGATTCGGCCTGCAAGCGCGCTGCCGGTTCTGGCGGTTTTTCTCGCGACGGGACTGTTTTCCGCGCAGGGCACAGCCCATCAGTGGAAAGAATCAGGGATATTCAATCGCAAGTTGGCAAACTTTTTGGCCGACCATCAGGCGGAATGGAGCGATAAAGAAATCGTTTGGCTTGACACTCGCTCCATGCGCAGTCGGGTCGAACAAAGTCTGCTCAAAGATATTTCGGAGAATCCAGCAACCTGGGCATATTATGGAAACGCAGGTTTATTGCGGGGGTTTGCCCCTTCGGCGATGATTGCCAGACTTTCAACCAACAATTCTCCCCAAAAAGCCCTGCTGGATACAGAATATGGCGCCCACCCGCTGGGAGATGAATTGATTTGGCACGAGCGCTATGATCCATCCAAACCGAGGCGGACTCCGCTGGAAAAAGTGTATCGAGTGGACTGTCTGGCGGCCGTCCATGGGCGCGACTGATGAGTTGCAACCAACCGGGGGATGGAGCGCTGGGCATTACCGGAGGGGGGCGGCCCTATCCGTCGGGGTGACGGTGGGCCGGACAAGAAGGCGATGTAATTCAAGTCAGGTAGGGGGACAGGGGTCGTCTTCGTCTTGCAGGCGGGAACGGAATTCGTGGGGATCGACCAGGGGATAGGGTTCGGGTTCCGGACTGAATTCGACACGCTTGCCGAGTTTGGAGCGTTTGATCCAGAACTGGGGTTCTTTTTCGGACAGTGCGATGTTGCGGGCGTGGCGAACGATGCGGTCGAGGGCGGAAATGTATTCGCTGAAATACATGCCGGCAACAGGGGTCATGGCGTGGCGGGAAACTTCTTCGTTGAAATGGTTGCGGGTGATAAAGCTACCCTCCATGTAGTCGGCGCGGGCGGCGAGGAGACGGTCGGCGACCGAGGCACGGTCTTCCAAGTCGGGGTCGAAGGACTGGATGAGGAGCTTAAAGATATGCCAGACAGCCTCATAGAGCTGAAAGAAGAGGCTGAAAGACAGGCCGGCGGGAAATTGGCGGCGGCGCAGGGACAGGGTGCAGAGGGTTTCAATGTGGTCGCCAATGCGTTCGAGCGCGGACATGCTGCGGTCAATATACTGGAGGAAGATGGCTTGGCGTTTGGAGAGTCGGCGGCGGGTTAGTTGCGAGAGGTAGTCCTTCATGGCCAGCTTGATTTCATTGATGGCCTCCTCATTGAGGCGGATGGTTTGGACATCCTGGGTGGTGTGTGAAAACAGAATGGTTTCGCCGGCCAGCCGGAAGCTTTGGGCGGCGAGGCGGGCGACACGCCGGAGTTCGGCGAGGCAGGCGGCAAGGGCCTGTTCGGGGGTGGCGAGGAGTTCCGGACGGAGGAAAGACGGTTCGGGCGGCGGTGTGCGGGAGGGGACAATGCGGCGCAGGAAACGTGCGTAGAGGGGAACAATGGGCATGAATACCAGACAATTCTGGAGCATCAGAAAAGTGTGGGTATTGGCGGTCTGGCGGACCAGGCTGGCGGAGGAACCCTCCAGCAGGGGAATCCACAGCGGAGCCAGCAGGATGGAGATGACGGCATTGTTGACGTTGGTCAGGAGGTTGCCGACAGCGGCGCGGCGGGAATCAATGCCGGTGCCGATGGAACCCAAAATGGCGGTGGCGCAGGTGCCAATCTGCGCGCCGATGACAATGGGATAGGTTTGCCAGAGCGAATCGAAGACGCCGGCGTCGGCCAGAGCAAAGGCCATGCCGATGGTAGCGCCACTGCTCTGGATGATGGCGGTCAGGGCGAAGGCGAGCCCGACGCCCAGTAGACGCCCGGACAGCGCTTGGCCGTTGATGCCGGTCAGGTATTGGCGCAACAGATCGCGATGGGGCGCCACGGCTCCACTCATGACTTTCATGCCGAGGAAGAGCAGGCCAAAGCCCACCAAGGCCTTGCCCAGGCATTTGATACGGGGCCGGGGAACCGCCATTTGCAAAATCAGTCCGAATACGATGCCGACATAGGCGTAGTCCGTCAGCTTGAAGGACACCAACTGCATGGAGAGGGAGGTGCCGAGGTTAGTGCCGAGCATGGGGGCAATCGCTTGCGTAAGGTTCATCAAGCCGGCGTTGATGAAACCGACGAACATGACCGAGGCAGCGGAGGAATGGACAAGAAAAGCCAGCAGAGTTCCGAGGGCCAGGCCGGCGAAGCGGTTGGCGGTGGCTTTGGTCAGCAGGATTCGCAGGCCGGAGCCCGCGGCGGTGCGCAGCCCGTCGGACATGATGCTCATGCCCAAAATGAACAGGGCCAGTCCGCCCAGAACTTCAAAAATCAGAAAAAATAATTCGCCGTGACTCATCCAAATCTTCCCGAAGGAGGAATCGCATTCTGTCCCCGGCAAGGAGAGAAGTCAAGTCAGGCCTTGTCGCGGCAACCGTCATCTTTGCCGCTTGCGTCAGCGGGGATGGCATGGCAGATTGAAGTTGTGAATACGTCTTGGCCGAACATCTTGAAGCATGTTGCTCTCCCAACGTGGACGGGCGTGCTGGAAATCATCGTCCTGGCCGTTGTCTTTTATTACATGTTCCTGTTTTTCCGCGGCACGCGTGGCATGCAAGTGTTGATGGGATTCGTCGTGGCCGTCGTGGTCATGCTGGTCGCAACCAAAATCGCCCACCTCGACACGCTGAACTGGCTGCTCCAGCGTTTTTCAGTGTATCTAGTCATCGCGCTGCTGGTCATTTTCCAGCCGGAGATTCGCCGGGCGCTGGCGGAACTGGGCAAACAACGCGTATTTGCCACGACTCTGCACGAGCGTGGCGTTCTCGACGAAATCCTGCAAGCGGTTGACCGCCTGGCGGCCGACAAAATCGGCGCATTGATTGCCATTGAGCGCGAAATCGGCACGCGCGCGGTTCAGGAAACCGGCACGCGCCTGGATGCCATCATCAACGCCGAACTGCTCGCCACCATTTTCTTCCCGCACACGCCCCTGCATGATGGCGGCGTGATTATTGCCAACGACCGGATTCGTGCGGCCGCTTGCGTCTTTCCGCTGACGAGCCGGGATATCGGCAAACTTGGCACGCGCCACCGCGCGGCTGTCGGCCTTTCGGAAGATTCCGATGCGCTGGTCATTGTGGTTTCCGAAGAAACCGGCGCAGTTTCCCTCGCCTACAAGGGCCGGTTGATTCGCGGATTGGACAGCGCCCGCTTGCGCCGGATGCTGTCCACGGTTTTGTTGCGCGGCGTACAAACTCATTCGCGCTGGCAACGCCTGCGCCAAAGCCTCGACCTGTCCACAGAAGGGCTGGCCCGCACCGAAGAAATGATGGAGCATGAATTTGAAGAGGCCTCAAAAGATTCTTAATTTTCTCGGCTCGCGTAATGGCATGCGGCTGGGCGCCATCGTTGCGGCCGTGGCGGTGTGGTATGTCCTGCAAGCGGCCACGAGCAATCCGATGATTGTCACGGATATCCCCATCACCATCCAGCCGCCGCCGGATTGGCGGGTCGTCGAGACATCCGCCCGCGCGATAGATGTGGCCTTTCTCGGCACACGCGACGATTTGCGTTATCTCAACCGCGAACTCATCAAAGTCACGGTGGATGCGCGCGCCCATACCAATAATTCCACGTTCGTCGTCAGCCTTGGCGCCGCCAACATCAATGCCCCCGGCAACGCGCGGATTGATTTTATCCGGCCCGCCACCCTAATCCTCCGTCTGGACCGCGAAATCACAAAGAATCTGCCGGTGAAGCTGGACACGCAAAATCTGCTGCCGGACGGATACGAAATTGAAAAAATCGTGATCACCCCGGCGTCCGTCGAAGCCTCCGGCCCCGCCCAGCAACTGGCCGAACTGGAATCCATCTTCACAACGCCGCTGGACCTCGACGGCCGCAACCGGTCAATCAGCAAGCGACGCATGGGGCTGGTGCGGAGCGGGCACATGTCGGAAGTTCAGATCAATCCGGCCACGGTCACACTGGACCTCACCATTGTGGAACGCTCCATCAGCACGGCCTTTCCGGACTTGCCCATTCACGCGCTCATGCCGGTGGGCCGCAGCGCGCGCGCCGATGTTGAGCCGGATACCGTTCGCCTGACCGTCAAGGGCCGCCCGGAGCTGATGAAAAATATGACGGCGGAAGACCTGCAAGCCTACGTGGACGCAACGGACCTTGACGCATCCGAACCCGCCAAACTGCCCATTCGCGCCATTCTTCCGCCCGGACTCTCCGTCGTGCGAACGGAGCCCGCCAACGCCACGGTTCGCCTGAAAGACTAAAGCGTGCGCACACTCGTTCCGCTGACACTGTCGTTCGTGCTTTTCTCTTCCGCGCTATTCGCCCAAGACACAACCTGGCGCACCATGTCCTTGCCGCCCGCCGTGGCGCAACTCAACCGCACCGCGGAATCCGCAGCGTCGGCCGCCGCCACCGTGCAACTGTACGGCGAGGCTCTGAAAATGTGCCCCTCTAACGCTCCCGCGCTTTACGGTCTGGGCCGCGCGCTACTGGAGCAGAACCGCATCCCCGCCGCCTTGAAATCGTTCCGCCATCTCAATCGTCTTTTCCCGGATGATCCGGAAGTCCTCACCGCCATGGCCGCCACGCTGGCCCGCTGGCCCAATCCGCGCCGCGCGGAAATCCTCGAAGGCGTATCGCTGGCCGAACGCGCCACGCAGTTGGCGCCCGAGCTTCCCGCCGCGTGGCACACGCTCTCCGTGCTGCATGCCGCCAACGGCGACATCCCCGCCGCCACCCACGCCGCGCGCAAGGCCATTGAGCTTCAAGAAAATCTTCCCGCCGATTCAGAAACCCTCAACATCTACATTCAACAGGAGCAACAATGTTACGAACTGCTTGTGCTGTTTTCGCCCTTGGACTAATCCTCGCCCTGCCCGGCTGGCTCGCCGCGGTGGAAGCCGCCCCCGATGCCGCGCCCATCATCTATCGCGTCGGCGAAGAACCCCAACCCGAACCCTCCCCCGTGCGATGGGACAACCATATCGCCACCCTCGGCGCAGTGCGCCTGGACGCGGCAACCAAAACCGTCATCGCCACCGGCTGGGTCAACCAAACAGATGGCGCCGTTGAAGTGCTGGCATGCGGCCCCAAAGGGAAAGTTCACGAATCCGTTTTTGTTCTGGCGCTGAATCCGCTGGACCTCCAAGCCGCGCTGCTGCTCGCCGGTCTCAAAGGCGGCGAACCCATGCCGGATATCGGCGTCGGCCCGCCCAACGGTTCGCCGCTGGACATTTATGTGGATTGGCGGCAGGACGGCGAAGCCCGCACCGCCCGCGCGGAAACGTTCCTGTGGAATGTTCAGGAAGATGCCGTTGTGCCGGAAACGCCCTGGACCTTCACCGGCTCCTTTGTTCGCGATGGCCAATTCAAGGCTCTGGTGGAGGAATCACTGGTGGTCACTTTCTGGGACCCGTTTGCCATCATTGATTTGCCGCTGCCCTGCGGCGCAGATGACGAAATTATCCACGTCAACAGCAACGCCGTTCCCCCCGTGCAAACGCCGATTACCATGCGCTTCGTTCCGCGCTGAATCACAACGGAACACCGCCGCCCGCCAGCGGCCTCACACTTTGCGAACGGACAACCGCCCGATGGGTTTGATGTCGCGATAAACCCGCTCGAAATCCGTCTGTTCCTCTTCCGGCAGCACCAACGGCGCGATGGCCGCGAAACGCGCATCCCGCGCGAAAATTTCGCTCAACTGCTCAAAATACGGCGCATGGTCCGTCGCGACATGCACTTGCCCGCTGGGCGCCAGTGTGCGAACCAAGGCGTCCAGAAATCGCTCATTGAAAAGCCGATGGCCCTCGTGGCGCGCCTTGGGCCAGGGGTCCGGGAAAAAAATGTAATACACCGAAACACTCGCCGCCGGCATCAGGTATGCCGTGGCGTAATAAGCCTCCATCCGCAGCAGGCGAATATTATCCAAATCCAATCGCCGCGCCCGATTATCCACCTTGCGAATCCGCCGCAACATGCGGTCAATGCCTAAAAAATTGATGTTCGGATAACGCGCCGCGCGCGCCAGCAGAAAACGCCCCTTGCCGCTGCCAAGGTCCACTTCCAGCGGGCGCTCGGGATGAGCAAACCAATCCGGCACCGGCAGCGGCCCCAGCCATTCTTCCGCCGTCAGCGGCTCGCGTCGCAGACTCTCGGCAATCATCGCGCGTCAACCGCCGCTCATCGCAACCGAATTGCGCTGCGCGCCGAGGGCATCAATGGCGCACTCCACCACATCGCCATCGCGCAGCAATCGCGGCGGATGGTGCGCCGAACCGATTCCGCCCGGCGTGCCCATGGAAATCACGTCGCCCGGTTCCAGCGTCATCACGCGCGTCAAATCCGCCAGCACCACCTCCACGCGGAAAATCATGTGCGCGGTGCTGGATTTTTGCAGGACGTCGCCATTCAGCCGCTGCTGCATCGTCAGCGCGTAGGGTTGCGGAATCTCATCGCACGTGACCAGCCAGGGTCCCAGCGGCCCGAAAGTGTCCGCGCTCTTCGCGAAAAAATTGTGAGGGCGCGCTTTTTGCAAATCGCGATTGCTCACATCATTCATGATGGTCAATCCGCCCACATACGACCAGGCGTCGGCCTCTTGCACATCGCGCGCGCGCCGCCCAATCACCACCGCCAACTCCACCTCTGCATCCACGCAATCCATCCCGGGGCGCAACAAAATCGAATCATACGGCCCGCACAACGCGCCCGGACTTTTGAGAAAATATCCGGGGAACTCCGATACCGGCGTATCCATTTTCATTTCCTGCGCGTGATCGCGAAAGTTTCTGTCGAGGCAAATGATTTGCCGCGGCCGCGCAATCGGCGGCCCCAGCCGGACACCTTCGGCGGGAATGGTCTTGAGTTTCTTTTCCAGCAAAAGCCCGCGCAGCCGGTCCAGACCAAACGTGCGCCAAAAGCGCGCGTCATAATCATCCATGTCGAACGCCATGCCGCGCACATCCAGAATGCGCGCGGGTTCGCTCGCGGTTGCATCCAGCCACAGACCCGGACGTTCGGCGCCGGGCGCGCCATATCGCACCAGCTTCATGACTTGGCCTTCCGGGGAACATACGCCTTTTTAACCGGCGCGGGCGGGAGCTGTTCGCCGGCGCGGGTTTTGCCCAGCGACTCCAGCACATCATCGGTGGTTTTGAAATGGCACTTGGCGGTTTCGAGAAAGACCGCGCCCCCATGCTTCTGCACCAGCTCAGCCGCCGCCGCCTTGACCTTCTCCGAAGCGCCCTTGGGCAACTTGACGCCATACTTGGCGCTCAACTTGTCCAACGCGGAAAGAAAAGCCGAGCGCGCCAAAATCGAGGCCGCCGCCACGGCAATATCGCTTTCCGCCTTGTGCCGTTGCTCCAGTTTAATCTTGCGCCCCTTTTTCTGAAGCGCCCGCTGAATCTGTTGCTCCGGCCCGAACTGATCGCTCAACGCGCGCGGGCAATTCGGCACTTTTTCCAGCAGGTTTTCAATCGCGCGCGCGTGGCCCCACGCCAGAATGCGGTTGATGCTCCCCATCGTGTCATACAGCCGGTTATAGGCCGCCGGGCCAATCGTCACCACCACGAACCGCTCCGCCAGCCGCTCACGAATCTTGCGCGCCAAATCCTGCGCCGCCTTGTCGCTCGTGATGGTTTTGCTGTCGCGCACATTCATCGCCTTGAGGTCCTTGGCGATGGCCTCATCCACGTAGGCGGCGGCAATCACCATCGGCCCGAAAAAGTCGCCCTTGCCGCTTTCATCCACGCCCATGTGCGGGGCGTTCGCTTCGGGATTCAGCACATCCTCGTAGCCCAGGCGAAACTCGCCCATCACCTGCGGCTCCAGCACAAACATCACCCAATCCGCCGCGCCCTTCCCCTGCACCAGACACTTGCCGCTTGGATACAGCGCAATTTGGCAATCCGTGCCGGTCGCCGCCGCCACGGTATAAGGCACCTGCCGCGGCCGGTAGTTGCCCGTGCGCAGAATGTTCGCCGCCGCCGCGAGCTGCGCCGGCGTCAACTGGATGGTATAGGACGTCTTGGTTTCCATGCCTGCCAACCTACCAAACCCCGCCCCCCCGTTGCAATCACTCCCCACCCCCGCCGCCGCAAATTGCCGGACGCGCAGCGTTGACATCCCTCCGCGCGAAGGCCTACTATGTATTAAGGATAAGCAAATGCCGTGAGGCCCGTGCTTTTTTGCGTGAACAATTGGAGGTGGCGAATGAATTGGATGTCCCGTTTCCTGCCCTTGGCCGTTGTGCTCATCATGAGCGTTACCGGTTGCGCGGTTCTCGATGGCGGCGACCCATACGCCGATGAACCCGCCACCGACAAAGACGCCGCCGCCCTCGCCATCAGCCGCCTCAACAACGACAGCATGGTCTCCCGCGCCACATTAAGCGTCACCGTGGATGGCGGGCTCGGCATCCTCTATGGCACGGTCCCCGACGCCGCCACCCGCCAGCGCGCATTGCAGATTCTTCAAGACACCCCGGGCGTGTACGAAGTCCTCGACCGCACGCGCATGCGCTAGCCACCACCGCAAGGCTTATTTTACGGCCGCGTCATAACGCGCCGCCACCGCCGGCCAATTCACCACATTCCAAAACGCGTTGACATAGCTGGCGCGCAAATTCTGATATTTGAGATAATAGGCGTGCTCCCAAACATCCACGCCCAAAATCGGTGTGCCGCGCTTTTCCGCTACATCCATCAGCGGATTGTCCTGATTCGGCGTCGAACTCACGAATAATTTGCCGTCCGCGTCAACCGCCAGCCAGACCCAGCCACTGCCGAACCGGCCCGCGGCCGACGCTTCAAATTGCTTTTTGAATTCCTCAAACGACCCAAACGCCTGCTCAATCGCCGCGGCCAGCTCGCCACTCGGCGCACCGCCGGCATCCGGCGCCATGACGTTCCAGAAGAACGTATGATTCCAATGGCCGCCGCCATTATTGCGAACCGCCGCCGGCAATTGGCTCATCTTGTTGAACAGCGTTTCCAGCGACTGCCCTTCCAGCCCGGTGTCGGCCACCGCCTTCGTCAAATTGTTAAAATAGCCCTGATGATGCTTGGTATAATGAAGCTCCATCGTCCGCGCATCAATGTACGGCTCCAGCGCGTCATAGGCATATGGCAACGGCTCAAAAACCAGCGCCGGCGCGCTCCCGCCCATCGCCAACACCGCAAAACCCAAAATGGCCCCGCCAATCCATCCACTTATTCTTATCGTCATGTTTTGCTCCTTTCCGTGTGTCTCGGATGGGCAAAGCTACCCCATCATCTTGCATATGCAAGAAATGCCCTGGATTTTCATTTTTTCGCCCCAGCAGCTATTCGGCCAGCAACGCGCGCACATAAGGCCAGAAAACAAGCGCCCCAATCACGGCGGCCCCCACCGCCGCGATGAGCACAGCCCCCGCCGCAACATCTTTGGCTTTGCCAATCAAAGGGTGAAAGCTCGGATGGGTGGCGTCCGCGAGAAATTCAAACGCCGTGTTCATCGCTTCCGCGCTCCAAACCGCCAGAATGGCCAGAACCAGCCCCATCCATTCGACGACCGTCACGCCAAAGCCCCACCCCGCCAAAACCACCGCAACGGTCGCGACCGCATGAATCCGCGCGTTGGGCTGCGACACCAGCAACGCCCAAATGCCCTTCCATGCGTATTGAAAGCTTTTGAGTCGGCCGCGCAACGAACAAGATTTTTTCGGCGCAAAAGGCGTTCGCCGGGGGTTCTCCACGCTCTCCATCGCCCATTTATCCTTAAATAAAGAACGTGGGGCCGCTTTCCTTGGCGCGCGCAACAAAAGTGGCGACGCCCGCGACTTCGTCCACCTCAATCAGCTCCTCGCGGGTCAGGCCCATGACGCCCATCGCCATGTCACAGGCAATAAACTTCACGCCCATCGCCCGCGCGCCGTGGAGCATGTCAGGCAGCGACGTAACATTCTGCGTGGCCATCACGTGCTTCATCATCGCGGTGCCCAGCCCCGCCATGTTCATTTTGGAAAGAGCCAGCTTTTGCGCGCCCCTCGGCAGCATGAAGCCAAACATCCTGCTTAGGAGACTCTTCTTGACCTGCGGGCCGGGGTGCTTGCGCAAAACGCTCAAGCCCCAGAAGGTAAAGAAAATACTCACCTGCATTCCGGCGGCCGCCATGCCCGTGGCGATAATCAAGGCCGCCAGCGCCTTGTCCAAATCGTTGCTGAAAAGCACCATCGCGCCGGACTGCGCGACGCCGCCCGCTGGCCCCGCCACCGGCGGCTCGCCTTTGCGCAACATGGCCTCCAGGTGCGTGTCTTTTCGCGTCAACTGGAGCACCTTGTGGCCGCTGCTTTGCGCCCAGTTGGTCAAATCCGGCGCGAAGGTGTGCGCCGCCAGAATCTGAATGACCGCACCGGGGCCAAGCGCATCGAGTTCCTTCTTAATGCGCACCACGGGACCGGGACACTGCAACGCGCGAACATCCACCACCACCTTGGGTGACTCGTCCACCGGTTCCACGCGGGGGCCGCCATCGCTGGCCGTGCCCGCCAGCGCAATTTCAATGTCCGATGGAATCCATTTTTCGGGCTGAAACTGCTTCCATGTGAGATAGCCGCCGGCCAGATTGGCCACGTTGTAGCCAAGCTGCGCGAGAATGCGTTCCCCCACATAGCCGCGCAAACCGACCTGACAATACACAACAATCAGGCGGTCCTTCGGCAACTCAAACGTCCGCGAACGCAACTGGTGCAGCGGAATGTTCACC
>FZPS01000174.1_pt82 | contig 27545 bp, 26 predicted proteins | sample 1817821 | NCBI WGS metagenome assembly FZPS01 (sample SAMEA104158645, study PRJEB21678) | metagenome | place: Germany | collected 2015-04-21
TCTTGTTTCGCCTTCGCGAAACAGTTTTTTTAATCCCGAAAACAATCCCGGCGGAAATCACCGCCCCAAACGCGGCCATAATCGCCGGCGACGGCGATTTTTTCGGTTTGCGGTAGAGTATCTCGCCAGCCCTGCCGACAGATTGTAACCCGGCGTTTTTGTTAAGGTTGATATTAAATCTTTTTAGGGTTTCTTCCGACTCCAAAATCTCAATCTCGCCGATTTTACATTCGCTTTGGCCGCTTATCGTGACCTCAAGCAGTTCGATTTCTTGGTATTTCCCGTTCCCGTTATTATACACGAGAAAGAGTTTTGCTTGATATTCCTCGCCCGCGGAGAGACCGTTTAAATAAATATTATTATTGGCGAGACTGTATTTTTTCCTGATTTCCTCGCGGGGCGAATATGCCACGAGCGAGAAATAACGGGCGGTTGCGAACGCGTCGTCAAGCTCGGCCTTAAACTCTAGCCCTCCCGACGCGGTAAGGTTGAGTTTCGGGGACGGTCTCAAGACATTAACGGTTATCGTTTTATTAATATCATGACTGAAATAATCGCCGCGATATAAATAATTAATCTTTTCCAAACGGTAATAATGAATTCCGCATTCCCCAGGCGCTCGCATTTTCACATCAATTATCCTCCTGGTCCGGTCAACGATTAACTCGTCGGTCTCCAAGCCGTTGACAACGACGCTCGCGATTTCGCATTCCCCGCCGCCATCGTATTCGAGCCGGAAATAAAACACGGAGTCAGGAGCCGTTTCAATATCCCAAGTTTTCACGGCAAGATCGGAAAACTTAATCTGCGAGGAAGCGACGCGAAAGCGCACGCGACGCGTCTCCCCGTTTGCGCCGATGAGTTCCAATAAATACTCTCCCGCTTCGTCCAAGGGATAGTTGTTGATGATTTTCATGCCGTTAAGATAAGCTACGCCGGTAAAACGCAGCCGGTATCCCAACGGGTAAATCGCGTCCTCGTCGACGTTAGCCTCGAAATAAACCTCCATCTCGCGCTCGACGGCAAACTCCAAACCGGCGGCGGTGGAATAAATATATTTTCGCAGGTAGCGCCCGTAAACGGACGGGTCAAAATAGGGTTCGCTTTCTTCCCTCAGCAAGCGAGCGGGACCGAACAAAGTATGCGCTTCGCCCCGGTAATCGGCGTCCGGGCAATAAAACGCTGGCGGCTTGAAATATCGCAGGCAGGCGACGTCCAGCAAAAAATCCCCGACGGGCGTCGAAAGCGCCACCGCGTCGTTTCGGACGCGGATCGCGTCCGCGGAAGGGTATGTGAAAACGTACTCCCGAACAAATGTGTACGTATTGTATATATATCCCTCGTCCGCCGCGAACAACGCCAGACGGTTAATACCCGAAAAACAAGCGGCGATTACTTTTTCCTCAAGATCCTCTCGATGCAGAGTGTTTAAGTCGTCGTCGAATTTATAAACCCTGCGGGATAAAACCAAGAAAAGCCGGTCTTTGTAATAACGCAGGGAAACGATCTTATCGGTCGACGCCAGGACGCGAGATTCCGAGATATTCAGTTCATCGTCCAGACTAACGACGAACACGGTGTCGACATAACGGCCGCCGTTTCCGAAATCGCCGCCACCGCCCGGAACTTTATGCCCGGCAAGAAAAACGCTCTCGCCGTTCGCGCAAACGGCGGAAAATCTCTCGTTTTTCTCGCCGCCAAACACGGCGACGTCGATTAAATTATACTCGTCGTCAAATCTTGCCAAAAACGCGTCCTCTCCGCCCAGCGCTTTCCCTTCCGCGGCGGAAATAAACCTTTCATCCGTGTAACGCGAAACCCCGCCGGCGATATAAATATAGTTCCCGCAGCAGACGTCCCAGCGCGCGGTTACTGGATTATCAAACAATACGCCGTCATAGAGCTTATTCCCGCCCCGGTCATAGACGGTTAGACGCAGATATTCATCATGATAATAAAATAAGAGGCAGTCGCCGTTATGAGCGATTAACAGGCTTTCATCCGCCGGACCGACCTCGCGACGCCATGAGCCGTCTTTGGTCGTTAACGCGCGCTCGGAGCCGTTCCAAACGAGACGGTATTCTTCCGCCTGGGCGATTACCGTCTCCTCCTCCCGGTTTTTGGATAATACCGTCAGATAATCCTCCGGAGCGGCCGCGTTAACAAACAAGGTCGAAACAAAGAGAAACAAAAACTTAAGCATAATCGTCCCCCCGTTTCCCAACGGGAGCTAACCCGCCCGCAAGCAAACCGATTAAAACCGCCGCGCAAACAAGATAAAACCCGCCGCCGCCATTGTCTTCCGCCTGTTCCCGTTCAAAATTTATCGCCGGCAGGTTGGAAAAAGACGCCGGATGCGGGGCGTAACGACATGTTAGCGCCGGCGTCGGCCGCCTCGCGATCCAGTCTCCTTCCTTCTCGCTTAAATAAGCGACGGAAAAAAAGACCGAGCTTCTTTCGCCGCCGTTGCCGACGATTTCTAAGATATAATTTCCCGGTTCCGCAACCGCGTGGCCAATCCGGACCGGCTCGTTATTCAAGTAACCCTCGCCGTTAAAAAAGAGCGTGTAGCCGACATCATAAATCTCGCCGTTTTTGACATTAAACCGCGGCCTGTACACTAATTTAACCGGCAAGTAGACGATATATTTATCCGAGACAAACCGCTCAAGATTATAATAAGTCCCCAGGGGGGCGAGGATATTCTCCGTCGCGTTAAACAAGGTCTCTCTTTTCGCTATGCCGCGACCGTTTAAATAAACGTCGTCGCTATGAACAACCATTTTTTCCATATCGGCAACGTTTGATTCCTTCCCGACGCGGATTAAGCCCTTTATATATAAAACATTTTTATTCCCGGAAAGGTACGCGAAGACAATCTCCCCGGCAGCGGTCAGATAAAGCCCCACGATATACGGGGAGTCGTCGACGGGGAAGGTCTTTTCTACCCGGCGATGAAAAGATTTTCCGGCCAGTGCTAAATACAACCCGTCCCGGCTTTGGATTTTGCCGACGGCGAAGATCACGATATCCTCATCGCGGATATAAAGCTTCGCGTCATCGGCGCGCATTCCGTCGGGGAGCGCGACTCTCCTGCTTACCGCGAATCGCAAGTCGCCGTCATAAAAGTGAAAATCGATATACGGCTGCGCGTAATACTTTTGCATTACAAAAAAGTCGCCGCCGCAGCTATAAACCGGCAGCGGCGCGGGCCCGTCGGCGAGCGGCGCGAATCCTTTTATCTCAAGGTCCGGCGATACTAAGACGAGACCCTGAAAGCGCGTCTTCCCGTCATTCTTAAAAGCGCCCGTCCCGACAAACTCGGCGCCGACGCAAAGTTTTCCGCCGGACATGGCGGCCCCGGCGTAAACTTCGTCGCCGGAATTGCCGAACCCGGCAAGGCGAAATTCATCCGTTTCCGGCCGCCAATAACCGCAAATAATGTCGTAATCTCCCCCGCGGCGGAAATCGTAATCTTGATCGTGGGAATTAGCCGAGAGAACAAACCTGAATATCCCCTCGTCATAAAAAATCTTGTGAGCGAAATCATTGCCGGAACCGTGGATTTCCCGCCGGTAAACGAGACCGCCTTTATTATTATATCGACAGATAACGACGTTCCTTCCTTCGCCCCTGCTGTCGTAGTCCCCGATGAGAGCGATGCCGCCGGGCGCAAGACAGGCCGAGGCAAAGCCGCCGTAGCGGTCGGGATAAACGATATGTTCCCACATCAAGCAGTTTTCGCTGTAATATGCCACGTACAGGAACCCTTCGCTATATATCGGGCTATAGGGAAAATCGTCGCGTCTGATAGCCCCGTAAATATAATACTCGTCCTCCGACGCGAACAAAACATCAAAAAAATCAAAACTTTCCTCAAGATTGATGCGATTATATACTTTTTCGATATCAAATCCGCCGGAGAACTCATCGCCGCTCGCGACGATAACCTCGCCGGCTTCCCCGTCTTCAAACATCACCGGATACCGGCCCGGCTTATTCCAGTCGACGGCGCCATCGACGATCCCGCATCCGTCCTCGGGGAGCAACTCGTCGCTTAACGCCCCCGCTTCCGTGATTATCGTGCGGGCTTTAACGCGCGCTCCCGCAAAAAGCAAGACAATCGCGGCGGACAAAAACAGTTTTCGCATCCAATCACCTCCGACCATATATTTGTCATCGGGGCGCGATTTCCGTTTGAAAAATATCGCCGGGGGAGAAAACAAAAAAAACCCGCCGCCGGGTTTAATAATTGTTATCAATATAATTTTTAATCCATTTTTCCATGACATAAAACGGGGCGGACCCGAAATCGAGGTAGAATTTGTGGAATTCGTAATCGTAATTATCGGTGTCAATCTTTTCGCGCTTTAACCTGAAAATAAAATCTTCCTTAAGATCGGAAAGCAAGTAATAACTTAAGTAATATTTCAAAAAATACCCCGGTTCCTCTAATATCAAGTAGTATATCTCGTAAAGATCATCTGCCGAAATTCCCCCGAAATCACGAAACCAGGATTGCAACTCGTTTAGGTTCAAGCCGTAATAATGAACCTCTATTTCCGCAAGACACAAAATAGTATAATTTATCCGCCTCGCCGCCATGTAGGCGCGAAGGAGCGTCTCGTCAACGTCAAGATACTTGCCGATATATTCTTCGACATACACCGCCCAGCCTTCGGAATAGCCGATAAAATCCATTACTTTCCGCGCGTCCGGCCAATCGCTTTTTTTCAGAACGTTGTGCTGGAGCATGTGGCCGGGAATGCTTTCGTGAGCGATTGTGAAATAAGCCTGAGTGGCGTCGGTCAATATTTCTTCATTAATATAGATTACCTCGGTCACTTCGGCGTCAATCGGGGATAATAAATAAAACGCCGGGGAAACGTAATCGCGAAGCAGGGGATGGATATCCTCAAAGCGCACGTCAAATTCATCCGCCGGAAAAGGAAAATCATCCTCCGCCGCTTCCCGCAACAACTCGAAAATTTCCGTCTTATCCCGGGATGAAAGAAAATTAGGATTGTCAATAGCGGCGGCCATTTCGGGGTAAACCATCAAGTAGTTAGCCACGAACCTCATATCGTCTTCCATCTTATCGTAGAGGTAATCATAGATTTCATCGATATCCATATCGCAGCCCGCGTCGGCGCGAACGATTAACTCATACAAATCGGCGCCGTCTGCATACGCGCATAATCCGCCGTCGGGAAACGACGGGGCCTCAATTTTCTCGAGTTCCTCCCGCAGGTAAGCGTAGGCATCGATAAACTCCCCGACGCGGGAGAGGTGCTCGGTTTTAAGATCGTTTCTTTCGGCGTCCGTTAAAAACCCGGCGGCGGCGATTTTATCATTAAAGATCGGAATCAGGAAAATCTCTTCCGTCGCGGCGATCTCGCCGCATTGCTCAGCCATCAGGCTATACATCCCGAACGGAAACCCAAATCCTTTTTCAACGCGCGTTTTCTCAAATTCCACCATTCCTTCGAAGATCCCGCGGGTTGCGGAAAGATAGGCGAAATAATCGGCGATATCGTTTGCGTTCTTAAAACGATATTCGGATAATGCGATCGGCAACATAACCTGGTAGCCGAGTGTCGCGCCAAGATCGGACAAGTGGTAAGGATATTCGATAAACGCGATCAAGTTGTCCAAATCCGCAAGCACAACGTCGTATGTCATTTGTTGCGCGGCGGTCAGGCTATTATACCTAACCGCTTTTAAACGCTCCCTGAATTTGACAAGTTGCTCGCCGAAGGCTTGATAATTCTCTTCGGAAAAAGCATATGCGGTAACTTGCAAGTCTTCAAGACCGTACTTTTCCGGTTTGTCAAGCGTGAAATTAACGGTCATGGGATCGCTGACATACAAATAAAAATATTCTTCAATCAATCCTTCAAACTTGGCTTGCTCGTCGGAATCCCTGAAGAAACAACCGGATGCCGTAAAAAGCAAAAAAAACGACAAAAACAAAAGCAAAATTCTTTTTTTCATCTATTCCCCTTTTTTTTATTAATAATCGCTACTGGATCAGCCTGGCCAACCGGACGGTATCGCGGGCGATAACCAATTCCTCGTTCGTCGGAATGAGAAACGCCCTGATTTTCGAATCTCTCGTGGTCAGTTCCCCTGATCTCGCCGCGGGCCTTGGCGTTTGCCTCCTCGTCAAGTTCCACGCCCAGGACCTTTACCCGGCGCAAGACCTCGCTCCGGCAGCGGCTACAATTCTCCCCGATTCCGGCGGTGAAGACGATAATATCGATCCCGCCCATATAAACATAGTAACTGCCGATGTAATCGGCGATGCGCTTGTACTGGATATCAAGCGCAAGCTTGCTGCGCTTATCTCCCCGCTGCATCGCTTCCTCCAAATCGCGCGAGTCGTTGGATATCCCGGACACGCCGAGATAGCCGGATTTATGGTTTAATATATATAAAACCTCGGAAACAGTTAAGTTGTCTTTCATGCAAATAAACTCGACCACCGCCGGGTCGATATTCCCGCTCCGCGTCCCCATCGGGATTCCCTCAAGCGGCGTAAGTCCCATGGAGGTGTCAACGCATTTTCCTCCCTGAACAGCGGCGATCGAGGCGCCGTTGCCCAAGTGACAGGTGACGATTTTTAACTCCTCAATCGGGACGCCGACCACTTCAGCGGCCTTTCGGGCGACGTACTGGTGGCTGGTGCCGTGCGCCCCGTATTTGCGGATACGGTGTTTCGTGTACCACTCATAGGGCAAAGCGTACATATACGCTTCTTCCGCCATCGTCTGGTGAAAAGCGGTATCGAAAACAACGACGTTGGGAACGTCGGGCAACACTTCCATGAAAGCTTTGATTCCCGTCAAATGCGCCGGATTGTGAAGCGGCGCCAACTGGCATAACTCGTCGATTTTGGCGATTACGTCGTCGTCAACGATGACCGAGTCGGAAAAATAATCGCCGCCCTGAACGATTCGATGGCCGACGCCCTTAATCTCGTCCAGGGAGGAAACGATCTCCCTTTTCACCAAGTCGTCAAGCAAAAGGTTGGTCGCTTCTTTATGGTTTTTAACCGGCAAAACCGTCTTTATTTTATCCCCGTTAATATTGATCGTGTAATACGCGTCCTCGTGACCAATCCTCTCGATATTCCCCTCCGTTATTACCGTCTCTTCCGGCATGTCGTAAAGCTTGAATTTTAATGATGAGCTTCCGGCGTTTATCGCCATTACTTTAATCATAAAAGCGTCCTTTCTATCGCGTGTATTTTAAAACATATCGACCAATCGGACAATATTGTCCACGGCCGCGGCCAACGTGTTTTTTTCGGTGTCATTAATAGTCATTATTATCGTCTGGTGATTTTTCTTTAACGCGTTCGTTCCGATGAAGATGCTTTTCCCGCCATGTTGTTGATGGAACATTGATTGCGGGAGGGTCACCACTCCCAAAAACGTCGCCTTTTTTTTAATCTCTTCCCGGAAAACGGGAGCCCCCGGATGGGAAAAGAAATCATTATCGACGACATAGATAAAAACCCCATTTTTCTTTAAGTTTCTCAAGCGGGCGTCAATTACCAAGTATGGAAAATATCTTACGCCTTTCCCGTACAGCTTGCTTCCCGAGACGAGGTCGTCAGCGACATCGTAACCGTCAAGGTCGCCGATAATGAGATCGACCTTCTCAATCAAATCCCTCAGGGCGTCCTGATAATAAATAATAATCGCGTTCCCTTGCAAATTCGCAAGCGCTCGCGCAAGCTGCGCGAGCCGCCAATCGTATTCAATCCCAAAAAGATCGGGGTCGACATCCATCCGATTGCATATCGCCTGAAGCAAATTCCCCGTTCCCAACGCGGTGTCAAGAATCGATATTTTTTTATTCCGAAATCGGTGGCATACGGCGGCGGCGATCAAATAATTGACGGCGTCCGGGGTCATCAGGTCAAGGGAATAACCGATATGCTTAAACGCCTTTGCGATCAAAAGCTGCGAAGCCAACCGGACTTCCTCGTTAAGAAACTCCGTCGAGTAAATTTCCCGGCAAATATTTTCCATTTCTTTTATATCTTCATCGTCTAAACGCGAGTCATAATCCTCGTGAATAATACCGCAGGCGGCCAAAAGCAAAGAATCGAGATAATCGGTTTTCAAACTGCGATGATAAATCATCGCCGCGCGGTCAACCAAATCGTAATATAAATCAACTTTTTTCATAATCCACCATAACAAATTCCACTTTTGCGGCCGATCCCCCGCGCAGGACGACATACGTCGCGGCGGATCCGCCGCGCGGGTACGCTGGCGAACCCGGGCAGATAATCCGCACGCCCCGGTAACAATGATATCTCGGGACGTGGGTATGACCGTGCACGATTATCTTGCACCGATGGCGAAGCGCCCGCGCGTATAAGGCCTCGTCGCTCAAATCGGCTCGGTCGCCGTGAAACAAGTAAATTCTCTCGTCCCCGAACGTGATAACGCGAAACCGTTCGAAGCCATAAATATCGCAATTTCCCTTCACGCTTATGAAAGGATCAAGTTCGGCCGGCTTCCTTCCGCTATCGCCGGCGTCGAGAAAAAGATCGGCGTCGGGGTATTCGATCACCAACCGGCGCAGAATCTCAAGGCGGCCGTGCAGGTCGCTCGTTATTACCGCCAGCATAAAAACCTCCTCATACAATATTATCATATCGGTTGGCTTTTTTCAAGATGAAATCGATTGGCAAGCAATAAAAAAGCGGCCGTTTCGCTCTATTAAACGAGCCGAAACGCCGCGCAACAAAAATGACGACAAAAAGAGTCGCCAACGATTATTTTGTTCTCTCGATTACCTCGAGATTGGTGATTTTCGGGTTTGCGGAAAAGATATCTTTGATTTGCGAGACGGTAACGGGCAGTTGGTCAATAATTTTTTCGTAAAGGTGGACATGCTCGGCCATGTGAAGCAATTTAACCTCGTCCTCGCCGCAGACGAGAAACGCCATCGGCGTCAGCGTTAAAGTCCCGCCGGTCGCGCCGCCGAACGGGTAATCGCGTTCCTCGGTCGTTTTGACATTTTTCTGCTCGCAGCCACCCGTCGCGAAAGCGCATTTCACTTTCGAAACCGGAATAATCGAGGTTTTATCGTCAATCTTGATCGCCTCCCCGACGATCGTGTTAACGTCAATCATATCTTTAATGCAATTAAGCGAAATCTTAAAAAGTTCAGATATTGGATGCTCCATAAACCTTTTTTCCTTTCTTCATAAATTTAATGATTTTGGGAATGTCTTTAAAGTGCCTAATTAACGCGAGGAGGATATATGCCAGCCGGACGTTGAAATGACATTCGAAATTTATCTTGTTGGCGGCCGCGACCTGATGATTATAGTACTCGTTTTCGACGACGCGGAAATTCCGGTGAACGTAATCGCGGAAATATCCGATCGCAATCCAACTGAAAACATACCCCCAAGTATCGGCCTCAAGACTCCCCGATTTAGTCTTAATGATAAACGTAAGTTTCTTGATTTTGATCATTCTCGTCGTCGTGTTAATAATGTTTTTTGCCTGACGGTAATAACCGATGCTTAAGAGAATGCTTCGGGCCGTGACGCGTTCCGGGTCGCCTCTCTCCGCGAACAGTCTTCGCACGAGTTGATCGAAATCAAGCCGGAGATCAAAGATTTTCGTGAAAAAAATATCGACGTCGCCGCGGACGTCGTCACGCGCCGCCACGACTTTAATCGGCATAACCAATATGATAACTATTACGATAAGCAAATATATCATATAAATATTTTGAACTTATTACCGGTTTTAAACCGCAGAATTTATTTCCATAACGTTAAAAACAAATAACCGCTTTTAAAAAATGTGGTATAATATAAAATAAAGACGAGGACCGGCGATGAACAAATTGATGATAAAATTGATCGCGCATTATCAAAAAACGGCCGGAAACCGGCCAAAACGATGCAAATATCACCCGACATGCTCGGAGTATTCACTCGAGGCTTTTAAAAAGTTTGGCTTTTTTACCGCTCTCGCGCTTTCCGCGTGGCGAATCCTTCGCTGCAACCCGCTCTCAAAAGGCGGGTACGATCCCGTTCCCCGCAATTATCTTGAAAAACGATTTAAAAACTACTATAAATAACCCGCCGTTTCGGCGGCTTTTAAAAACAAACCGGGCGCCGACCAAGGACGCCCGGTTTTTATTTCCGTTTACTTTTTAAACAACCCCCGCAATCCTTTCCATAACTTTTTGAAAAAGTCGCCGATCTTCTTAAAGAAATTTTTCTTTTTCGGGCGCGGCGGCTCTTCCGCGCCGTTAACGGTAACTTCTAATTTGTAATATTTCCCGCCAACCTTAAGCAGCGCCCCGTAAGTTCCCGGCGTTTTTTCGTTGCCGGTATACCCGTCGCTTATCACCTCGATAATCCCCGCGTCGGAATTTGCGGTTTGAGCGATCAGGTCGCGAAGGATTACCCCGTCCGCGGTTACGGTGACGGCGATTTTCTCCACGTCAATCAAAAATATCGGCGCGGTCACGTCTTCGACAATCACGTAAAGCGTGAAAGTTGTCTCGTTTCCCGCGGAGTCGCTTGCGGAAAGGGTGATCGCGTGAGACCCTACCCGGTTCGGATTTCGGGAGTAATTATTCTCGACAATCTCAATCCAATCGGTGATATCGCCGTCGACGTTATCCGCGGCCCGATATTCGGAAAGTATTTGGTTAAGCGGTATGACGACATTATTCGGTTTTCTATACTCGGACGGGCCGGTGATTACCGGCGGCGTCCGGTCCTTGACGTTGATATTGATAATATGGGTCGCGAGGTTTCCCGACCCGTCGCTCACCGCGAACTCGACCCGGTAAATTCCTTCCCGGTCATGATTGCCGGCATAGTCGTTACGGACGACGGTTATCGCGGAGGATAGGTCGCCGTCATAGTCGTCGCGGGCGGTCAACATCCCGAGCAAATAATCCTCCGAAAAAAACTCGTCCGGCTCGGCGTCGATTGCTTCGGGACCGAAAATCGCGGGGGCGTCCCAGTCGCAGACGGATATATAGACCGCGAGCGACGCCGTGTTCCCGCTTTCGTCGCTTACCGAGAAACGGACGGGATAAACGCCGACGACGGCGGCGTTTTCCGTATAAGCGTCCTCGCTTATCTCGATGCGGGCGGTTATGTCGCCGTCGACATCATCGACGGCGCGCAGGCATGCCAACAGATCCTCAACTTTAATAACGTCGTTATATGACGCGTAATACCGCATCTCCTCGACGTCCGTCAGGGGATAGAACGAGCCGGGTCCTTGATAGCGCGCGTCGCCTTCCGGAGCCTCTTCTCCTTCCGACAAAGCAAAATACTTATCAACCGCGAACTCCTCGACTTCCCCGTCGCCGACCGGACACGTCTCAACCTCAATAATCATGAAACGCGCGGAAGCCGGCGTTTCAAAGACCATCGCGATAATGTTTCCTTCCTGATAGCGGTATTCGTAGGTCGTGATTTCAGGGACCGACCGTCCCGCCGCGTCAAAAAACTCAAAATCATACCAACCGATTTGAAACAAATCCGGCTGGAGCGAACAAAAACAATAAGTCGTCGCCGGCTTGACCCGAAACATCCCGATCGAGCAAAACCTGTAATAACCTGTTCCGCCTGAGGTAAAATTATCGGGATCTAGATAATTGCTTCCTTCCGGGTAATAATAACGGTTCTCGTCGGGAGACGCGAGCGTTGACGCGCCCCGGACGGCCAAAACCAAAACGAAAAACAAAAACAAGAACTTTAAAAAAGCTTTCACTATGACTTTCCTCCTTGATTTATTTTCATAATCAAGGCGCGCCAAAAAAATTATAGCATAGCGAAAACCGGGAATAAAGGGGAAAATAAATTATTCAAAAGCAAAAAAAAGACCTATTTTTTTAGGTCAGTAATAATATTTTTTATGATTTCTTGTAATTTGTCGTAATTTTCTTCGATTTCCTGAACAAGTTTTAACTGGGCGCGGGCCCGGACTAAATTATGTTTCTGGTAAGAAATGCTGAAATAGTTATTCCCTTCAAAGTAGTCGGTCAAAAACCGCATCCCGCACTCGAGCGTGATAATCCGCGCGCCTTCGACAAGGTGCTCGATTTCTTTCTCGTTCAGCAATTCATGCGTTTCTTCCAAAAAGCCGCGGCTGAATAGCGAGAATAATTTTTTGTCCAGTTTTACTTTAGACAAATCGGGCTCGTCCTCGACGGCGGTCGAGGCCCCGACGCGGATCGCGTCGCCGAAATCGTATAAAACCGACCCCGGCATCACCGTGTCCAAGTCAATGACGCAGATCGCTCTTTTCGTGTTCTCGTCGATCATAATATTGTTTAGTTTCGTGTCGTTGTGGGTCACGCGCAAGGGAATTTCCTCGCGGTCCAGCATGCCGGTAATAACGCCCATGATGTCCTTACGGTCGATGATGAACTTAACTTCGTTAAAGGCCTCCAGCCCCACGTCGTTGATATCGGTATACGTCGCCCGCAGAAACCTTTCGAATCTAACGGGCGTGTTGTGAAAATCGGGAATTGTGATATGCAATTTCTCGATCGGGAACCCGTCCAGCTGTCTTTGAAAGACGCCGACCGCTTTCCCGACTTCATAAAACATTTCCGGTTCCTCGATAATCTCGTAGGTCCTAGCCCCGCAAACATAGCGATAACAGCGCCAGTAAAAATTATCGACGACGGCGTAGGTTTTATTGTTGACCGTAGGGATAATCTCCAACGCCGCGCGGGAAGGATCCCCGCCTTCCTTAATCACTTGGCCGCGGATGTATTTCGTTATTAGTTCGATGTTTTTCATTACTTCTTTTGGTTTTTTAAAAACATCTTGGTTGATTCTTTGCAATATATATTTTTCACCGTTGCCGGTTATCGCCAGGTAAGTTTTATTGATATGCCCATGTCCAAAGGAATCGATGCTTTTGATATCATTCCCGAAAGAATATTGGCGAAAAATTTTCTGCATTGCATTCCTCTCCGATTTCCCTCGTGTCTGTGAATTACATTTTATCATAACAGTGTTATTAATACAACCTTATTTTATGATTTTTAACAAAATACCGCTCATTATTATGCCAATAATTGTAATTAACGCAATTTTTTTGTCTTTTCGCTCCGCGAACGCTCGGGGAAGCATCTCGCCAAAGACGACGTAAAGCATCGCTCCGGCGGCGGCCGCCAAACAAAAAGCAAGTCCCGCGGTCGACATCCGACCGAACCATAATCCAAAGAGCGCGCCCGCCACGGTCGAAAGACCGGAGATAAGCGTCGCGATAAAAACGCTTATCTTATTGCCGGGCCCGGCTGTCAAGGGGGCCGCGACGGCCATTCCCTCGGGAATATCATGCAGGGTAATGATAAAAGCGACGACGAGACCCGATTTAAAATCGGCGATAGCGGAGCTTCCGATCGCCATCCCCTCGGGGAAGTTATGCAGAGCCATCGCGAGCATAAGAATTATCCCAACGTTATAAAGCGACGGCCGTGACGGTGATTTTTCGCCTTTATTAATAAACGCCGCCGCCAGGAAAACAAAAAAAACGCCGGCGAAAATACCGGCGGCCGCGACCGGGAGATTCCCATGAGACAAAGCTTCCGGCGCCAGGTCAAAAATAACGATGCCGAGCATTAACCCGCCGGTAAAGGCCATTGTTTTACCGATAGATTTTAACCCGAAAAATATTCCCAAAAGCGCCCCCGTTCCGGTGCCGAGGATGACGCAGGCGACGCTTAAAAACAAAATCTCTTTCATAATAATAAATATGAAAGAGACGGGTTATTTATTATCGTTTGCGAGATCAATCCTGCGGGAGATTTTGATTGGCCTCGATAAAATCAAGGAAACCGTCGTTTTTTTCAAGAATTTTAAACAAGATTACGCCGACGGTCGTAACGACCACGAACTCGCCAAGCGCCACCCAGGCCATCGATTCCAATAGCGGCAGATTCAAAAAGTAATGCAATTCGAGACCGACAATCACGGCGTTAAAAACAACCGGGTAAAGACTCGCGAGAACGATGTTTTTGCTTCGGGCGATAAACATCACCGAAATCGCCGTCGCCAGGCTTCCGAAAAAAGCGTCAACGAGGACCATCGGCCCGAATAAGTTAGCGATAAAACAACCGATAATAAGGGCGTAACCGTAATCGCGGCGATAAAAACATAAGAGCACCAAAACTTCCGATACCCGGAACTGGACCATATCGTAGGAAAACGGGTTAATAATCGTAAACGCGACGTATAAAGCCGCGACCGCGGCTAATTTTGTAATTCTTCTAATCGTCATAACGGAAAACTCCTTGTTTTATTTTTATTAGGTGGTTAGCAAGGAAACACCTTCAAATTTATTATACCACATTTTACGACATATATAAGATTTTTTCACTATCACGAGTAGAAAACGTTTGTTTGCTTTACATGCCGACGCCGCGTTTTTGTCTGAGCCGGGTGAAAATATGAAGAAGCGGCTGATAAAACAAAAGAACGAAAATGACATTGGTAATGATATACTCCAAGGTTACCGGGAAAGCGACGGAAATCACCGCAAGATAACGCGCGAGAGTAAATTTTCCGTAATAAAAAAACACGCTGTTTAAATCGGTGATCAGGGAAAAAAGCGCCCCGCAAATAGCTCCCCAAACGGAGAGGATCGCTAAATTTATCACGGTTTTATAACTTCTAAAGGCAAAAAAACTTTCTTCGCCGTTTTTTTTGGGAAACAAAAGCGGACGGAAAAAACCCGACAAATAGCCGATAATCCCCCAGGCCGCCATTTGATAGGGCGTCCAGGCGCCGTGACCTAAAAACAAATTGGAAACCAGCGCCGTCAAAACCCCGAGCATAAAACCCGTCGTCTTGCCGAAAAAACAAGCCGCGTAGATTAACATCGCCGTGACCGGCGTTCCCGGGAGAGTCGCGAAAACGAGACGTCCAATCACGGTTAGCGCCGTGAAAGTCGCCAGGGCGACGATTTCCTCGACATCAAGCGCCTTGGCCTCGTACCGGTAAACAAAGGGAAGACACAAGAGCAAAGCGCCGATAATGAAAAGCAAATAATACGCCTCGGCGAGAAAAGCGAAAAAACCGAGGACAAGAACGGAAATAATCGCGACCACAGCAAACGCCTGTCGCGCGAGCAGTCTCTTCATTTCGCGCCGTTCTCCCTCGCCAGCATCACGAGCTCCCCGACCGTGACGACGCCTTGGTAGTAATCTTGAGCGATGCGGGCGCTCGCGGTCGTGTAGAAGCAATTGCCGGAGAAAAACTCGCGCGGCGCGCCGGCGGCGACGATCTCGCCGGCGAAAAGCAGCGCGCAACGGTCGGATACTTCCGCCGCGAACTCCGCGTCGTGAGTTACGACGACGGAAGTGACGCCTTTGTTACGCAGGCTTTTTAGAATCCCGGCGATGTCGCGTTTTTCTTTTTCGTCGAGCCCCTTAGTGGGCTCGTCAAGAAGCAGGACGTCGGCGGCGGTTCCCAACACGCGAAGCAATCCCGCCTTTTGTTTTTCCCCGCCGGAAAGATCATAAAAATTCCTTGAAAGAAACTGCTCGGCGGAAAGTTCCCGGATCCACTTTCGGGATTCTTCCGTTTCCTTGAGGTCATCGGCGACGGTCGGGCCCAAAAATAAGTCCTCGGGATTTTGGGGAAGAAGGGCGGTCTTCGCTTTTCCCGCGACTTTTCCGCGGTAGGGCTGATAAACGCCGGCGATGATTTTGAGCAGCGTCGTCTTCCCGCTGCCGTTCCCGCCCAGGACGGCGACGATCTCGCCTTTTTTGATGGAAAAACGCAAACCCCGGATCACGTCCTCGTCCCGTCTCCGGTAGCGAAACCACAAATCCTTTGCGGCGATAACTTCTTCTTTTTCGGCTAAATCCACCGGCGGTAATTTAAAAATATCGTTTCGGAAATGACGGCGCAGGTAATCCCGTCCCTCTTTTACCGATATCGGGCAATCGCCGACTCCGCCCGTCGCGCGGAAGAAGCGCATCGCCGCGGGAAGAGTCCCAACCCAATCCTCGGAAAACGCGACCGCGGCCGCGCGCGGGGCGGCGCTCGCGGCGATCGTCCCGCTTTCCAAGACCATAACCCGGTCGGCGGCCGCCAACACGTCCTCGAGCTGGTGCTCGACGAGCAAAACCGTGATGCCCAGTTCCTGATTTATCTTTATAAGGAACGAAAGGAACCGCTCGCGCGCCGTCGGGTCAAGCCGCGCCATCGGTTCGTCCAAAAGCAAAAGCCGCGGGCGCATCGCGATCACGGAAGCCAAGCACAAAAGTTGCGTCTCGCCGCTCGAAAGTTCGGCGGTTTTTCGGAAAAACCAGTTGTTGATGCCGAAAAAATTCGCCGTTTCCCCGACGCGACGGCGGATCAAATCATCGGGAAGGCCGAGATTTTCCAACCCGAAGGCAAGCTCGCTCCAAACATGGTCGCTAACGATCTGGTTTTCCGGGTTCTGAAAGACGTAGCCGATTTCCCCGGCCGACATTCGTCCGTCAATTTCGCGATACGGTATCCCGGCGTATAGAATCTCGCCGGAAAGCTCGCCGTAGGGGGCGATATCTTTTTTGATTATCTTGAGAAGAGTCGTTTTCCCCGACCCGGTCCGGCCGGTCAAAACCGCGAATTCGCCGGCGCGAACGCTAAGCGATAAGTTATCGAGAACGGGCTTTCCGGCTCCCGGGTATTTGAACGTCAGATTGCGAATTTCAAGCTGCGCCATTTATATATCTCCTTTATCTCCGAAATTAAGGGCCAGGCGAAAAACATCCCGCATAAAGAGTAAGCGCAAATCGCCTCCCAGCCGAAAGCAATCGCTCCGGGTCGGGGGTAATACGCGTAAGCGAGTTCCCCGGATGCGACGCCGAAAATGACGGCCGCGACGACCGCGACCGCAAATACGGTCAATAAACCGTCCGAAAAACGGAACCGGTATCGGGCGTATCGCGTCCGCGGCTTTAACCCGTAACCGCGCGCCCGCATCGCCGCCGCCGTATCGGCGACGTTTTCGAACGACCAGGCGAAAAGCCCGAGAAAAACCCGCGCCGCGCGGCGCATGCGGGAAAAGACGCTTCTTTTGCTTCCGCCGTCCAACCCGACAAGCGCCTCTTTGATATCTTCCGCTTTCTTTCGGAAAAGCGAGATCGATTTTAAACTTAAAGCCAATGTCGCTCCGGTTCGCGGGAGGACGCTTCCGAAAAGATAGATGAATTTATCGTCGGAGAGGGTTTTGTTCAGAAAACGAAACCAAAATATTACCGAAGCGAAAGACGCCGCGAGCGCGACGCCGTAATAAATCTCCTCGAGCGTGATCGCCGCTTTCCCGAGGGAAAAGAGCTCGGTTTCGCCTTCGCTCGCGAAGATGGAATTGGTAATAATGATAAACAAAGCGATTGCTACAACGAAAACGAGCGCCTTAAGCGCGGTCTGCGCTTTTTCCTTGTATAAGGCGTAAATAAGGGAAAACGTCCCCGACAAAGCCAAAATGACGGGGTGGCGCGTAAGCAGCGTCACCGTTACCGCCGAAGCGAAATAACAAAATAACGTCAGGGGATGCGTTCGGGAAAAATCAGTCATAAAAACCCTCCTCGGTAAAAAGAAAAAATGCCACACAAATCGTGGCATTAAGACGCAAAAGAAGCAAACGACCATTTCCCACCGAAATGTGTTTCCGTTTCTCGCTATCGGCAGGTCTCCTGACTCAGAACGTCAAACACGAATTTAACCTTCCCGGTCGCCCAGTGGTATTTTAAATTCATTAGTTCTTTACAGTAGCGGGGGCTGTTACGGATTTTCACCGTATTCCCTTTTAATCCTCGCGCGAGGAACCGATGGGAGTTAGATATTCTGTTTTCTTTAATTTAATGCTTGTTCAGGCTGAACTTTAAGAAATCGATATAATCATTGTAATTGTTCTTGATTTCTTCTTTGTCGTCGGCTTTAATCAAATAACGCTCCAAAAGGGCTTTTCCGACCATCTTGATAATATTAAGCAAATTCTGAAAATTTTTCGATTTCTGCATTTCCGGCGGGAAATACGCCAAATCGACTTCCGTTCCCGGTTCCATGATTTTCGGAACGACCATGTCGTACGCGGATTTGTCATTGAAAATCGCCGACATGATGTTAAGGCGGAATTGGCGGTTTTCCTCGATCGTCAGTTTATCGATAGTGTTGGAAAACTTCATTTTTAAAGCTTCGTAAACGTCGTTATCGGCTTCCTTTAAGTACTTGGCAAACTTTTTCTTGTCGATCCCGTACATATAGTGTATCAAATGGAAAAACAGATCCTCAACATTATCAAAATACTGATAGAAACTGCCGCGCGGAATTCCCGCTTCTTTCACGATATTGGCGATCACGGCTTTATCCAGGGGAACCCTGGAGAATTCTTTTTTTGCCGCGCGCAATATCCGCAAGCGTTTCTCGCGCGGAAGATTCATAAATGTTTTGGTAGGCATTTTTTTTACCTCCTAGCGAATAATTTCTTCCATTATTATTTTAACACAGCAAGATTTTAATGTCAATTTATAAGCGTTTATATTTTCAGGTCGCCCGGTTTGATTAAGCCGGCCCGGCGGAAGAGCAAATCCAAACCATAAACCAAAATTATCGGCAAGGCGAATTGCAATAACAGCACGCTCAGCCAGAAATATTTGCCGCCCCCCATCGCGGCGTACGTCCCGAACTGACCGACGAGACCGGACGTGCCCATCCCGCTTCCTTCCGGCGAGCACATCGTTTTAAATGCCATCGTCGCCAAGGGACCGAGAATCGCGCTGGCGATAATCGGCGGTAACCAGATAACCGGTTTTTTAAGGATGTTTTTAAATTGTAACATCGAGGTCCCGATGCCGACCGATATTACCGCGCCGATATTGTTATCCTTGCGCGACATTACCGCGAACCCCAGCATCTGCGCGCAACAACCGACGACCGCCGCGCCGCCGGCCAAACCGCCCAGCCCGATCGAGACGGCGATCGCCGCCGAGGAAATCGGCGCCGTCAGGGCCATCCCCATCACGACGGCGATTATGATTCCCATAAAGAAGGGTTGGACTTTCGTCGCCCGGATGATAAATTCGCCGATGCCTTTCATCATCGCGGAAACAGGCTGATAAGTGACGTAGAAAACCCCGAAAGCGACCAAAGACGAGGCGAGCGGGATTAAAATAATATCCACGGGAGTCTTCTTTCTTAAAACCAAATTCAATAACTCGATTGACAAAACGACGCACAGGTAAATAACAACCGGGTCCCCCGGCAAACCGTACCGAACGCCCGGCACCAATTCTTTCAACGCGTTAAAATACGGCAGGCCGCCGATTCCGCCGGCGACGCCCGCGGTGATCAAACGCAGTCCTTCAAGATTCAGGCTGCGTCCCACGCCGATGCCGATACCGACGCCGGTGAGCATTTTCAATATACTCGCGAGCACGACGACCTCTTCTATTCCCAATTTATCGCCGATGGTCTCGATAATAACGCCGATAATTAACGTTGAGAATAACCCCAACGCCATGCCGTTCATCGTCTTGACCAAATAATTTAAGAATCTTTTCGAAACTTCTTTGATTTTCTTAAAAAAATCTTTCTTGTTTCCCGCCATAACTTCCACCCTATTTCTTAATTGCCATTATTTTATCACAATCCACAAAAATTGCAAGAAAAATATTGACCCGCGAATATTGAAGTAAAAAAACCGGCTCAAAACCGGTTTCAGACAATGAATTGCTTTGGTGTCTTTAGCCCAACAAGTCGGGAAGTTTCTTTTCGTCTTTTTTCCTGACGACGAGCGCTTCGGTCGTAATAAAAAGCGATGCCACGGAAGCGGCGTTGATGATGGCGGAACGGGCGACTTTGGTCGGGTCGATTATGCCCGCTTCGAACATATCGACCCATTGCCCCGCCTTGGCGTCAAAACCGTGATTTTTCTTCGCGTCCTTGTATAACGACAATACTTTCTCTCCGTCGAACCCGGCGTTCTCGCAAATCCAATGCGTCGGAAGCAATATGGACTCAAGGACGATATTAATCCCGCGCTGCGCGTCGGTCGCCTCCGCTTTTAAAACCGGCTTTAACTCGCGGTATGCCTCGACAAACGCGGCGCCGCCGCCGATGATGATTCCTTCCTCGACCGCCGCCCTGGTGGCGTTGACGGCGTCTTCAATTTTTAACTTTTTATGTTTTAACTCCGCGTCGGTCGCGGCCCCGACTTTAATCAGCGCTATTCCGCCGGTGAGTTTGGAAAGCCTTTCCCGGCAGCGCGATATCTCGTAATCATTCGTTGAACGCTTGATCCGCGCCTCGATCTCGGCGATTCTGGCCGCGACGGCCGGCGTTTTTTTGTTTTCCGAGATGAGCGTCGTGGAGTCTTTGGTAATGATCGCTTTGGCGGCGCGACCAAGTTTCTCCACGGTTAAATCGTTTAATTTCATTCCCAATTCCTTGGAACAATAAACACCGCCGAACAGAACCGCGATATCCTGGAGTATTTCCTTTTGTTGGACGCCGAAACCGGGCGCCCTGGTGGCGACGGCGTTCAACGCGCCGCGCATTTTATTGACGACAAGCATGCTTATGACTTCGTTTTCAATCTCGTCAGCGATTATCAAAAGCGGCTTATTGATTTTCGTCATCCCTTCCAGGACGGGAAGGATCTCCTTGGCGGTGCTTATTTTCTGGTCGGTTAAGAGAAGATACGCGTCTTCCAGTTCAATCTTCATCTGTTCGCGGTCGCTAACCATATATGGCGAGAGAAACCCTTTGTCGTACTGCATCCCCTCGACCACCTCGAGTTCCGTCTCGAACGACGCCGACTCGTCGACTTTAATGACCCCGCCGCGACCAATTTTTTCAATCGCCCGGGCGATTATCCGCCCAATCTCCCGGTCCCCTGATGAAATCGCGGCGATGTTTTCAATCTCGTTGTCGGTTTCCACCGGTCGGGACTTTTCCTTCAAGCGCTCGGCGACCGCGCGCGCCGCGAAGTCGATTCCCTCCTTCAAAAGCACGGGATTCGCTCCCCGCTCAACGGCGTTCATCCCAAGTTCGATTATCGATTGCGCGAGAACCGTCGCCGTCGTCGTCCCGTCGCCGGCGGCGTCGTTTGTTTTGTTCGCGACTTCATACAAAAGCTGGGCGCCGGCGTTTTCAAAAATATTCTCCAGGTCAATTTCCTTGGCGATCGTAACACCGTCGTTCGTCACGAACGGCGCCGGGTAGCCCTTGTCGATAACGACGTTTCTCCCTTTCGGCCCCAGCGTCACCCGCACCGCGTCGGCGATGGCGTTCGCTCCGCGCCTGAGCGCCTCGCGCGCCGTCTTCCCGTACTTAAGCTCGCTACTCATCGATAAACACCGCCATCACGTCTTCTTTCTTAACAAGCAGATATTTTTCGGTACCGCGATAAACCTCTTCCGCTTTATTGGGTTTATACACGACCTTCTGCCCGAGTTTAAAGAATTTCTCTTTTTCGGAGACGTTCGCGATGACGCCGATATTCTCGTTAGTATTGACAATCAACCCGCCCGCCATCTCCTCTTTTTCGCTCAGTAAAAGCAAATATTCCTCAGTCGGTTTTATCATAAAAAGCACCCCTCAATAATCCATTTTATGACGAGGGGCGTGTTTTTTATTCATAACTTAGAATCCGAAAAAGATAATGCGGGTTAAGAGCAGGACCGCGAGCAACACAGCCTGATGGATAAAATAAAACGGCAGGGCGTTGCGTCCGAAGAAATTAAATTATAACATCGGGAACGGCATAAGTAAAGACAAAATTAAAAAAGGCCCTCCGGAGAAGGCCTTATGATTTATTGCAATACGGTGAATTTTATCACGAAGTTGACAACAAAGAGTAGCGCGAGAATATACATCGGCAGGCTTACTTCCTTATGCCGCTTGGAAACGGTCATCATCAAAACGTAGAAAATAAAGCCAAACGCGATTCCTTCCGCGATCGAATAGGCGGTAAGCATCATGATAATCGTAATAAACGCGCAAACGACGACGATCGGGTCTTTCCAATCAATTTCTTTAAGCGCGCCGATCATCATCGCGCCGACAAACACCAACGCCATCGCGGTGACCGGGGAGTAAAACACGTTCGGCGCAACCTCGATGCTACCGGCGACAGAAAAGAGCGGGTAGAAGAGCAAGGAAACGATAAACAACAAACCGACGACTACCGCGGAGAGTCCGGTCCGCGCGCCCGACTGAATGCCGGTCGTCGACTCGATATACGAAGTTACAGTCGAGGTTCCCAAAACGGAGCCTACGACCGTGCCGACGGCGTCAGACAAGAACGCCTTATCGTCGCCAATCATTTGCCCGTTTTCATCCAACAAATTCGCGTCTTTACCAACGGCGACAAGCGTCCCGGCGGTATCGAAGAAGTCAACAAACAAGAAAGTAAAGATAACGGCATACGCGCTCGGGTTCTTGAGAAGTTCGGGAATCGCCGTAAAGCATTTTCCGAAAGTTTCCTTAAGGTCTTTCACGGATCCCAAATTATCGCCGCCATAAGCCGGCATCAAATCTTTAAGCGACGGGAAAACCGCGCCTAAAAGCAAGCCGATAACGGCAACTGCCACGATCGATAAGATAACGGCGAAACGACTGATTTTTTTATGAAGGGAATAGAGAACGAAAACCAGGATGATCCCGAAAAGCCCAAGCAACACGGTCGGGTGAGATAAGTCGCCCAGAGTCACGAACGTCGAGGGACTGGAAACTACAACGCCGGCGTTCTTCAGGCCGATAAAGGCGATAAAGAAACCGATACCTGCGCCAATCGCCAGCTTCAAGTTTTTCGGAATGGCGTTGATTACGTAACGTCTAACTCCGGTAACGCTAATAACGAGAAATATAACGCCGCTAATTAAGACGGCTGCCAGCGCTTGATCCCAAGGAATTCCAAGACCCAAAACAACGGTATAAGTAAAAAACGCGTTAATACCCATTCCCGGTGCAAGAGCGACCGGGTAATTGGCGAAAAGCCCCATCAACAGCGTCGCGATAGCAGCGGCTATTGCCGTCGCCGCAAATACTGCCGCAAATTCCATGCCCGTTCCGTCGGCGAGAATCCCGGAATTAACGGGGAGAATGTAGACCATCGCCAGGAAGGTAACCAACCCGCCGATCAATTCCGTCCAAATCGTCGTTTTTCTTTCATTGATTTTGAAAAAAGCTTTGATTTTGTCCATCCTTTTTAATCCTTTCTTTTTTTTAGCTAGTCTTGACAGTAAAAATAAAAAGCAAGTATTAAAAATACTCGCCAATATCACCATCAAATTTACATGCTAAAAAAAGCAGGCAAATTCAATGCCAATAGTCAGGCGATTAGGTCGCCTGGTAGAGACTTCGGAACCAAATTATCCGAATTATATTGGCGCTTGCTATTAATTTTACAGACAAAACTACATTCACAATTTTATCATATCCGACTTCTTTTGACAATACCCTGATAATGTTTTCATCAATTTGCGGGAGATATTGGCGAGGGTCCGTTTCTAATATTCCCATTATTTGACGCCCGTATAAAAAGAAAATAATGTTATTATCCTTTTAGAGTTGCGATTTATGTGGTATAATAATTGGCGAACAAACAGAAAAGGGATAAATTACAATAAGCAAAGCAAAGAACAAGGAGGATATTTAATGTTATATAAAGAAAACACTTGGGTCAGAATACACCAAATAACGACAAGAGCCGATAACGAAGCTGAAACCTGGTTGAAGGGCTATTTGGTAACTCCGGGGAAAATCGGCGATTTGGTAAAGGTTAAAACAATGGACGGGCGGGAAGAGAAAGGCAAATTGATAGAAGCTTACCCGGAGTATTTCCCCGGCAAGGGCGCGACATTCTCGGATCCCGAATCAGAAACAATAGAATATAATAATAAAAACCGCCGCCTTTAATAGGACGGCGGCTTTTTTTAACGCGGGAGAATTATTATTTCCGCGTGTAAACGAAATTTACGCGGAAATCAATATTCGCAACCTTGCTCACGGTCTCATGAATCGAGCAGTGTTTTGCGCCCAATTCGACGCTGCGCATAAACTGTTTCTCGTCGCTCGGGTTAATAATCGTCACGTCAATAGTTACTTGCCTAAGAGTGGCCGGGGATTCTTCCCGTTTCTCTCCGTCAATCTCGATCACGGCGCCGGAGAACGTCAACCTCTTCTTCTCGGCGATCGAAAGAAACGTCGCGTAAAAGCAAGACCCGAGGGCGCCGAACAATAAATGATAAGGCTTCATCGACCCGGGCTGCGAGCCGATCAACACCTCGCCGTTGGGACCCGCCGCCCTGCCTTCAAACGCGTTTGTAAAAGTAAGTTTGATTTTATCCACGGATATTTTCACCTCGGCTATATTTTATCATAAAATCACAAAATTTTGTATTTTTACGCAAAGGCCAGACAAGACCTAAGGAAGAAAAAGGCCTATGCATGCCTATAGATCCAGCATAGACCTTATAAATTATTAACAGAATTTTTAACGAGTCCAATTTAGATGTATTTGACGCTGGCGTCAATGATATCATATACTTTTTCTATCTCCACGAAAAATACCCTTTGATTAATATCCGCGGAACTAGCCCTTCTGTCCTTAACCTTGACCTCAAGACTGGCCGTGTTATCGATTAGAAGAATCCTTTTAATCTTGACGCTGTCCGTGGACGGTCCGCGATAAAAAAACAAAACTAAATAATTGTTCGTAAAATACCCTTCTTTGTACGCGTTAAGACGGTCCGCAAACGGTTCCGTCAATTGATGTTCGGCGCTAATGTTCCCCACATATTCCGCGTATTGTTCGTAGTTCCGAAAAAAATATACTTTTTGCCCTTCGAAAGAGTTGATGTGTTCCAACTTTATCTGATTAAAAGATATTCCGCCAGCGCAACCGCATAAAAACCAACATAAGGATAACATCAATATCGCTACTTTTTTCATGCTTATCTCTTTCTCTCTCCTCCTATTATACTAGACAACTTTTTATGGATTTTCGTTCCCTTTTTTCATGTTTTTTTTTTATTTGTTATGAAAACGCCCCTTTCGCATGAAAATTAAGCTATCAAATAAACAGAATATCGCCAACCGTAGCGACGCGAGTCGCGTCCGCCTTACCGCCGGCATATAATAAACGACGCTCGCTTTAATGCAAATAACTTGAAAGACCGGAGTTTTTTTTGTATCATTTTAAGTAAGCATACAATAATAAAATCGGGAGGCAACATGAAAATCGGATTAATCGGGCTCGGGAAAATGGGGCTCAATCTGGCTCTTAATATGAAGGATAAAAACCATCAGGTGATTGTTTATAACCGTTCCCCGGAAAAAACGCGGGAAGCGGAAAAACGCGGCCTCGAAGGCGCCTATTCTTTACAAGAATTAATAACTAAACTCGCGCCGCCGCGAGTTGTTTGGCTGATGATTTCCGCCGGCGCGGCCGTCGACGAGATTATCGCGTCTTTGGAGCCGCTCCTGGACAAAGGAGACATCATTATCGACGGCGGTAATTCCAACTACCGCGACACGCTCAGAAGATACGGTAAACTCAAGGAAAAAGGCCTGAATTTTGTTGATATCGGCACGAGCGGCGGGATTTTCGGCGCCCGACGCGGCGCCTGCATGATGGTGGGCGCGGAACCGGAGATATTCGCGGTCATAGAACCGCTTGTATCCGACGCGTGCGTCAAAGACGGCTATTTGCATACCGGGGAAGTCGGCAGCGGGCATTTCGTCAAGATGATTCATAACGGCATCGAATATGGCATGCTGCAGGCAATCGCGGAGGGATTTGAGATTTTGGAGAAAAGCCGGTTTGATTTCGATTATGAAAAGATCGCCAGGCTTTGGAACAACGGTTCGGTTATTCGCGGCTGGCTAATGGAACTCTTGGAACGGGCTTTCGCCAAAGACGCGAAACTTGACGCGATTAAAGGCGAGATCGATTCCTCGGGCGAGGGGTTATGGACGGTCGAGGAAGCGTTGCGTTTGGGCGTCCCGGCGCATATTATCGCCGGATCGCTTTTCGTCCGATACCGGTCGAAACAGGACGACACCTTCTCCGGAAAAGTAATCGCCGCCTTAAGAAACGAGTTCGGCGGACATAAAGTAACGCCCAAGGAATAAGCCGCCGATGAACAACGCTTTTGTTATCTTCGGCGCGACCGGCGATCTCACCCACCGCAAACTGATGCCCGCGTTTTATAACCTCGCCCACGAGGGCAATATCCCCGAGAATTTTGCGATTGTCGCCGTCGGCAGGCGCGATTACGACACGGAAAAGTACGCGCGGCTCGTGAAAGAATCAATCGCCCGCCATTCGCGCTTTTCGCTGAAAGAAGATATCTGGGAAAGGCTAAAGGAGAGAATCCGTTATTTCCGTTTCAATTTTCTCCATGACGACTACTGCCGCCTCGCCGAATACCTGCGCGAAATCGACGCGGAAGCGCAAACCGGCGGTAACCGGATTTACTATCTTGCGGTGGCGCCCGAACATTTCGCGACGATCGTCGCCAATCTCGAGAAAAAATGCCTGCGGACGAACGGCGGGCACAGCCGCTGTATGATCGAAAAGCCGTTCGGCTCCGACCTCCGCACGGCAAAAGAGCTGAACGACCAAATCACCGCGGTGTTTTCCGAAAAAAACATCTTCCGCATCGACCACTACCTCGGCAAGGAAATGTTCCAAAACATCATGGCGATCCGTTTCGCCAACGCCATCTTCGAGCCGCTCTTGAACCGCGACCACGTCGAGCAGGTTCAGATTCTCTCCGCGGAAACGCGCGGCGTCGGCGCCCGCGGTCATTATTACGACAACGCCGGCGAAATTCGCGACATGATCCAGAGCCATCTTTTACAATTGATATCGCTTATCGCGATGGAAAGACCGGCGGAGTTTTCCGACCAAGAAATCCGCGACGAGAAGGTAAAAGTCTTAAGAGCCTTAAGAAGATATTCGCCCGACGAAGTCGCGCGTTACGTCGTTCGCGGGCAATACGGCGTGGGCGATGACGCGCTTGCCTACCGCGACGAAGTAAACGTTGATAAAAATTCGCCGACGGAAACGTTCGTGGCGATGAAACTATTCATTGAAAACGATCGCTGGCGGGGGGTGCCCTTTTACCTTCGCAGCGGAAAGAGAATGCCCGTCAAAGCGACGGAGATCATCATTGAGTTTAAAAACGCCGCCTACCGCGGCATTAACGCCAAAAACAACATCCTGGTGATTAAAATCCAGCCGGAGGAGGGCGTTTTCCTTCGCTTTAACGCCAAGGAAATCGGCGCCCGTCACAACATCATCCCCGTGAAGATGGATTTTTGCCAGAACTGCGAGATCGGCTTTAATTCCCCGGAAGCCTACGAAAAACTGCTGTTAGACGCCATGCGCGGGGAAGCGACGCTCTTCGCCCGTTGGGACGAGGTCGAGGCCGCCTGGGAGTTTGTTGACACGATCCGCGAGGCTTGGAAAAACGACGCTCCCCAGTTCCCCAATTACCGTCCCGGCGCTTGGGGTCCCGCG
>FZPS01000022.1_pt107 | contig 27493 bp, 23 predicted proteins | sample 1817821 | NCBI WGS metagenome assembly FZPS01 (sample SAMEA104158645, study PRJEB21678) | metagenome | place: Germany | collected 2015-04-21
TTTCAATAAAATATTCTATCTTTGCAGTCACAATTAAGGAACAATGTCGCGGAGTGGAGCAGTTGGTAGCTCGTTGGGCTCATAACCCAAAGGTCACAAGTTCGAATCTTGTCTCCGCAACTATCGATACAAGGGCGTCTGAAAATTCTTCGGACGCTTTTTTTATTTGAGAACTTGAAGTTGTTTGAGAAGTTGTTTGAGAAGTTGTTTGAGAACCGGAAGTTGCATTTATTTAAATTATTGCGTTAATTTGCAACTCAACGTATAAAGTATAAACCGTTGCCTATGAAAAAAACAGTTTCTTTTTTCATCGTGTTTATCGCATTTATCGCAAGCTCCCTATCTTTTCCTGTCTTCTCGCAAGAAAAAGGGAAAGCTTCATTTTACGCACACAAAATGCAAGGAAGAAAAACCTCCAGCGGGGAACCGTATCACAGCGACAGTTTAACTTGTGCTCACCGCTCCTACCCCTTTGGTACCTTACTGATGGTCAAAAATCCGAAAAACGAAAAAATGGTTGTCGTTAAAGTTACAGACAGAGGACCTTTCAAGAAAAACCGATTGATCGATTTATCCTATGCCGCAGCAAAACAACTGGGCATTATACGTCAAGGCATAGCGGAAATCGAGTTGAAAGAATGGGAATTTAGTCCTACACCTCCCATCCAATCGTTCGACATAAAAAAACTTGCTCTACCCGTTGAAACCACAATCGATATTTCTAAAAAACTGATCGCAACTTATTTGAAAAATCATCGAATGAATCGTTCATCCGCTCTCGATTAATAAAAAAAAGACATTTTATCTCGCATACATTTCCGGAAACTACCTCTTTTCATTCGAAAAGGAATAGGGAAAATCAGCGGGTTGAACGCCTCGTTTGTAATTGGGCTTGTCGGACATCGTCATTTCAATTTGCGCACCACGGGTCAGATCTTCATGAGTAAAATAATTTTTTGAATACGATTCTCCGTTCAGCTTGATATCCGTTATATAGCGTTTCGATGCTTCATTATCTGCAGCATGAATGGTAACGACTTCCCCATTCTCCAACGTAATGTTTATTTTATTGAACAACGGTGAACCAATGACATACTCGTTACTTCCCGGACAAACGGGATAAAATCCCATCGCGGAAAATACATACCACGCCGAGGTTTGCCCGTTATCCTCATCGCCACAATATCCATCGGGAGCAGGCGTGTAAAGCCGATCCATCACTTCACGTACCCAATATTGAGTCTTCCAAGGCTCACCGGCATAATCATACAGATAAATCATGTGTTGAATAGGCTGATTGCCATGAGCATACTGACCCATGTTCATGACCTGCATTTCGCGAATTTCGTGAATCACGCCACCATAATAACTCGCATCGAAAACAGGCGGCATGATAAATACGGAATCCAGCATCGTCACGAACTCCTTCGCTCCTCCCATCAAATCGATCAACCCTTGTGGATCGTGAAAAACCGACCACGTATAATGCCAACTGTTGCCCTCGGTGAAAGCATCTCCCCACTTGAAGGGACTGAAAGGCGATTGAAAGGTCCCGTCTTCATTCCGTCCCCGCATGAGTTTGTATTCGGGTGAATATAGATTTCGGTAGTTTTGACAACGTTTGGCGTAAAGATCGATCTCTTTTTGAGGACGATTCAATGCTTTGGCAAGTTGATAGATCGTCCAGTCGTCATACGCATACTCCAATGTGCGAGCAGCACTTTCGTTGATACCCACATCGTATGGCACATAGCCCAATCGGTTGTAGTATTCGTAACCCAAACGTCCGGTAGAAGAAACCGTAGGGTGAACACTGTTTGCGCCGTGCAGAACCGCTTCGTATAGCGTTTCGATATCGTATCCGCGAAGTCCTTTCAGATAGGCATCGGCAACAACCGACGCCGAGTTATTCCCGACCATGCATCCCCGATGACCCGGACTTGCCCATTCGGGAAGGAATCCACTTTCTTTGTATGTATTGGCCAATCCTTCCTGAATTTCCCTGTTTACCGAAGGATACACCAGATTCAACAAGGGGAACAACGCACGGAACGTATCCCAAAAACCGGTATCGGTGTACATGTACCCGGGAAGTACTTGACCATTATACGGACTGTAATGGATAATTTTCCCCGTTGCGTCTTTCTCGTAAAGTTTGCGAGGGAAAAGGGTGGAACGATACAGCGCCGAATAAAACGTACGTTTCTGATCGAGATTGCCGCCTTCTATCTCTATCTTGCCCAATACCTCGTTCCACGCTTTTCTTCCTTCTTGCTTTACGGTTTCGAAATCTTTCCCCGATACTTCTTTTAAATTCTGCCATGCTTGTTCGTAACCGATAAACGAAGAAGCCACATGGGCCACTACTTTTTCGCCGCGCTTTTTCGTGGAAAAGCCGATAAAAGCCGCAGCGTGATTAGCCTCACATGTTGTCGCATTTTCTTGAATCGTACCATTTCTTACCGTGCATCGATACGAAAAAGGTTTATCGAAAACGATAACGAAATAATTTTTGAAATTCTCGGGAACACCGCCGCTATTGCGTGTAGTGTAACCGATCACGGCATTTTTTTCGGGTATAATTTCCACGGCCGATCCCTTATCGAAAGCATCGATCAGCACATACGCCTTGTCCGTTTCGGGAAACGTGAAACGAAAAATTGCCGCTCTGTCGGATGGGGTTATTTCTGTCGTGATATCGTAGTCGGCCAAATAAACACTGTAATAATACGGTTTTGCGATCTCCGCTTTATGCGAAAACCAACTGGCACGTTTATCCTGATCGAACTCCGGTTTACCGGTCATGGGCATGATGGAAAACTGACCGTAATCGTTAATCCACGGGCTGGGTTGATGGGTTTGCTTGAAACCCCGAATTTTATCGGCATCGTATCGGTATTGCCACCCATCGCCCATTTTACCCGTTTGGGGCGTCCAGAAGTTCATTCCCCACGGAAGGGCAACAGCAGGATAGGTATTGCCGTTGGATAATTCGAATTTCGATTGCGTACCTACCAATATATTCACATAATCGACCGGCTCCATTTTCTTCTGAGCCGCAATCATGCCGACATTCATCCACACAACGGCCATTACCATCAAAACCGAGTTCTTTTTCATCTTCGCAATTTTTTAAAGTGAATTCAACAAATCGATCTTTCCTTCCTTTTCCAATTTCACAATCAATTCGCCAAACAAGGTGTTTGCCCATGCAAACCAACTGCGAGTGAATTTCGTAGGATCATCTTTATGAAAAGATTCATGCATAAATCCGGTATCCGCATCGGTATCGCGCAACATTCTCAAGCAATATCCGATTTCATCGTCATCGGTAGCGGTTTCCGCACGCATGATGATGCTCATTGGCCAAATCATGTCGTACCCGATGTGAGGGCCACCGATTCCTTCTGCAGCCTTACCTTTGAAAAAATAAGGATTGTTCTTGCTCAATACCAGTTTGCGGGTATTCCGATAAATGGGGTCGTTTATATCGACGCTGTTCAGATAAGGCATCGCCAAAAGGCTTGGCACATTGGCATCGTCCATAAAATACGTATTCCCAAAACCGTCCACTTCAAAAGCATACACCTTACCGAATTTCGGATGTTCGACAATGGCATACTCTTTAATGGCTGCTTCCACCTCATCGGCCAAAGCATTGCATTCATCGGCAAAAGCATTATCGCGGGTAACTTTTTTCGAAATTTCTGCCAATTGACGCAACGATACAATGGCAAACATATTGGAGGGGACAAGAAAACCGAATGTGGTGGCATCGTCGGAAGGACGGAAAGCAGAAAAAATAAGCCCCACGGGATTCACCGGATGGCCATAACCGTCATTGGGTACCGTATCGAGTGCGCGATCGGTAACCCGTAAAAAGCGGTAAGGTCCCAAGCCGTCTTTACGTTGTTGCTCTTTAAAAGTTTTTACGACCAACGCCATTGCTTTTTTCCAATCGGCATCGAAAACCGATGCATCGCCGGTCGTCTTCCAATAATTATATGCCAAACGAATGGGATAACAAAGCGAATCGATTTCCCATTTACGTTCATGCAACATGGGTTTCATGTCGGTTTTATCGCTCATCCATTCGCCATCGGGCTTGGGTTCGAAATTAAACGCATTGGCATAAGGGTCTATCAAAATACACTGCGTTTGCCGGTTAATTACACCCGCAATCATCTCTCGAAGATGCGAATCCTCTTTCGTTAACGGTAAATAGGGCCAAACTTGCGCCGAAGAATCACGCAACCACATTGCATCGATATCGCCCGTAATCACAAACGTATCCGGTTTGCCGTTTCTTATTCCGAAATTCACCGTCGTATCCAACGTATTCGGAAAACAGTTTTCGAACATCCATCGCAATTTGGGATCGTTGATTTTCGATTTTACGCTTGCTATTGTTTTCTCTACTGCTTTGGAAGTAAATTTGCGATTTTCGGGAGCCGGGCGTTTCGATGTATACACTCGCTGTTGCGGGGTTTCGAATAACGATGACGTTGCCCATGCCGGTTTTACGGCCAAAGCCGCAAGTCCCATTCCGCTTTTTTTAAGAAAATTTCTGCGTGTTGTCATATGATTTTTTAAATTATCGATTAAGATTGATAAATTTGCAGCTAAGATACAAAAACCTATTTTTCAAAAGAAAATAAAACGGGGGACAAGACAAATAAAGATTTTTTTCTGTAATTTCTCTGTATTTTTTCTTTTGTCGAGAGAAAAAAGTATACCTTTGCACTTTAATCGAAAAATTTATTGACACAAAAAAACTTCGTGATGATAAATTGATTGATTGGTAATAGGTTAATCGAAAAATAATAGGGTTATTTATTTTTTATATATATGGCTGATCGAATAATAATTAAGAAAGGCTTGCAAATTCCTTTGTTGGGAGAACCCGACGAAGTGTTTCGTGGAACGGTCACAAGTGAATTTGTAAAAGTCTGTCCGGAAGATTTTCACGGCATTACCCCAAAAGTAGCCGTAAAAGTGAATGATCGGGTAAAAGCAGGGGACGCATTGTTTTATGAGAAACGGCATCCCGAAATGCTGTTCGCCTCACCCGTAAGCGGAGTAGTTACTGCCATTGAACGAGGTGAAAAACGCAGAATTCTCAATTTTACCGTACAAGCCGATAAGGAAATTCAATATGAGAATTTTGGAAAAAAAGACGTTGCTTCCTTATCGCGGGACGAAGTGCAAAAATCGATTCTCGATGCCGGCATTTGGTTTTTGATCAAGCAACGTCCGTATGATGTAATCGCCAACCCCAAAAAAACTCCGCGCGATATTTTCGTAACGGGTTTCGACACGGCCCCACTCGCCCCTTCTTACGATCGTATTCTTGAAGGGCAAGAAGCCGATCTTCAAACCGGTTTGGATGCGTTAGCCAAACTTACGCCGGGAAAAGTTTATCTTTCCATCGGTCCTAAGACAACAAACAAAGGTCTGCGCGATGCTAAAAACGTAATCATTACCGAGTTTGATGGTCCCCACCCTGCCGGAAACGTGGGCGTACATATCAATCACCTCGCGCCGGTCAACCGAGGAGAAACGGTATGGACATTAAACGCATTGGATGTGGCAATAATCGGCAGGCTTTTCAATAAGGGAGTGGTGGATTTGACCCGAACCATTGCTCTTACCGGTTCCGAAGTAAAGCAAACAGGATATTACAAAATGCTCATGGGAACGGAATTGAAGTCCATTTTCCAAAACAATGTTACGGAAGGAATTACCTTGCGCTACATTAGCGGTAACCCGCTTACAGGTACAAAAATCGACGAGAACGGCGTGTTGAGGGCATACCATTCGCAAGTTACCGTCATTCCCGAAGGAATAGAAACAATAGAACCGCTTGGATGGGCATCGCTATCGCCTAACCGTTACAGTGCAAGCTGTACTTATCCTCAATTCCTGAAAAATCCCCAAAAAAAATATCGATTGGATGCACGCATCAAAGGAGGACAACGCGCCATCATTATGTCGAACGAATACGACAAAGTATTCCCTATGGATATTTTTCCCGAACAGCTGGTAAAAGCTACCATCGCATTCAATATCGAGAAAATGGAAAATTTAGGTATTTATGAAATAGCTCCCGAGGATTTTGCGCTTTGCGAATTTGTGGACACCTCGAAACTGGAGCTGCAAAAAATCATTCGTACAGGACTCGATATGCTTCGCAAAGAAATGGAATGATGCTTTATATATAATGTATAACATCTAAAAAATAAAACACATTGAAAACATTAAAAAATTTTTTCGATAAAATAAGGCCCCTTTTCGAAGAAGGCGGAAAGTACCACTGGCTGCATTCCGTATACGATGGGTTCGAAACTTTTCTCTTTGTGCCCAATACAACTTCGAAATCGGGGGTACATATCCACGATTCTCGCGACACAAAACGTACAATGAGTATTGTAGTGGTCGCATTGATACCGGCATTGCTTTTCGGTATGTACAACGTAGGACTTCAACATTACATGGCCATCGGACAAGAAGTGGGTTTCTGGACCCGTTTCTTTTACGGATTTTTGGCCGTACTGCCTCAAATAGTTGTTTCGTATGTGGTAGGATTGGGTATTGAATTTACGGCAGCTCAAATGAAAGGCGAGGAAATTGCCGAAGGATTTCTGGTCACAGGACTTCTCATACCCATGATTCTGCCTGTAAATACCCCCTTATGGATGATTGCGTTGGCAACGGCTTTTGCGGTTATTTTTGCAAAAGAGGTATTCGGGGGTACGGGTTACAATATTTTCAACGTAGCACTGGTTGCGCGAGCATTTCTGTTTTTTGCCTACCCTTCCATGATGTCGGGAGATCGGGTTTTTGTACGTACCGGCGGCTCTTTTGGAATGGGTCGTCCTGAAATGGTGAATGGAATTGCCCAAACCATAGACGGTTTTTCGGGAGCCACGCCATTAGGGCAATTGGCTATTACCGACGCTCCTCACTTTGCTTCATTTGGATTTACCGGAGTAACGGGACAACCGCTTACGCTGAGCGATATGTTCTGGGGATTCATTCCGGGATCGGTAGGCGAAGTATCTACTTTCGCTATTTTGTTGGGCGCAATTCTGCTCATTTCCACCGGAGTTGGGAGTTGGAAAACCATGCTTTCCGTGTTTCTCGGCGGATTGTTTACAATTTCCATCGTTAATTTGTTTGCCGTCAATCCGATTATGGAAATGCCCGCCCACTATCATTTTCTGCTGGGTGGATTTGCTTTTGGTGCCGTATTCATGGCCACCGATCCGGTCACTTCGGCAAGAACGGAAAAAGGAAAGTGGATACACGGTTTTTTAATCGGACTGCTTGCAATAACCATTCGGGTTTTCAATCCGGGATACCCTGAAGGAATGATGCTTGCCATACTGTTAATGAATGCTTTTGCTCCGCTTATCGATTTCTATGTGGTTGATGCCAACATCAAACGCCGTTTAAAGAGAGTCGAAGCCAAAAATGAAGTAAATAAAAAATAAAAATATGAATACTGAAAACAACGGTTATACGATTCTATATGCCTCAATAATGGTGATTATCGTTGCTATCGGATTAGCATTTACCCACCAAGTGCTGAGCGAAAAACAAACAAAAAACGTCGAAATCGACAAAATGCAGCAAATTCTCCGATCGCTGCGCATCGATGTAAATCCCAATGAGGCTGAAACAAAATACAACGAATTGATTAAAAATGCCTATCTGATCCGTCCCGATGGATCGAAAATAGAAGGCAGCGAAGGAACGGAAACAACCGACCCGGCTTTTACGACAGATATTGCAAAAGACAAAAGCAAGGGACTTCCGGTTTTTGAAGCCGAAATAGACGGGGTTAAAAAATACGTTATCCCAATGGCGGGTAAAGGATTGTGGGGACCCATCTGGGGGTACATTGCCATCGATGAAGATGGGAGCACGGTATATGGCGTGGATTTCAGCCATGCCGGAGAAACACCGGGGTTGGGTGCCGAAATCGTAAATCCAACTTTCAGAAAACAGTTTGAAGGAAAAGAACTGATAAAAGACGGAGAATTCAAATCCATTGCGGTAGTGAAAGCCGGACAAACGATTGAAGGACAAGATTATGTCGATGGAATTTCAGGAGGTACAATCACCAGCAAAGGTGTACACGCAATGCTGCTGAATAGCATTGGAGAATACAAAAACTTTTTACTCAAGTTGAATGCTGCTCACAAAAATGAGAGCGAAGAACAATAAAAAAATAGGAAGAAAATGGCATTATCAAGCAAAACAAAAGCGGTTCTATTGGGTCCGCTAAATAAAAACAACCCTATTGTTGTTCAAGTATTGGGCATCTGCTCGGCATTGGCCGTCACGTCCAAGCTTGAGCCGGCAATCGTAATGGCCATTGCCGTAACTATCGTAACAGCTTTTGGGAATATGATCATATCCCTCTTGCGTAAAACCATTCCGAACCGTATTCGCATTATCGTACAACTGGTGGTTGTGGCTTCGTTGGTGACCATAGTAAGCGAAGTGCTGAAAGCATATGCCTACGATGTCAATAAACAATTATCGGTTTTTGTGGGATTAATTGTCACCAACTGCATTCTGATGGGGCGTCTCGAAGCGTTCGCCTTGGGTAATGGTCCGTGGGCTTCGTTTCTCGATGGCATTGGCAACGGACTCGGATACGGCTGGATTTTGGTGGTATTGGGATTTTTCAGGGAATTGCTCGGATCGGGCACCTTGCTGGGACACAGCGTAATTCCTCAATCGTTTTACGATGCCGGTTATATGAATAACGGACTGATGATTCTTCCACCAATGGCATTGCTGCTTATTGCCTGTATCATCTGGATACATCGGGCTAAAAACAAAGACTTGCAGGAAACGACAAATTGCTAACAAATAAATTCAATATATAGATATGGATGCTATTAGTCTGATTGTAAAATCGATATTTGTCGATAACATGATTTTCGCATACTTCTTGGGTATGTGTTCGTTTTTGGCAGTATCGAAAAACGTGAAAACGGCGGTAGGATTGGGAATTGCCGTAACTTTTGTTCTTGTACTGACATTGCCGATAAATTATTTGCTTGAAAATTATATATTGAAACCGGGTGCGCTTTCGTGGCTCGGCGAGGAATTTGCAGACGTTGATCTCAGTGTTTTCAGTTTGATCATCTTCATAGCCGTCATAGCTTCTTTTACCCAGTTGGTAGAAATGGTCGTTGAGCGGTTTTCTCCTGCACTTTACAACTCATTGGGTATATTTTTACCATTGATTGCCGTTAACTGTGCTATTCTCGGTGGTTCATTGTTTATGCAACAACGTGAATTCCCTAATTTAGGCATGGCAACCGCTTATGCTTTTGGATCCGGTATCGGTTGGATGATGGCCATTGTAGGTATGGCCGCTATCCGCGAAAAGCTGGAATATTCCGATGTCCCAAAACCTTTAAGGGGATTGGGAATCACCTTTATCATCACATCTCTGATGGCCATCGGTTTCATGAGTTTCTCGGGGATCAATTTTTAATCGTAAACGTAAACAAAAAAATTTCCTAACAAATTTAATCGTATAAATATGAGTGTGTTATTGAATGCGGGAGGACTAACGATTATAACGAGTGTCGTAGTTTTTTTATTGATCATTCTTATTCTCGTAATAATTATATTGATTGCCAAAACGAAGCTGATGCCTTCGGGCAATGCAGAAATAACAATAAACAACAAAGAAAAAATAACCGCCCCTTTGGGTGTTACCCTACTAAACGCGTTACAGACGCAAGGCATATTTCTCCCTTCTGCGTGTGGCGGAAGCGGAACATGCGGGCAATGCCGTTGCCGAGTGGTAGAAGGTGGAGGCGAGATTCTTCCAACAGAAAAAGGACATTTCTCTCGCAGAGAACAACTGGAAAACTGGAGATTGGGTTGTCAAGTAAAAGTAAAGGGAGATTTATCCATCATCATTCCCGAATCCATATTCGGGATCAAAGAATGGGAATGCGAAGTTGTTTCCAATCACAACGTAGCGTCGTTCATCAAAGAACTTAAAGTAACGTTACCGGCAGGAGAACGATTGGATTTCGAACCGGGGTCGTACAGTCAGATCAGAATCCCGCCTTACGATACAATCCGATTCTCGGATATGATTATCGACGAAAAATACAAGCCCGAATGGGATAGACTCGACATGTGGAGCCTATCGGTGAAAAACGATGAAGAAACCGTTCGTGCATACTCTATGGCCAACTATCCTGCCGAAGGCGACATTATCATGCTGAATGTTCGCATCGCCACACCTCCTGTCGACAAGGCGACGGGAAAATGGATGAAGGTACCACCGGGTATCGCCTCATCCTATATCTTTACGCTAAAACCGGGCGATAAAGTGAAAATCTCGGGACCTTATGGCGATTTTCATCCGATTTACGACAGTAAACGCGAAATGATGTGGATTGGTGGAGGAGCAGGTATGGCTCCATTGCGTTCTCAAATCATGCACATGACAAAAACGTTGCGCACGACCGACCGTAAAATGTCGTATTTCTATGGTGCAAGAGCATTGAACGAGGCGTTTTATTTGGAGGATTTCTGGGAATTGGAAAAGGAATTCCCCAACTTTTCATTCCATCTGGCTCTTGATCGTCCTGATCCGGAAGCCGACGCCGCAGGTGTAAAATACACACCGGGATTCGTTCATCAGGTAATTTACGAAACCTACCTGAAATTTCACGAGGAACCCGAAGAAATCGAATATTATATGTGTGGACCCGGTCCAATGGCAAATGCGGTAAAACGCATGCTCGACGATTTGGGTGTTCCACCCGAAATGCTCATGTTTGACGATTTTGGTGCATAAAACAGCATTGCTTTCGTTGTCTTGTTTAAGTAGAGAAATAACAAAATATAGTTTTTTCGCAACAAAAACAGAAAAATATTTTGTAGTTTAAATTTTTTACTTTTACTTTGCAAGCAAGACGAAAGAAACAAAAGTAATTTTATTTTCAACGTATGATCAATAATAGTATTCATATTCTAGTCATTTCCATTCTTCTAGTAGGCAACTATCAGGAGGTGAGATAGGTATTAGAATACGTCATACGATTGAAAGAAAATACAGACAACCTTTCTCACTGAGTGAGAAAGGTTTTTTCTTATAAAAAACAACGCTAACACGAAGTAGACATGGAAAAGATATATGTTTTTGACACAACGTTGCGTGACGGGGAACAGGTTCCCGGCTGTCAATTAAATACGATAGAAAAAATAGAAGTAGCCCGAGCTTTGGAAGAATTGGGAGTGGACGTAATAGAAGCCGGCTTCCCGGTGTCGAGCCCGGGAGATTTCAATTCCGTGCTGGAAATATCCAAAGCAGTTACATGGCCTGTAATCTGTGCGCTCACCCGAGCCGTAGAAAAAGATATCGAAGTAGCAGCCGAAGCACTAAAATATGCAAAGCGCAAACGAATCCATACCGGTATCGGCACATCGGATCCACACATCAAATATAAATTCAACTCCAATCGTGAGGAAATTCTTGAACGGGCAGTCAAAGCCGTAAAATATGCGCGAAATTTTGTGGATGACGTCGAGTTTTACGCCGAAGATGCCGGACGTACAGAGAACGAATATCTTGCACGCGTAGTACAAGCAGTTATCGATGCGGGAGCTACGGTGGTAAACATCCCCGATACCACAGGATATTGTTTTCCCGACGAATACGGAGCAAAAATCAAGTATTTGATCGATCATGTGGACATGAAAAATGCCATTCTCTCCACCCACTGTCATCAGGATTTGGGTATGGCAACAGCGAATACCATCTCAGGAATCATTAATGGTGCACGCCAGGTAGAAGTTACCATCAACGGGGTTGGCGAAAGAGCCGGAAATACCCCATTGGAAGAGGTGGTAATGGCTCTTAAAAGTCATCCCGAACGCGGTTATTATACCAATATCAACACCCAAAAAATTTACGCTACCAGCCGTTTGGTGTCAAACCTGATGAACATGCCGGTACAACCCAACAAAGCCATTGTTGGTCGCAATGCCTTTGCCCATTCCTCGGGAATCCATCAGGACGGGGTGCTGAAAAACGTCGAAACCTACGAGATCATCAATCCCCAAGATGTGGGAATAGACAGCAACTCCATTGTACTAACGGCGCGCAGTGGCCGTGCAGCATTGAAAAACAGATTAACGATGCTGGGAGTAAAAATCGAAGCGGAAGAGCTGGATAAGGTTTATCAAAAATTTCTTGAACTCGCCGACAAAAAGAAAAGCATCACCGATGATGATATTCTGATGTTGGTAGGAAAAGACACAAAACTGCATCGCATAAAAATAGATTATCTGCAAGTGCTTTGCGGAATAGGCGTGCGCAATGTTGCCAGTATTGGATTGAATATTGCCGGTGAGCATTTTGAAGCCACTGCTACGGGCAATGGTCCTGTGGACGCAGCTATTCGTGCAATAAAAAACATTATCCGTCGCGAAATGACCATCAAGGAATTTCTTATTCAGGCCATAAGCCGAGGAAGTGACGATACAGGAAAGGTACATATGCAAGTAGAACACGAAGGCATGATCCACTATGGTTTCTCGGCCAATACCGATATTGTAGCTGCTTCTGCGGAAGCATTTATTGATGCAGTAAACAAATTTGTAATATAATATAAAGAAAGATGAAAACGTTATTCGATAAAATTTGGGATGCCCATGTCGTTACGGAAGTAAAAAACGGCCCCACGCAGTTATACATAGACAGACACTTTTGCCACGAAGTAACCAGTCCGCAAGCCTTTGAGGGACTTCGTGCAAGGGGGTTAAAAGTATTTCGGCCCGAACAAACCATTTTAACGGCCGACCACAATATACCCACGATGGATCAAGACAAACCGATTCGCGATGAAGTATCGCGTTTTCAGGTCGATACCCTCGCCAAAAACGCCCAAGAATTCGGCCTTACCTATTATGGATTGGGCAACCCCAAGAACGGCATCGTTCACGTTATCGGTCCGGAAAATGGATACACGCTGCCGGGAATGACCATTGTTTGCGGCGACAGTCACACCTCCACCCACGGTGCCTTTGGTGCCATTGCCTTCGGTATAGGCACCAGCGAAGTTGAAATGGTGCTGGCTTCACAGTGCGTCCTGCAAACACGACCCAAAACCATGCGCATTACTTTCAAAGGAAAATTGAATGAAGGCGTTACGGCCAAAGACATGGCCCTATATATGATTTCTCGACTGACCACAGGTGGCGCAACAGGCTATTTTGTGGAATATGCAGGCGAAGCCGTTGAGAATCTTTCAATGGAAGGTCGGATGACGTTGTGCAACTTGAGCATCGAAATGGGTGCCCGAGGCGGCATGATTGCGCCGGACGAAACCACCTTTGCTTATCTTGAAAATCGCGAATTTGCACCCAAAGGCGACAAATGGGAAGAAGCCGTGGCATATTGGAGAACGCTCAAAAGCGACGCAGATGCCGTTTTCGACAAAGAAGTGGTTTTCGACGCTTCGCAAATAAAACCCATGATTACCTACGGTACCAATCCGGGAATGGCCATGCCGATAGACGGACATATTCCCGAACCTCAAGGCAACGATGCAGCCGGTAAAAATTCATTCGAAAAAGCGTTGAATTACATGGGCTTCAAACCCGGAGAAAAGCTGGAAGGCAAACCGGTGGACTATGTATTCCTGGGGAGTTGTACCAATGGTCGTATCGAGGATTTTCGAATGTTTGCCGCATACGTCAAAGGAAAAAAGAAAGCCGACCATATTACGGCATGGCTTGTTCCCGGAAGCTGGCAGGTTCGCAAACAGATCGAGGAAGAAGGATTGGACAAGATTTTGGAAGCGGCCGGTTTCGAACTGCGTCAACCCGGCTGCTCGGCCTGTTTGGCAATGAACGACGATAAAGTCCCCGCCGGCAAGTATGCCGTTTCTACTTCGAACCGAAATTTCGAAGGACGTCAAGGCCCCGGTGCACGCACCATTTTGGCCAGTCCGCTTGTAGCAGCAGCTGCTGCCGTAACGGGAAGAATCACTGATCCTACCAAATAAACCATCAACGAAAAAAAATTGACAATGGAAAAATTTCAAACACTTACATCAACATACGTTCCACTTCCCATAGAGAATGTGGATACCGATCAGATTATTCCGGCGCGATTCCTAAAAGCCACTACCCGCGAAGGGTTCGGCGATTATCTGTTTGCCGATTGGCGGTACGATAAATCGGGAAAGCCAAACTCCGATTTTGTATTGAACGATCCCACTTATAACGGCCGGATTTTGGTTGCAGGAAAAAATTTTGGCAGTGGCTCCAGCCGCGAACATGCCGCATGGGCTCTCGCCGGATACGGATTTAAGGTAATCGTATCGAGCTTTTTTGCCGATATCTTCAAAAACAATGCCTTAAACAACGGCATCCTACCGGTAGTGGTTAGCGAAGATTTTTTGAACGATTTATTCGATTGTGTCAAAAACAATCCAAAAGCAACCATCACGGTCGATCTGGAAAAACAAACCATTACGAATAACGAAAACGGAAAGACGGAAACATTCGAAATCAATGCCTACAAAAAAGAATGTTTGCTCAAAGGATTGGACGATATCGATTTTCTTCTTTCCAATAAAGATAAAATAGAAGAATACGAGAAAAACCGTATCTTTAAATATTGAATAACAGTCAGTTAATTTGTCGATGAAAAAACGAAAAATCGAAATAATGGACACTACGCTGCGCGATGGGGAACAAACCTCGGGCGTATCGTTTGCTGTACAAGAAAAAGTCAGCATTGCCCGACTGTTGCTCGAAGAACTCAAAGTCGACCGAATTGAAGTAGCATCCGCACGGGTTTCGGAAGGGGAATACAAATCGGTACGAAAAGTAGCGCAATGGGCAAAAAATCGCGGTTATATCGACAAAGTTGAAGTGCTGGGGTTTATCGATGGTACGGCTTCTGTCGATTGGATCATCGATACAGGCTGCCGAGTAATGAATTTGCTTTGCAAAGGATCGCTTCGGCACTGCCAAGAACAACTTCGGAAAACGCCCGAACAACATTTGAACGATATTGAACAGGTAATTTCCTATGCCCATCAAAAAGGATTGGACGTGAACGTATATCTCGAAGATTGGTCAAACGGTATGCGTCATTCCGAAGAATACGTTTACCTGATAATGGATAAATTAAAAGATTTACCCATTCACCGATTCATGCTCCCCGACACGTTGGGTATCCTCACCCCTGATGAAACGGCCGATTTTTGCAGCAAAATGATCAGCCGCTATCCCCATTTGCATTTTGATTTTCACGCCCACAATGATTACGATTTGGCGGTAGCCAACGTTTTTCAGGCAGTAAAAGCAGGCGTTAAAGGGATTCATGTCACGATAAACGGTTTGGGAGAAAGGGCAGGAAACGCACCTTTATCGAGTGTGATAGCCGTTATCAAAGACCTCTTGAAAATGGAAACCAATGTAAGGGAAAAATACATTTATCAAGTAAGTAAAATCGTTGAAAGTTTTTCCGGAATCCGTATATCGGCAAACAAACCGATTATTGGCGACAACGTCTTTACCCAAGTCGCAGGCATTCATGCCGACGGTGACAAGAAGAACAATCTCTATTTTAACGATCTTCTACCCGAACGATTTGGCCGTTCTCGTGAATATGCACTTGGCAAAACTTCGGGAAAAGCCAATATAATGAAAAACCTTGAAGCATTGGGAATCGATTTGGACGAAGAAACGACCAAAAAAGTGACAGCCCGTATTATTGAATTGGGGGATAAAAAAGAAATCGTCACGCCCGACGAACTCCCTTATATCATCTCCGATATCCTGAAAAACGGAACCGAGAATCAGGATATCCAAATATTGAATTATTCACTTACGCTGACCAACGAACTTCGTCCGACGGCAACCGTAAAAATAGCAATAAAAGGAAACGTATACGAGCAAACGGCCGCAGGTGACGGGCAATACCATGCTTTTTCAAAAGCGATGTATAAAATCTATCGGAGTTTGAATAAACCCATTCCCGACCTGATCGATTACATGGTGGTGATACCGCCCGGAGGAAAAACCAATGCGTACGTTCAAACCATCATTACATGGCGCTTCGAGGGGAAGGTATTTAAAACCCGCGGTCTGGACGTCGATCAAACAGCAGCCGCAATTAAGGCAACAATGAAAATGCTCAATATGATCGAGAGCGGAAACATACCGACCTTCAAGCCGATGCAATTGCCATAAAAAAATTTTGTGTACTATTGGAAATAGCCGAAAAGAGAAAAAAAAGAAATAAATACGAATCGAAAAAATAAAAAAATGAAACTAAACATAGCAGTATTACCCGGAGACGGAATAGGTCCTGAAATCATGAATCAGGCGTTGGAAGTTGTCAAAGAAATCTGTAAAAAATTTGGTCACGAATTATCTTATCGAACGGGAATCGTTGGCGCTTGTGCCATCGATCAAACGGGTGACCCCTACCCTGCCGAAACACATCGACTCTGCATGGAATCCGATGCCGTACTTTTCGGAGCACTCGGTTCTCCCAAATACGACGACGACCCCAATGCCAAAGTACGCCCTGAACAAGGGTTGCTCAGGATGAGAAAACAATTGGGGCTCTATGCCAATATCCGACCGGTAACTACCTTTCCGTCACTGATTCATAAATCGCCCCTTCGTTCGGAACTGATCGAAGGTGCCGACTTCATGTGTATTCGCGAACTGACCGGAGGGTTGTATTTCGGCCGTCCGCAAGGACGAAGCGAAGACGGCAATACGGCCTATGATACCTGCATTTACACTCGCGAAGAAATCGAACGCATTCTCCGGCTGGCTTATAAATTTGCGGGGCAACGAAAGAAAAAGGTAACCGTTGTAGACAAGGCCAACGTGCTTGCCACTTCCCGCCTATGGAGACAAATTGCTCAGGAAATCGCGCCGCAATATCCCGATATCCAAACCGATTACCTTTTCGTGGATAACGCCGCCATGCGCATCATTCAATGGCCTAAAAGTTTTGATGTATTGGTAACGGAAAATCTTTTTGGCGACATACTTACCGACGAAGCATCGGTCATTACCGGTTCACTCGGATTGCTGCCATCGGCATCTATCGGATTGCATACCTCACTTTTCGAACCCATTCACGGCTCGTATCCCCAGGCTGCAGGAAAAGACATTGCCAATCCGCTGGCCATGATTCTCTCGGCGGCTCTCATGTTCGAGTATGGATTCAACCTGATGGAGGAAGGTGCCTTGATCCGCGAAGCCGTGAATGCAAGCCTGGAAGCCGGCATAGTTACCGAGGACATCGCAGAGGGAGGCAAAGCTTACAAACTATCCGAAGTAGGCGGTTGGATCGTGAACTATATCAACAACAAGCAATAGTTTTTCTCTTTCGTTTTCTTCACAATGGAAAAACGTAAACGAATATACGAATATGGACAACAAAGAACGTAAATATCATCCTTACGGGGAGTATAAAATACCGTTGAGAAGTCTTACCAGCACTTCGGGGCGACGAATGGCCGGCGCTCGTGCGTTGTGGCGTGCCAACGGCATGAAGCCCGAACACATGGGCAAACCCATCATTGCCATTGTCAACTCCTTTACGCAGTTTGTGCCGGGTCATGTGCATCTGCACGAAATCGGACAACTTGTCAAACAAGAAATCGAAAAGTTGGGTTGTTTTGCAGCCGAGTTCAATACCATCGCCATTGACGATGGCATTGCAATGGGGCACGACGGAATGCTTTACTCGCTGCCTTCGCGCGATCTCATTGCCGATTCGGTGGAATACATGGTCAATGCCCACAAAGCCGATGCGATGATTTGCATCAGCAACTGCGACAAAATAACGCCGGGAATGCTCATGGCAGCTATGCGGTTGAACATTCCGGCCATTTTTGTATCGGGAGGACCAATGGAAGCCGGGAAAATCGGCGACGAACAGGTAGACCTGATCGACGCCATGATCGAGTCGGCAGACGAATCCGTTCCGGAAGAACGTATCCGTCAATTGGAAGAATTGGCATGTCCTACCTGTGGGTCCTGCTCGGGAATGTTTACGGCAAACTCCATGAATTGCCTCAACGAAGCCATCGGTCTGGCGCTACCCGGAAACGGAACGGTGGTTGCTACCCACGTCAACCGCATCGCCTTGTTCAAGAAGGCAGCTAAACAAATCGTGGACAATGCCCTGCGTTATTATTCCGAAGGTGATGAACGGGTTTTGCCTCGCAGCATTGCCACACGCGAAGCTTTTCTGAATGCCATGACGCTGGATATTGCGATGGGTGGGTCAACCAACACTATCCTACATCTGTTGGCCATTGCCAATGAGGCGCAGGTCGATTTCACGCTTGACGATATCGATGCCCTGTCACGCAAAATCCCCTGCATTTGCAAAGTGGCGCCCAATACAAAAAAATACCACATTCAGGACGTCAATCGCGCAGGCGGCATTCTGGGAATCATGAATGAACTGGCAAAAAGCAATTTGATAAATACCGCCGTACATCGAGTCGATGGTCTCACACTTGCCGAAGCCCTAAAAAAATACGACATCACCGTCGAGAACCCCGATCCCGAAGCTATGGATATCTATTTATCCGCTCCTGCAAATCGGTTTAATTTGGTGATGGGCTCGCAAAATTGCAGATTCCAGACACCGGACACCAACAAAACGGAAGGCTGCATCCGCGATATCGCTCACGCTTACACCAAAGACGGCGGTCTAGCCGTACTGAAAGGCAATATCGCAGAAGATGGCTGTGTGGTAAAAACTGCCGGCGTTGACGAAAGTATCCTGAAATTCAGCGGAACGGCAAAAGTATTCCACTCGCAAGAAGAGGCAAGTGAGGGCATATTAAACGGCACAGTTCAAGCAGGAGACGTTGTGGTGATCATCTACGAAGGTCCCAAAGGCGGTCCCGGCATGCAGGAAATGCTTTATCCCACATCCTACATCAAATCGAAGCACTTGGGAAAAGCATGTGCGCTGATTACCGATGGGCGATTTTCGGGAGGCACATCGGGGCTATCGATCGGACACATCTCTCCCGAAGCTGCGGCAGGAGGCAACATCGGGCTGGTAAAAAACGGCGATATCGTAGAAATCGATATTCCCAACCGTGTCATCCATCTGAAAATATCCGATGAAGAATTGGCAGAACGAAGAAAAGCAGAAGAAGCCAAAGGAAAAGAAGCCTTTAAGCCGATACGCGACAGGAAAGTCTCGAAAGCGTTGAAAGCTTATGCATCGCTGGTAAGCTCGGCCGATAAAGGCGCAATCAGAATAATAGAAGAATAAAAACTCGTAATTCAAATTGTAGTCATATTGTATAATCATATGGAAGAAAAACCAACTATACCGATTATAACCGGGAGTGAAGCACTGATTCGTTCGCTCATAAACGAAGAGGTAGATACCATTTTCGGCTATCCCGGCGGCGCCGCCATCCCTATTTTCGATGCGTTGTATGATCATAAAAACGAAATCAAACATATCCTGGTTCGTCACGAACAAGGCGCAGTACATGCAGCCGAAGGTTACGCTCGCGTTTCCAAAAAAGTAGGAGTTGTACTGGTGACCTCAGGACCCGGGGCAACAAACACCATTACCGGCATTGCCGACGCCATGATGGACAGCATTCCGTTGGTAGTGATCACCGGTCAGGTAGCCTCCTCGTTGTTGGGCACCGACGCCTTTCAGGAAGCCGATGTGATCGGCATAACCCAACCCATCACCAAATGGGCATATCAGGTTCGTCGTGCCGAAGACATCGCGTGGGCGGTTTCGCGAGCATTTTATATTGCGGCAAGCGGACGCCCGGGACCCGTAGTGCTGGATATTGCCAAAGATGCCCAAAACAACAAAACACCCTACACGTATCAGAAGACTACCTTTATCCGCAGCTACCAGCCGACACCCGACATCGATGAAGAAAGCATCAAAAAGGCTGCCGAGCTCATCAATCAGGCAAAAAAACCTTTCGCATTGGTGGGGCACGGAGTCATTTTGGGAAATGCGGAAAATGAATTGAAAGAATTTCTGGAGAAAGCCGATATTCCATTTGCATCTACCGTTCTTGGACTTTCGGCCATCCCCTCATTCCATCCACTGAATCAAGGGATGCTCGGCATGCACGGAAACATCGGTCCTAATATGAAAATCAACGAATGCGACGTTCTCATTGCCATTGGCATGCGCTTTGATGATCGCGTAACCGGTAACCCCAATACATACGCCAAACAAGCCAAAATCATTCATTTCGATATTGACCCGGCCGAGATCGACAAAAACATCAAGGTAGATGTGAAAGTCATCGGAGACGTAAAGGAAACCTTGCCACATGTTACACGATTACTGAAAAAAAACAGCCACAAAGATTGGATAGAAGAATTCAAACCTTACAAAGACAAAGAATACGAAAAGGTAATCAAAGACGAACTGTACCCAACATCGGGAGAAATAAAAATGGGTGAAGTCATCAACAAAGTGAGCGAAGCAAGCGGACACGATGCCATATGCGTTACCGACGTAGGGCAGAATCAGATGATGGGAGCACGCTATTTCAAATTTTCCCGCCCGCGCAGCTTGGTTACCTCAGGAGGATTGGGTACAATGGGGTTTGGTTTGCCTGCAGGCATCGGTGCAAAATGTGGCGCTCCAGACAGAACCGTCTGCATTTTCGTTGGCGATGGCGGTTTTCAGATGACCATCCAGGAGTTGGGCACGATTATGGAATACGGTATCGATGTAAAGATTATTCTTTTAAACAACAACTACTTGGGAATGGTACGTCAGTGGCAGGAATTGTTTTACGACGAACGTTATTCCGAAACCCACATGAAAAATCCCGACTTCGTAAAAATTGCCGAAGCCTATGGCATAAAAGGCAGAAGAGTAACCAAACGGGAAGAATTGGACGAAGCCATTTCCGAAATGCTAAATCACAAAGGGGCTTATCTTTTGGAAGTAAAGGTTGAAACCAAAGGGATGGTGTATCCAATGGTTCCTGCCGGAGGAAACATCACGAATATTCTGCTTGGCGAAAAAAACGGAAAAGGGAATTGATACCCATGTTTTCAACAACTAAACGAAAATAATCATGCAAGAAAAAACATTATATACCATTACCATTTTTTCCGAAAATAAAGTAGGCGTTCTCAACCAGATTGCGAACATCTTTACCCGTCGGCAATTAAATATCGAAACACTCTCCGTATCGCCTTCGGCAATAGAAGGAATTCATAAATTTACCATCACAACGTTTGCCAATTCGGAAGAAACAATGAAAAAACTAGTCAACCAGATCGACAAACGGGTGGATATTCTGAAAGCCTATTACAATACAAACGACGATTTGGTTCATCAGGAAATTGCCCTGTATAAAATAGAAACAGAAAAGCTGTTGGCAACAAGCCAGGTAGAAGATTTGGTTCGTAAGCACAATGCGCTTATCTTAGACGTCAGCGAACATGCCACGGTTATTCAAAAAACAGGTCACTACGAAGACACACAAGCACTTTTTGAAGAACTGTCGCAAAGCATTGGTGTACTCCAGTTTGTCCGTTCCGGACGTATTGCTATCACCAAATCGCGTGTAGAACGATTAAGCGATATGCTGGAAAAATTGAAAATAAAAGAAGAAAAAATTGAAAATAAAAACTCATAAACCCTAAAATTTTAAAGATATGGCAGTAATGAATTTTGGCGGGGTAGAAGAAAATGTAGTTACCCGCGACGAATTTCCTTTAAGTAAAGCAAAGGAAGTATTGAAAGACGAAGTAATCGCCGTTATCGGTTACGGTGTTCAAGGACCCGGACAATCGCTCAACTTGCGCGACAACGGATTCAATGTTATCGTTGGACAACGAAAAAACAGTAAATCGTGGGACAAAGCCATAGCAGATGGCTGGGTTCCCGGAAAAACGCTTTTCGAAATCGAAGAAGCTGCAAAAAGAGGAACAATTATTCAATACCTGCTTTCCGACGCAGCTCAAATTGAAGTTTGGCCTGTAATAAAAAAGCACCTTACTCCGGGCAAAGCACTCTATTTTTCGCATGGTTTTGGAATCACGTATAAAGACCGAACAGGAATTGTTCCTCCTCCCGATGTAGATGTTATTTTGGTCGCTCCGAAAGGATCGGGAACAAGTTTGCGAAAAATGTTCCTCGAAGGAAGAGGGCTCAATTCCAGCTATGCCATCTTCCAAGATGCTACCGGTAAAGCATACGACAGAGTCATTGCTTTGGGTATTGGCATCGGTTCGGGATATTTGTTCGAAACCACCTTCGAGCGCGAAGTATATTCCGATCTCACCGGCGAACGGGGTACATTGATGGGTGCTATTCAAGGTCTGTTCCTGGCTCAATACGAAACCCTTCGCGAACACGGGCACACACCATCCGAAGCCTTCAACGAAACGGTTGAAGAACTTACACAATCGCTCATGCCGTTAGTTGCCGAAAATGGGATGGATTGGATGTATGCCAACTGCTCTACCACCGCCCAACGTGGTGCGTTAGATTGGATGGGGCCCTTCCACGATGCCGTAAAACCCGTTTTCGAAAAATTGTACAACGAAGTGGCCAGCGGAAATGAAGCCCAACGCGCTATCGATGCCAATTCTCAACCCGATTATCGCGAAAAACTCGAAGAAGAACTGAAAGCCTTACGCGAAAGTGAAATGTGGCAAACGGGTGCGGTAGTAAGAAAACTGAGACCTGAAAACAATTGAATTTGAATTTCAAAATAGGTTCTTGAAAAATGATCACGGGGTAGGCTTCACAACCTACCCCGTGATTGTTTATACAACTATTTGTATACAACTATTTGTATAAAAAAGTTTGGGTTCGTATTTAAAAGAAAATCACCTTACTTAATCGATGTCTTCTTCCTCTGTCAAATCCAATTTCTCGTCGTCTCTCCCCCGATCAAAAAACATTTTGTTTAACGGATTCCCATGCGCTTCGTCGTATGCTGCACGATTATTGAAAATATCGATCGCCGTATAAACGGCCTGAAGAAACGACTCGATCGAAGCCTGATTTTTCCCAACAATGTCATAAGCTGTTCCATGATCGGGTGAAGTGCGAACAACAGGCAATCCTGCAGTAAAATTAACACCCGAGTCCATTGCAATGGTCTTAAACGGAATAAGCCCCTGATCGTGATACATGGCCAACACACCATCAAAATCCCGGTAACGTCCTGTTCCGAAAAATCCATCGGCAGGAAATGGCCCCGAACAAAGGATGTTATTTGTTTTCTGCATTTCTTCGATTGCAGGGAGAATAATCTCCTGCTCTTCATTACCCAACAATCCGTTGTCTCCCGCATGGGGATTCAAACCCAATACGGCAATTCGCGGATTATCAACTCTAAAATCGCGCTTCAACGCACTATTCAATATTTTCAGTTTTTCCTCGATCAATTCTTTCGAAATTCCTTTCGGCACTTCAGAAAGTGGCATATGGGTAGTTACAAGTGCCACGCGCAAAAATTCGGACACCATGATCATTAATGCCTGCTTGCCTTTTTTTGAAAAATGCTCCTGCAAATATTCGGTATGACCGGGAAAATGAAAATCTTCACTTTGTATCGTGTTCTTGCAAATGGGCAACGTTACCAACACATCGATTTTGTTTGCTTTCAAATCATCGACAGCACGGTCAAGCGCACGGAAAGCGGCTTCGCCCGAAACTTCAGTGGGCATTCCCATATCAATCTTCACCTCTTCTTTTATGCAATTAACGAAGTTTATTTTCCCGTCCTTACACTCTTCGGTATTTTCGATAAAATTGAATGGCAGAGGTTTACAATTGAGCACCTTTCTGTAATACGAAGCTGCTTTTGCCGATCCATAAATAACCGGCGTAAAAATCTCCAACAACCGATTATCGGAAAATGCTTTAAATATTATTTCATATCCAATACCATTCAGATCACCGTGCGTAATACCTACTTTAACTCTTTTCGACATCTATTTATTCAAATTATATTTCTTTCTTCTTTAAATTGATTTATACGATTGTTTTTATTCTTTTTCTTTGCTTTGTTCATTTGGATCAAGAATGCTTATGGTATAAAACGAAGCCTCCAAATTACGTAGCAAATTGCGTTTTTTACCTTCGGGAGCATACACTAAAACATCCACCACAATTACCTTGTTGGTATAAGGATTCACAAAGGCTTGCGCCACAAATGGTCCCCCCATCATATCCGCGGTCATCTCCCATAATCCGCGTATTTCGGCTCGGAAAATGCTGTCAATCACCATTTTTTTATAGAGAGGATCGTATTGTTTGGAAGTGGTCATTTGTGAATCGAAAGATCCTGTGATATGTTCTCCCAATACACGGTCTCTGATGGCAATCAACGAATCTTTTTCAAACACTTTTTCCGTAACGTAAGGAAATTGATAAATAACTATATCCTGACGCCCTTTAACCGCATCGTTGGTTGCCCAATAAAAATCCTTGTCTTCTGTAACATGAGTTAATCCCGGTGGATAATGGATGCTGATACCGAACTTTTCCCTTATCCTTTTCTGCGGAGTTCCCGATTCCTCCTTGAGCCACTCTGCCGTTCGCTCCAATTCTTTGGTTACCAAATAATCAAGAATGCTTTGGGTATTTGCCTTGACATAATTGACGAACGTAACGGTGTCGGGAGCTTTAATCGTTAAAATCACCTGTCCGTAAGCGTACTTGTCTATTTCGGAAGTAACCTTCGGTTCCATATAAATATTCGAGATTTCCGGAATAACAATATTCCTCGACATTTTAAAAGTGCTGCCGAAATTCTGTGGCGCTACATGCAATATCTTAAAATGAGGCTCCGGTTGAGGCAATGCCGGTACAGGCGTATTAAACAATTCAAACACGGCACGTCCCGCCTCGCCATTTTCCCAGACATTATCGTCCATCACTACCACTACTTCATTTGCCATAGACGAAGCGCGCAAGAACTTGGTCGATTGCTTGCAAGATAAAAACAAAGACGATAGGGCAACAACGGAAATAAAAAAAGTAGCATGTTTCATAATATCTGATATTTTTAGGATAATTTTCTTCTTTTTCTATTTTAAACTAACTTTAAAACAAACATAACATGATTTTGTTTAACTTTTCTCACCCTTTTTTCTCTTTTTTCTGTTCATGTTCATAGTCGACAACATGCCGCATGCCGCAAAAATATCTTCGCCACGCGATGCACGAATGGTGCAAATGAATCCCTTGGAGGTAAGATAATCGCGAAATTTTATCATGGTTTCTTCGTCGGAAGGTTGCAACAAACTTTCGGGAAAAGCATGAAAACGAATGAGGTTGATCCGACAGTTCAGTCCCGAAAGAAGTTTCACGAGGCGACGTGCATAAATTGGCGAATCGTTAACACCTGCAAACATGATATATTCAAACGACAAGCGCCGTTGATGCGTCCAATCGTAGTTGTGGAGCAAATCGACGATCTGCTCAATCGGGTAAACCTTCTCCGCCGGCATGAGCAATTGCCGTTGTTCCGACAACGGACTATGAAGACTAATGGCAAGATGGCAACTGCTTTCCTCAAGAAAACGCCTAAGCTTGGGTAATACGCCAATGGTGGAAAGCGTGATGCGCTTCGGACTCCACGCCAAGGCATAATCTGCCGTCAGTATTTCAATGGCTTTCATTACATTATCGTAGTTATCCAACGGCTCCCCCATTCCCATAAAAACAACGTTGGATAAATTTTCGGCGTCAGGCACGGAATACACCTGATTGAGTATTTCATTTGTCGAAAGATTCCCGCTAAATCCCATTCTTCCCGTCATACAAAATGCGCAATTCATCTTGCACCCGATTTGCGACGAAACACAAAGCGTAAGCCTATCGTTATCGGGAATGGTTACCGATTCGATGAATTTGTTGTTGTGATGGGTTTCAAACAGCATTTTCTTTGTACCATCCGTCGACGTTTGCACCTCTATCGGCATTACTCTCCCAATATCGAATCTGCTTTTTAAAATCGCTCTGTTTTTCAATGAAATATTACTCATTTCATCGATACTTGTCACACGCTTCACATACACCCAGTCGGCAATTTGCGAAGCAGCAAATTTAGGCAAATCGAGTTCCTTCACCGCTTCTTTTATTTCGGCAAGCGTCATACCGAGAAGATATTGTTTCTCTTCCATCCGATTCTTTGTCATTTTAAAAACAAAGATAAGCATGATTTGCGAAATAAGCCGATTGCCTTTGGAATAAATAATAAATGGACAAAAAAAAGAAAAAAATTCTTTATGTTTGCATGAAAATAGGGTTGTGAATCTTTAGACAAACGCAATAACGGTTTTGTTGGCACCGCTGAAACAACCGTTATTTCATACAATCAATCAATTAAACTGAAATCAAATCAATAATGAAAAAAACGGCTTTATTGTGTGTGTTTTTTGCATCGGTTTTGATTACCGATAAAATTTTTTCCCAAAACACCCTAAATGTCACTACCCACAATCGGGTATTCATCAATACCGACATGAAAGAAGGGAGAAAATCATTCTTCGGGTGGGGTATTTTCCCGGAACCTACGGAAGATATTCGAAAAATCAAAATGCAAGTCACCTTAGGACATCCCGATTCTACGGCCATTGCCCACTGGGACTACCTGGATTTTATTTATCTACGTCGCACCGGCGGTAAAGCAGGCAAAAACCGCGACATTGAACTCGGTCGCTTAATCACACCCTATGGAAGCAGTTTTACCAACGACTGGAGTTTTACATGGGAGGTAGATGTCACCGACTTTGCCTCGTTGCTACGCGACAGTGTGGAAGTTGAATACGTCCATTCCGGATACGAGCCCGACAAACTGGGTTGGGCACTTACCATCAATTTCGAAATACAGACCGGACCGCCCGTTGCGGATCCCCTCTCTGTCACCGAACTTTACAAAGGTCAATTTCCTTATGGGGATAAAAACGATCCGATTGAAAATTACCTTAAGCCCGTCCGCATAACTTTTGCCGACGATGCCGCTTTCGGACGCATCCGAATTCAGCACACGGGACACGGCTTTGGCCCACCGGACGGATGCAGCGAATTTTGCAATCGGTGGCGCGAAGTGATTTTCAGAGGTCTATACCGAAGGAGGACAAGTGATCGAAAACAATTAACACAAACCAACCCATATGAAGATGAAAAAAATACCCATTCTCCTTTTTGCTCTCATGGCGATATCGCTTGGCGTTCAAGCGAAAAAAATACCGGTGCATGCCTGGTTGGGCGGTCCGGGAAAAGCCACCGACAACGAAATTGCCGCTTATTTTGCCGATCTCAAAGCCAAAGGGATCGATGCGCTTATGTACAACGGAGGACATGACCCCGCTACGTATGAACGCGTGGGAAAATTGGCCCACGAAGCCGGTCTTGAATTTCATGCGTGGATTCCCGCCCTGATGCAAGCCTACTCCAACAAATTGGATT
>FZPS01000216.1_pt281 | contig 27467 bp, 21 predicted proteins | sample 1817821 | NCBI WGS metagenome assembly FZPS01 (sample SAMEA104158645, study PRJEB21678) | metagenome | place: Germany | collected 2015-04-21
GAATATAATTCATTATGAGAAAATTACTCACATTTGTTGTAGTTATAGCAATTAGTTTAGGTGTAACAGCACAGACTATGAAGGTCCAAAGTGCTTATTCTGACATGAAGAACCGACGTCTTGGCTATGCTGTCAAAAACATTGAAGCAGCTATGGAGCATGAAGACACAAAGAAAGACCCTAAGACATGGCATTACGGAGGTCTTATCTATGCAAGTCTTTTGGATGCTGCCTTGGATGAGGACAACCAAAGGTTTTTCAGAAGACAAAAGGTAACTCTTACCAAAGAAGAGATAGCTTATAAGGCTACAGAAAGCCTTGTTAAGTCTATTGAATTGGAAAGGGAAAACAAGCAGAATGAGTATATCCAGACCAATCAAATCACATTAAACAACGTATTAATTCACCAACTTGACTTTGCTCTAGAGGTATTTAATGAGCAGAAGTTCCAAGAAGCCATTCCTCTACTTCAAAATATCGTAGATGCAGGCCAGGTTGCTGGAGTATCTGCAAGAGCAGTCTCCCAAAAGGCTAATTATTGTATTGCTTTATCTTATGACTATCTTAAGGATAGAGATAATGCTGCGGCCATTTATAGAGATCTAGTAAGAGCAAACACAGACGAGGAACTTGTTTATATTAATCTCTATACCTATAACCTTCAAAACGAAGAGTTAGACAAAGGAATCAACGTATTGAAAAGAGGTATTAGAAACCTTCCAAATAGCTTTAGAATAAAGGCGTTATTAAGCGGAGCCTACCAACAAAACGACCAGGCAGAAGAAGCGGAAAAGCTGATTGAAGAGCTAATAGAAATGGCTGAAAAGACAGAGAATACAGAGGTTAAGAACACCATCTTCGTCTTAGCAGGAGACTCTAGGAGGGATGCAGGCAGACTCGATGAAGCAAAGGAGCTTTACGAGAAGGCATTAGCATTAACTCCAGAAAACCTCCAAGCTAATTTCAGTATTGGCGTAATGTATTTCAACCATGCCATTGATAAATTAGGTGAGGCTAATGAAGTACCACATACAGACCGTACTGGAAAATATGAGAAGCTACTAGAAGAAAGCTTGGCAAGCTTTAAGAGCGCCATTCCTTCATTCAATAAGGTTTTAGCTGAGAATCCTAACCACTATAACACACTTAACGCTCTAAGAACAATTTATTCACGCTTAGAGATGACAGAAGAATACCAAGAGGTAAGCGCTAAGATTGACGAATTAATCAAAGCCAGCCAGCAAGGCGGTAACTAAATAAGATTTAGTATCAAATAAATAAAGGGAAGCCGTTTCGTAGCTTCCCTTTATTTTAATCCCCTCAACTTAACATAATTCAAATTACATAAATCTGCGGAAAGAATTTATTTAGCTGCTATATTGAGAATTAATCCATCATTTAATTACATGCTCATTATAATTAGAATCTGTGCGCTCAAGACTCTTAAGAACATTGTTAGCGGATAAACTGTTGCGTAGGCAACTGATGGAGAATCGTTGGGAGAAATTGAGTTTGCATAAGCTAATGCAGGTGGATCAGTCATAGATCCAGATAAAAGCCCTAGCAAGGTATAATAGTCTGTTTTGTATCTAAGCCTTACAAATGTTCCTACAATCAATAATGGCACCAAGGTAATTATCAAACCGTATAAAACCCAGATATAACCACCGTTCATCAAAACTTCTACGAATTGTTCTCCAGCTCCAAGCCCAACAGCTGCTAAAAACATTGAGATTCCAATCTCCCTAATCATCATATTAGCACTGGTTGTTGTAAAAGTAACCATCTTATAATAAGGTCCAAACCTTGCAATAAGTATTGCAACAATCAAAGGTCCGCCAGCAAGCCCAAGCTTAACCGGTTGAGGAAGTCCTGGAAAGGCAATTGGGATAGAACCCAAGATAATACCTAAGAATATACCGAAAAAGATGGGGATTAGATTAGGATGGTCGAGCCTTTTCATCGAATTACCCAATAGGCTAGACACCTTATTAATACCCTCCTCCTCTCCTACTACCGACACCCTATCACCCAAGAAAAGCTTAAGGTTATTGGTTGCAAGAAGCTCTATTCCAGAACGATGAACCCTAGTTATATTTACTCCATATAATGATCTAATCTTAAGATTACCAATCTTTTCACCGTGAATCTTCGACTGGGTTACCACAATCCTTCTGGCAATTAGTTTTTCTGAATATCTAGCCCAATCGTCTTCTGAAATATTACATCTCTCACCCAAAAAAGCAATTGCTGAATCTAGGTTTGAATCCTCAATTACTAGTCTAACTGTATCGCCATCGTTGATTATTGTTTCATTACAAGCTCTGAGTATTTGATTATCCGCAGTCTTAACTCTAGAAAACACTACCGGCTTATCAAATGCTTTTACTATCTCAGCAATGGTTTTACCAAATAGATTTTGATTAGTAATCCTTATAGAAACCACCTCAGAGAGATTATCTTGATGCTTTTCATTAGAAATATCATTCTCTGGCTTAATCCTAAGTATCCATTTGATAATCATAGGCGCAATAATAATACCAATAACTCCCAAAGGATAAGCAACGGCATAACCCAATGAAATATGAGCGCTCGACTCACCCGTAATATCAGTATAGGTCTGTTGGGCAGCTCCAAGTCCAGGAGTATTGGTTACAGCTCCCGAAAGCACCCCAACCATAATATCCATATCCGTATGAGTAATTATATGTATTAAATAGGTAGTTATACAGCCCAAAACCACAATAAACATAGCCATTATATTAAGCTTCATCCCACCTTTGCGAAGCGAGGAGAAAAAGCCTGGCCCCACCTGAAGACCAATGGAATAAACAAATAGTATAAGCCCAAACTCCTTGGCAAAATGAAGGAGATTAGCATCTACTATAAAACCAAAATGTGCAAAGGCAATACCTACGAATAGTATCCAAGTAATTCCAAAGGAAACATTAGCAATCCTAATCCTTCCAAGGATGATTCCCAATGCAATAGTAATGGCGATTACCATTATTGAATAGCCTATCTCGCCGCCTGAGAAAAAATCAATTATTCCTTCCATATACATTATTAAAACAAGAAGGTCCACTAAATCTTTCCGGAGAAATCAATTTAGTGGACCTTATATTAGACATTAAGCTACATTACTTTTGAAAAAGATTATGATGATTCCATTTCTTCCTATTCTTCCAGTCCCCCTTATGGTAGGCATAAGAAACAATCATAGGCACAACCGTTGTAGCCTCAGCGTAGACCATCTGCTCAAAAGCAGTATCTACCTTACCCCACGAGCTAGCCTCTTTGAGGGTTGAGCTTGAGCAAGCACCATCTCTTGAGTCAGCAACAGTGATTTGAACAGCGTATTTATGCATATCAGCATCATGTCCTAAAATCTCAGCACATACAACAATATCCTGAACAAAATTCTTAGGAACACCGCCTCCTACCATAAATAATCCAGTAGTTCCAGCCTCAATCTTAATATCTGTAAGCTCTCTAAAGTCTCTTACTGAATCTATTGTAAGATGTGAGTCTGGGTTTTCAATCTGATGAACCACCAAACCAAAGCCTGCAGAACAATCGCTGAATGCAGGACAGAAAATAGGTACATTATTCTCATAACATGCCTGAATCAATGAGTCTTCTTTCTTAGAATTACCTTCTGATAACCATTTACCAATCTCCCAAATAAACTCTCTAGAAGAATAAGGTCTTTTTTCGAGTCTATCAGCAATTAGTTTAATGGTTGCGTCACAGTGTTGAAGCTCTTCTTCGTCGATATAAGTATCATATATCCTGTCGATATAGTGGCCTCTAAGGAATTTGTCATCTATAAAAGGAGTCCCTTTATAGTGTTTATAACCAAGAGCTTCGAAGAAGTCCATATCGATTATGGTAGCGCCAGTTGCAACAATTGCATCGACCATATTATTCCTAACCATATCGATATAAACCTGCATACATCCAGCAGCAGAAGTGCTACCAGCAATTGCAAGAATAATCGAACAATCCTCGTCATTAATCATCATATCGAAGATATCAGCAGCAACTGCAGTATCTCTCGAAGAGAATGACATATCCCTCATTGAGTTGATAAGGTCCGTTGTATCAATCTTCTTAATATCGATATGCTTTACAACATCCTTCAATAATTCTTTCTTTTCCATTTTCTTTCAAGTTAATTGAGTAAACATTTCTGCAAAGATACTATCTTTTATTTTATTCCATTAGATTTCCCTTTAAATAAATCTTCTTATATCGTATCTTAGTCTATTCTCTTTCGAGATTAATCAAGTAAGATGCCATCTTAGTCAAGTAAGATGCCATCTTACTCGAGTTAGATGCCATCTTAGTCATAGTAAGATGCCATCTTACTCAAGTTAGATGCCATCTTACTCAATTGTCTTCCGAAGACAGTAAACCAATATCGAGAGTAAGGAGCTTGATATCAAGTTTTAAGAGGATAAAATAGAGTATATGTCAACCTATTTCAGGGCTTAGTAAATTGAAAGAATAAAACTGTAAACCAAAACTAGCAATAAGACAACCCAATTCAGGGCTAAATAAATCTAGCTTAGATAAAAATAAGCATATATATAGGTATACTATAAGCTAGCACTCATTGATAAGAGCAATGTATTAAATAGAAAAATTGAATAAAGAATCTAAATATTACAATGCAATCACTGAAATATATAATGCTGTATATGAGACTTCTAGTATCGAAAACACAGAGCTTTTAAGCGTCAAAGAAGTCCTAATAGCTAACTCTTAGCTCTTAATTTAAAACTCAAAACTTAAAACTCAAAACTTCCAACTCATAATTCCTAACTCCTAACTCCTAACTCCTAAATAATAAAGAGTATTACTGTATTTCTTTTGGAATCTTTCTTTGGCTAGGTTAATTATATCCTCTTGATTAAGTGAGGTATAGGTATCTAGGTCGGTGTTTATTAGGTTGGCGTCTCCAAGGTTTTGGAAATAGCTAAGATTCATTGCTCTGTTTAGGGCTTTTAGATTAGAAAGACTATGGGTGGTTTTGAACTTGTTCTTAACCTTATTAAACTCATAATCGCTTATCTCTTCGTGGTTTAGCCTATCGAGCTCTTTCCAAATTAACTCCTCTGCCCTACTCATTTCCACATCTTCTCTTAATCTACCAATAATAACAAATAACCCTTGGTCGGTATCTCCAGTAATAAAGGCGTTGATATCTGTAAATAATTCTTGGTCTTTGACTAGGCTTTGGTAGAATCGAGAGCTTTTACCATTGGATAGCAAATCGCTTAGGAAATCATAGGCATGGTAGAGTGGGTCGAGCCTGGATGACATTAAGAATGAGATAATTATAGCAGATTGAGGCACCTCCCTCTCTACTGTTTTATACCTTGGTTCTGTTTGTAGGGCTTCTTGAATAAGGGCTGGCTTTGAAAAGTTTTGGTTGCTAAGCTCTGAAAAGTGCTCTTCTACAAGGTCTTGAGCCTGAATAAGGTCAATATTCCCCGATAGGCAGAGAACGGCATTGGAAGGCTGGTAGTGTTTTTGGTAGAAAGCCCTAACATCTTCGAGACTAGCATCTTCTATATGTGATATATCCTTTCCAATGGTCGGCCACCTATAGGGATGTTGCTTATAGGATAGGTCTCTTATTAATGCCCATAAATCTCCATAGGGTTGGTTGAGATATCTCTGCTTAAACTCTTCAATAACAACGTTTTTCTGTACGTCCAAGCTCTTTTGATTAATATTGAGATTATGAACCCTATCGCTTTCTAACCAAAGTGCGTTAGAGAGTTGATTATTAGGGATACTAATATAGTAATTGGTTATGTCATTATTAGTAAACGCGTTGTTCTCCCCTCCCATTCTATCAACAATTAGGTCGAAGCTTGGAGCGTTCTTGCTTCCAGAAAACATTAGATGTTCGAAAAGATGTGCAAATCCTGTTCTTTCTGGGTCCTCATCTTTTGCCCCTACATTATATAATAGGTTTACATGGGTAAGAGCCGAGGATGGGTCTTGGTGGAGTATAACCTTGAGGCCATTGTCTAGCTCTTGGGTTTTGAATCTTATCATCTTATTTTCTGTTAAGTGTTTTCTCAAATTATTGCTTTTCTTATCCTAAGTAGTTTTTCCAATAGGGGCTCTACCCTACTTAGTTCTAACATATTAGCCCCGTCGCTCTTGGCCTTAGATGGCTGAGGATGAGTCTCTAAGAATATTCCATCTACTCCCACAGCTATTCCTGCCTTTGCAATGGTTTCTATCATATCTGGCAAGCCACCGCTAACTCCCGAGCTTTGATTGGGTTGCTGTAAAGAATGGGTAATATCCAATACCACAGGTAGATTATTCTCTTTCATAATAGGTATGGAACGATAATCTACAATAAGGTCAGAATATCCAAACATAGTACCCCTATCGGTTAGAATCACCTTGGAGTTTCCCGACTCCCTAACCTTATCCACTGCGAACCTCATTGAATCTGCCGAAAGAAACTGTCCTTTCTTAATGTTTACAATCCTATTAGTCTTTGCAGCAGCTATTAATATATCGGTTTGCCTACACAAAAATGCCGGTATCTGCAATATATCTACATAGTCTTTGGCCATATTAGCCTCTTCTGCACTATGAATATCGGTGGTGGTTGGAATATTATATTCATCCCTTATTTCACCTATTATCTCCAATGCTTTTTGGTCTCCAATCCCAGTGAAAGAATCCAGCCTACTTCTATTGGCCTTCCTATAAGATGCCTTGAATATGAGCTTGATACCAAGCTTATTAGATATCTCTACTAGGCTTTGGGCTATATGGAAGGCCTGGTCTCTATCTTCGAGGATACATGGCCCTGCTATTAAGAAAAAGCTATCTTTTATATTATCTAATTGGCTATACGAAATCATATATAAACAGTAATTGTTAGTAAATACTTACCACAAAATAGTGGTTATTCGGTGCAAAATTAATAATTTTGAAAACAAATAGAGAATAATGAAGAGAAAAAATAATAAGTCCCAGTTCCATAAGTTTAAGCTTTCTGCACACGATGAGAAGCTTTTAGAGAGGTATTGCGCCCTAAATAAGATTAGTAAGAATAGGGCAATTAAACAAATACTTAAGGAATTCTTGAACGAAAATGTGGATTTGCTCGAAGATGAGGCAGAGAATCAACTAGGCTTATTTGACTCATTTCAAACCAATATCTTCGATTAACCCTCTAAACCACACAATAATATGCTCGACCCTAAAATAACTATATATAATGCTTCAGCTGGTAGTGGTAAGACCTTTACCCTCGTTGTTGAATATGTTTACCTGCTTATGGATAAGCATATTAAGGACAATAAAAATGGAATTAAAAAAGGCTTTAGCATTGGTAATACCTTTAATTATAGATATATTCTTGCAGTTACTTTCACCAATAAGGCAACCTCTGAGCTTAAGCAAAGACTTCTCGATCTCCTCTATGAACTTTCTATTAATAGTCCTGAGGTTGAGGGAGAAAGAGGTGCTTTGAAGGCCAAGGACAAAGAGTTAAGCGATGAAATAATAGAGCTTAGCGCTAAATATGCTCTAAAGAATATCATCCATGACTATTCTAATCTCTATGTGGAAACCATTGATAGCTTCTTTCAAAGAGTGCTTAAGAATATGACCAAAGAGCTTGGGATTAACCCAAGGTTCAACCTAATTATAGATGATGAGGATATAAACAAGGAGGCCTATAATAGGCTGGTCGAAAGCACTAGGGATAATCCTGTTCTCTATAATTGGTTTTTCAATAAGATAATCTCCAAAATAGACGAAGGAAAGAGGTGGAGCCTCGAAAGCGATATGATGAACCTTGCCAGAGAGCTTAATAAGGAAGCTTATAAGATTGTGGAGGACAAGGTTTTGGGCTTTGGAGCTCAAGAAAGCTTTGAAAAGCTATTAAAAACAACGGAGAAGGACTTAGGGAAATATAATCAATTAATTATTAATAATGCAGGTAATATCATTAACCTGATTGGTAATGATGCTGATGACTATCTAAAAGCTGTTATTGATTATTATACAAGCCTTTCCGAAGGAGACTTGGATAAAAACATAGGCAAAACCGTTAAAGAGGGCTTCGAGTCTGAGGGTTCTTGGGCAAAGAAGTCTAGCGGCATTAGCCTTGAGTGGATTAAGAGCAATCTCCTACCCTACTCTACTAAGATAGCTAAGGATTTAGATAAGAGAAGGACATTGGATATTATTCTAAAGAACCTTGATGAGCTTAGCACTATTACAGAAATCTCCAAGCATAAGTCAGATATACTCAAGGAAGAGAATCAATTCCATATATCTGACACGGGCAATCTTCTTGCAAAAATGATTGGAGATGAGGATGATATTAGCTTTGTATTCGAAAAGATTGGCTCTCAGCTTAGGTATATAATGATTGATGAATTTCAGGATACTTCTAGGCTTAATTTCAATAATTTCAAACAGCTTATTAATGAATCCCTTGCCAATGGTTATTCCTGCATAATTGTAGGAGACGTAAAGCAGTCGATATATAGGTTTAATAATGGGGATTGGAGGATATTAGGGAAGATTGAAGAGGAGCTTTGGGGTAAGAATATCGAGATAAAGAACCTTCCGACCAATTATCGTTCCGACAAGCATATAGTGGAGTTTAATAATAGATTATTCGAGGGGATATTCCATGCTCTAGGGCCTGATTCCCACGGTTATCTGGATGAGTTTGAGGATATATCAAATCAAAACAAGGAAGAGATTGAATCTGTTTATAAGTCTGTAAACCAAGAAGCTAATAAGAAAAAGGACTCAGGGCTTATTCGCTATATGGAGGTTGAGAAAGACAATGATAGAGGAATTAGGTACGCTGCCTTGGAGGCTTTGAAGCAAGAGCTAGAATACTATCAAGACCAAGGCGCCAAGCCTAGTGATATTGCAGTATTATTAAGAACTAATACAGAGATTGGGCTTATTGTAAACTATTTCTACGACCTAAAGAAAAAGGGGGAGCTAGATACAGAAACTTATTCTTACGATGTAATTAGCGATGATGCCTTCCATTTCTCATTTTCCGAAGATGTGGAGATGATTATTGCAGCCCTAAAGCATATTGAAGACCCAAATGATAGCAATTCCTTACTAAGACTTAAGCTATTCCTCTTGGGTGAGGACTATAATGAGGCCTTCGAAAACGATATTAAAGATATAGAAAAGCTTAGGGAGATTGATGAAAGGCTAAGCTTTTTGAATAATAGAGAAAGCCTTAGAAGGATGTCCTTAAACGACCTTATAATCCACTTGATTTCTAAGCTAGACCTAAATAAAGACTCTATATTTTTATATAATTTCATAGACGAGGTAACAGAGTTTACCACCCTGTCTAAGAGTAATCTAAGAGAGTTCATAGAGTATTGGGATGAGACCCTAAGCAGCAAGTCCATATCCATAGATGCCAAGCAGGAAGGGATTAGATTAATAACCATTCATAAGTCCAAAGGCTTGGAATATCCAATCTGTATTCTTCCGTTTCCAAGTTGGGGATTGGCCAGTACAAGACACTCAAAGGTGTGGACAAGGTATATGGGTGAGGAAGAAAAAGAGGAGAAATATATCTCGCTTAATATTGAGAAGGGGTTAAGCGGAACAGACTACGATGAGGCTTATAGAACAGAGATAACCAATCTAATTATTGATAATCTCAACCTATTATACGTAGCCTTTACTCGCCCAAAGAAAGGTCTTTCTATTATTAATGAATACTCTGTTCTTAAGAGTGGAATAAGCTATGGAAGCAGAAATATCGCCCATCTTCTTAATTCAACCATAGGTCATACGTTTAGGGACGAGATTAATGCCCTTGAGGAAAGACTTCAAGAAGAGAGCATATTAAGACTAGAAATAGGCAGTCTAGATATGGGAGAAGAGAAGGCTGAAACCTCTTCTGGCTATATGCCTAATATGAAAAAGATTCCTCTAAAGCTTTCACCAAGAACTGATACTGAGATAGTGTTTGCTCAAACCAAAAAGGCTGAGAACTATTTCAAGCCCAGCGATATAAGCCATAATCTTGAAAGAGCTCAGATTGGTAATATGCTCCACGAAGCTATGAGTTATATAAGAACCAAGGACGACCTAGACTATTCGGTTAATAAGATAATCTACTCAGGTATGGCCTCTAATAAAGAAAAGGAAAGGCTTAGAGAATTATTAGAGAATATAATCCAAGAAAAGCCAGAATGGTTTGATGGTGAGCTTATTGTCTATAACGAGAAGAGCATAATTGAAAAGAGTAATATTACACATCGTCCCGATAGGGTGATGATGGATAAGAATAATTCCAAGGATGGCAGCGTTATCATTGTAGATTATAAGTTTACCCCAATAGCTCAAGAGGAATATAAGAGACAGATGCAGAGGTATTTAAACCTCTATAAGAGCATGGGCTATAAGGACATCACCACCTATCTATGGTATATCGACATTGAAAACAATGAGCATAGGATTGAAGAGGTGGGATAAGAAAAAGCCTTATAATCTTTTGAAATTTGAATTATTTTTCTAACTTTGCAATATATTGATGGTTATTATATGAAGAGATATATTTTTATAGTATTTATACTGATTTTCTTTAGCGGTATTGGAAAGCTAAGCGCCCAGTTTGACTTCGATACTCTAATCATTGCTCATATCTGTGAGGGTGAGAGCTTTAATCAATTTGGATTTGATGAAGATAGAGAGGGAATATACTCCTATAATAACAGGGATAGCATCAATGATATCGACAGCATATACACCCTTGAGCTCTATGTTCACGAGAACTACTACGATAGTATTACTGCATTTATATGTGAGGGCGAGACTTATACAGAGTATGGCTTCGATGTTAATCAAGAAGGCGTGCATACCCAAGAGCTAAACAGTATTTACGGCTGTGATAGCATAATTATTTTAGACCTATATATAATGCAACACTACCATGATACCATTTACGATACTGTTTGCATGTATCAAGAATACTACGACTTTATTATTGATAGTGCCGGGGTTTATATTATTGAAGAAAAGACCATTTATGGCTGTGATAGTATTACCACCTTTATTATCGAGACCAACCCTGTTTACTACGACACCATTGAAGCAAATATCTATAAAGGCAATGTATATAGGCAGTTTGGGTTTGAAGAGGATGCTACTGGAATCTATACTCAGGAGCTAAAGACCTATCTTGGATGTGATAGTATTATATACCTGGACTTGCAGGTGGATAATGTTATGTTTCCTAATGTGGTTACTCCTAATGGGGATGGGATAAACGATGTGTTTAAGCTTCATAATCTAGTAGAACAGAACGCCTTCCCGGAGAATGAGCTTATTATATTCAATAGGCAGGGGAAGATTATATATCAGAAGTCGAATATCAAAGCCGATAGGGACTTTTGGGACCCGCAAGAGACCAATACACCGGATGGAACCTATTTCTATAGATTTACTGGGGTAAGACATGATAAGAAGCTGGATGTGGTTGGTACTGTGGATGTGATGAGATAGGGCTATGAATAAGGATTCTTTTATTTATCAGGTAGCTGAAGACCTACTTAAGGCCTATAATAATGATATTTCAAACCTTAATATCATATTTCCAAACAAGAGAATAATTAGCTTCTTTAATGAAGCTCTCTACGATATTACCCAAAAACCCTTCCTATCGCCTAACTACCTTACTATTAGCGATTTTATTGAAGAAGAAACCTCAATAACCATTGCGGATGAACTTAGCCTCCTCTATTATTTATACAGGGCTTACGAGTCTGTTTATAAATCGAAAGGACATGGTGTAGAAGATTTTAGCTCATTTTTCCTATGGGGAAAGATTATACTATCTGACTTCGACGATATTGATAAAAACCTAGGAGATGTTGAGTCTTTGTTTTCCATCATTAGAGACTATAAGGAGATTGACGATAGATTCGATTTTTTGGACGATGAACAAAAGAAATTGCTGAATAGGTTCTTTGAGGGCTTTAAGTCCAAAGAAAAGCTTAGCGAGATTAAGGAAAGCTTCTTACAGCTTTGGAATCAGCTCCTAGAAATCTATAAAGAGTTTAATAAGATACTTTTAGACAAGAGCATTGGCTATTCGGGACTTGTCTATAGGAAGATTGCTTGCAGCGAAGAAGATATATTCGAGGAAGGAGATTATGCTGTGGTTGGGTTCAATGCTCTAAACCAGGCGGAGAAAAAGATATTTGAATCCATAAAAAAGGCTGGCAATACAAGGTTTTACTGGGATTATGATGAGTTCTATCTTGATGACCTAAAGCAAGAGGCAGGCCTATTTATTAGAGAAAACCTCGAAAGCTTCCCAATGCCAGAAAGCTTTAAGCCAAAGGTAGATAATATAACCAATAAGGAGCAGAGGATTAGGATAATAAGCTCTCCTAGCGAAAACGCACAAACAAGCCTTGTCAAGGAGTTTTTCGATAGCCTTGAAAATAAGGAAGGACTTGAGCTAAAGGATATTGCAATAGTATTGGGCAATGAAGCCCTTATGCCAAACCTTATTAATAACCTCCCTCCCATTATCGCTAATCAAAAGACCAAGGTTAATATAACAATGGGCTATCCTTATAGCTCCACAGCAATTTATTCCCTAACCTCTTCCCTACTCTATCTCCACTCCCAAACCTATAGGTCTAAGAATATTAGCTTTAGTAGATTGCTCGACTTTGTTGAAAACCCTTATATACAAACCTATATAACCGATGAGGATAAGGAAATACTTGGTAAGCTCAAAGAGACCAAGGCTTCTTATATCGACCTTAAGACCATAGAAGAGCTTAGCTTCTCAAGCATTATTACACCTAAGCAAGATATAGTAGAAATAATAGACTCAGTAATTGAGCTAACAAAATATATCACCAAGGAAGAGCATAGGATTGATAGGAACAGTATTGACGGCGTTTTCTATGAGATATTATTTAGGGTGGTTCAGAGTATGAATCTCTTAAAGGATATAATTGAAGATATTGGAAGGGACGGGGTAGATATAGAGTTGGGTATTAGGATAATAAACTCGGAGCTAGACAGCATCTCCATTCCTTTTGAAGGTGACCCAATTGATGGAGTGCAGATAATGGGCCTATTGGAGTCTAGAAACCTCGACTTTAAGCATATTCTTTTCCTTTCGGCCAACGACGATATGATACCGAGGGTTTCGATGGATATCTCATTCATTCCCTATAGCATACGTAGGGCGTATATGCTTAATACAATAGATAAAAAAATTGGGATATTTGCCTATTATTTTTATAGGCTAATCCAAAGAACCGATAATATAACCTATGTCTATAGCTCTGATAATCACAAGAAAGAAATAAGCCGATTTCTTAATCAAATCATTATAGAACTAGGACAAAACCCGCATAAGACCTTTATATATAACCTAGTTGAAAGCGAGATTAAGCCAAAGAAGTCATTGGAAATAAAGGTGGTTAAAACTGCTGAGGATATAGAAAAGATTAAGAATAAGTCATATCTATCTGCGTCATTTCTAAATGACTACCTCGACTGCCCAATGATGTTCTACCTAAAGAGGATTACTGAGCTTGAGCCTTATACGCCCTATTCGGACGATATAACTCCTCTTGATTTCGGTAATATATTCCATGAGTCTTCAAGAGAAATCTATAAAGACCTTAATAATAAGACTATTGATAAGAATGATATAGAAGAGATTAAGACTAGTGATAAGAGGATTAAAGAAATTGTAACCAAGGTCTTCTTTAGGGACTTCCTTAAACAAGACTATAATCCTGACAAAGATATAGAACAAAGCCATAGGGTGAATATTGATGTGATTATTAGATATATCCAAAACCTTCTTGAATACGATCGCCACAACACCCCATTCGTTCTTAATAGTATGGAAGAGAAGTATGAGACTTGGCTTAATAATATCAAGCTTGGAGGGATAATTGATAGGATTGATCAAAAGGATGGAGATTATAGCATAATAGACTATAAGACTGGGAGGTATATAGATAAGCCTCAAAGCATTGATGAGATATTTGCAAGGTTTGGAGATAACGACGATAAGAATCCAAGCAGGAATAACCACCAATTCCAAATCCTGTTCTATTCCTATCTGTTTTATAAGAATAAGCCTGAACAAACTATTAAGCCAGAACTTAGGTATATCGCTAGCCTTAAGTCTAGTACATATAAAAAGGAGCTTATTTATAGGGTAGATAAGAAAAAGATTGCCTTAGAGGACTATAAAGAGATACACCATGAGTTTGAGGAGAATCTCAAGGAATTAATTGATGAGATAGTTTCAGGAGAGGGAGAAGAATATAGACGCAGAAGGTCGGAGGATAATTGCAAATACTGTGATTATAAACATTATTGCATGTAAAATCAAACGATTCTCGGATAAAATCATTATCTTTGCAAACGTAAAATAGAATATTTAATATAAATCTTATAAGAAAATGAAGAGAGATACGAAAATTTTCGATTTAATTGCACAAGAAAAGGAAAGGCAATTGAACGGTATTGAACTAATTGCATCAGAGAACTTTGTTTCAGACCAGGTAATGGAAGCAATGGGTTCTGTTTTAACCAACAAATACGCAGAAGGCTACCCTAATAGAAGATATTACGGTGGATGTCAAATAGTTGACCAAACGGAGCAGCTAGCAATAGACAGAGCTAAGGAGTTGTTTGGAGCAGAATATGCAAACGTTCAGCCTCACTCAGGAGCACAAGCCAATATGGCAGTATTTCTTGCTTGCCTCAATGCTGGCGACACCTTTATGGGACTAGACCTTAATCACGGAGGACACCTTACCCATGGTTCACCAGTAAATATCTCTGGCATCAACTACAACCCAGTAGCTTACGAAGTAGAAGAAGGCTCAGAAACCATCGATTATGATAAGATGGAAGAAATTGCTCTAGAGCATAAGCCAAAGCTAATCGTTGGAGGTGCATCAGCCTATTCAAGAGATTGGGACTGGAAGAGAATGAGAGAAATAGCAGATAAGATAGGTGCATTATTAATGGCAGATATAGCGCATCCAGCAGGTTTAATTGCAAAAGGAGAGCTAAACAACGCAGTAGAGTATTGTCATATCTGTACTACCACTACTCATAAGACCCTTAGAGGCCCTAGAGGTGGATTGATTATAATTGGTAAGGACTTCCCTAACCCATTCGGTAAGAAGACCAATAAGGGAGAGGTAAGAATGATGTCATCACTTATTGACTCTGCAGTATTCCCAGGAATACAAGGTGGTCCACTAGAGCACGTTATCGCTGGTAAGGCAGTAGCATTCGGAGAAGCATTAGAGCCTGAGTACGCAAAGTATATCAAGCAAGTAATGTTGAATGCAACCACAATGGCGGACGCTTTTGTAGCAAAAGGATATAAGGTAGTATCGGGCGGAACTGATAACCACCTAATCCTAATTGACCTAAGGACCAAGTTCCCAGAGCTTACAGGAAGAGCTGCTGAGAGAGCCTTAGAGAAAGCAGATATCACCATTAATAAGAATATGGTACCATTTGATAATCGTTCACCATTCCAAACCTCAGGTATTAGAATTGGTACACCAGCTATTACCACTAGAGGAATGAAGGAAGACGAAATGGCGACAATCGTTGATATGATTGATAGAGTATTATCAAATCCAGAGAACGAAGAAGTATTAGAAGCAGTAAGAAAAGAAGTTTACGAACTAATGCACCACCGTCCACTCTTTTCATGGTAATCCATAAGCATTAAATGCCCAACTCTTTTAGAATAAAGAGTTTTCGATATAACAAGAATAATTGTTATTAATAAAAAGCTCTCCTATATTAATTTATAGGAGAGCTTTTCTTTTATCCAAACCATTCAAATCGAGCCTTATACTATTATCTTTCGCATTCGATCTCTAAAACATGCCATGTATTGAAGGAGAACATGGCACCCTTTGGAGATCCTTCTCGGAGATTAAAAGTTCAATACTTAGAGTTGATAGGCTAAGACAAGCATTTCGCCTATCTATCTATCAATCTATCTGCAACTTAGACTATATCTTGTAAAACCTGATTAATAACTATCAACTATCCGAAGTATTTCGGAATAATCTCCCAAATCTGACTTTCTGCCTTGGAACATTATCTCTTTTTGAGGAGAGATTAGGATGTAGTAAGGCATTGACTTGAAGTGGAAATAACGATTAATGCCCTTGGCGTGATAGGTAAAGTAATCAGCGTCAAGACCGGCCATCTCTTTCCTAATCTTTTCTGGATTATTCGACAAGCTATTGATTGACATTATCTTGATTCCCTTGCTCTCCAAGACCAAATACCCCAAACTATCCCTTTCTTCCTTTAGGCTATAAATCCATTCTTTGCAAGACCTGCAACCAAAGAACCAGAAATCCAGTAATAACCACCCTTCTTCATCTTTTATAGTTGTTGTATCGTTTTGAAGATTTACAATAGGATAGTTTAATAAGGTATCAGTTAAAACACTATCCTTTATATCTGCTTTAATAGCTGAATATGCTGGATTGCTTTTATTATGCTTAGTAAAGCGCTTATAAATAGCATTATCTGGATTGAATATGCTATCAAAATAAGCGTCTCTATCCTCAAAGGAATAATCCCTAAATCTAAAAGCGATTCTCTTTGGAATGAATTCTTTAAGAAAGTCAGTATAGGGAACGGCTAAATTAATATCGATAGACTCTAATAGGTTTTGAGAATTAAAGCATAGGGCTACAAAGTAATAATAGCTCACTCCATCATCAACAAATGTTCTGGGAGTTGTTTTATAATAGAAAAATTTAAGATGTTCTTCATCAATAATGCTGTCTTTTGAATAACCAATACTAGGGTTATTCCTCATTGTGCTATAAAAAGGAACATAGTAAATAAAATCAAAGAGGTAATTAGTAGTTAAATGCCTATTGGAGTGCCAAAACACATCTTCTCTTTTTTTGGAATATATAAATTCATTGGTACCTTTATTAATTTCTATAATGTCTTTCTTCCTGGCCTTATATATCTTTTCTGTGGAGAATCTCTTTGAAAAATAATCTAGTGCAATATATCTATTTGCTTTCTTCTTCGTGTTATTATTATACAAATGCATTACTATTGTATCCACTCTTTGATCAAAATAACTTAGTTTTTCTACTTTATAACTTACAAAGTCCTTATTCTTGATATACTTTGTGTAATTAAGAAAGTCAAGCTGAGCTTTGATATCAAGGTCTTTTATAAGAGCTGTATCATGATTTTTTTCTTGTGAGGAAGAATATTGACATGCTGTTATATTAAAAATCAAAAGTAATATAAATGCTTTTCTCATAAAAATAATGCAATTACAGCAATAACCAATGTTGCTATTTCAATCCATTTTATTGAAGTAGAAGAATGAGTTACTTTACATACGCCTCCTTTTTTCTCACATGGGGTACAGCCAATTGCCTTTCCCAAAAGGTTTGTCTTGACTTTGCACTCATCATCTTCACAATTAGTAGCTTCACATGTAAGTGTTGTCGTAGAGCCAAAAAGGCAATAATAAATTTTCCTATCTTCTTTATTGTAATTCTTCCTTAATTCCATCATATTTATCAAAAGACAATCATTGTCAATATCATAGACTCTAAACATTAGATATGAGTAATATTCAGGATTTTGAGGATTTTCATCTTCTATTTTTACTAACTCTACGTTTACATCTATACCATGTTCTTTTCTTACCTCATCTTTGTATAATTGAGCAAACTCTATATCAGAAAAATTCAACTCAAAAGTTTTCTCATCGATATCATAGTACCCAATTATGCTTCCTTCATTATTCGTTGATTTTTTAATTATACTATTAGTATCTGTTATGTCTTCTTCTGTACAAGCCACAAAAATACTAAGGCTTGCAATAGCAATTGTTACTATAACAATTATGCTATTAATTATTTTATTATTCATTTCTGTTTTATATTTTAAAATTTTATCCTCTATAACTAACATACATTATTATTTCATCGAGGACATAATACTCAAATAGTGCTTTGTGGAATGATATGTCTTGTTAGGATATATCATATCGTTGACCTAGCTTCAACAAAGAGTTTTACAAACCTTACTCTTCCAAAAACGCTGTATCTCTGCCGTTAGACATTATACAGTAATTGATTAATTCATCAGTTTATTTCTGCTACAGACAATCAGCCGTAGCAGAAAGGGGTAGGTGTTGGTGCTTGTGCAGAAGCAAAAGCATTACTTCGTTGCGACAAGCATCTTTATCGGTATTAGTGTAATGATTAATTAGTTTTAGATACTTATATCCTATAGCAAACAGGATAGCCTTAACAACAAAAAGAAGACGGTAAAGCATTGATTCCTTCACTCCCTTAGTTAGTACATAGAGAGGAGCAAAAATGCAAATGCTTAGCGTTATTATAATCAATATGATTTTCATCTTTTTATTCCCTAATTTATTAGTACATTTGCAAAAATAGAACAATTACTTTAGGTGACCAAATGTTTTGCAGAATATATTCTATCTATCTATCTATCTATCTATCAGTCTATCTATCAGTCTGTTAATCTCTGCTAATTTAATATTGATTTATCTTGCGATTTTGTCTGAACCGCAGATGTAATGGATAAGAACGGATGAAACGGATGCAAAGCCCTTATGGATTGTTTAGGCGTTGATACGTTGATTTGTTTAGTCGTTTAGTTGTTCAGGATAATGTTTGATACACTGAGAATGTTGCTATATTCTACAATGCTTCATTCTTCGACTAATGCTAGTCCCGTAGGGACGGAATGTTGGTAGTAAATGATGATACACACTCTCTTCTTCATGTCTAAGTCCCGTAGGGACGACATATTGGTATTGTGTATTGAAATTAAGGATTGTATTAATATGTTCTTAAAATCATGTTGTTTTTATTGTGATTATCATCTAAAAATTAAGGATTGGGATGGGTGTAAAATGAGTTCGCAGGTCGGTTGATTGACCCCCGAAGTCAGTAAAATGTCCTTTTACGACGGTTTTCTGACTTCCCAATTCATTTCGATATCTGTGGATAATAATATTCCAATCTCTCGATGATATTGACGTCTATAAGAAATTTGAAAATTTGGTTATAGGGTGTGCCTATTTATGGCAGGGGTGGAAGAGAGGATTTGAGGCTTTTAAGAATTGCCTCCGTTTAATTGTTAATTTAAATCTTGAGAATCTCTTTGAATCTGGGCTGATATTCTTTGATATTGATGAAATGCTTCTAGAAATATTGATTGAGTTTTGAGGAATTAGAGGATATACTAAATCATCCCTGATTTCTGTATTGGAAAACAAGAAGCCCCTGCTTAGAACAAGCGAGAGAATCCCAAGGATTAGTCCGTAAATGATATTTATCTCAATCATATTTCTTTTATTCAATATTAGGCAGGTTTATTCCCACCTTTCAATTTGCAAATATACAAAGAATATCTTTAATAGCCAAGCCTTTAGAAGGGAATATAGAAGGGTTCTCTTCTTCTCTGGGGAATAAATTATTATTCTCCGATAAGGAGGGTTTTTGATGTGGTTTTTATATCTTTGCTTTGGGTCTTTGTGATGGGAAAACAAAATATTATAGGCTAAAGTCTAGGTTTAAAGATTATTTTTTCTATCTTTGTAGATTCTATTTAAGTAATGTATAATAAGCTTTTAATGATTTGGAATGAAGATAAAAGATATTGTTCAGGCTGTGGATGCTAAGGTTTTGGTTGGCGAGGAGAGAATGGGGGGTGAGGTGGGAGCTGGTTTTGCTTCTGACCTAATGAGTGATGTGCTGACCTTGAACGCAAATAATATAATGTTGATTACAGGGCTTTGTAATCTACAAACTATTAGGACTTCGGAAATGGCAGATATTGGTGTAATCTTATTTGTGAGAAATAAGGTGCCTGATAGTGAGATGTTGGAGCTTGCGGAGGATAATGATATGATTGTGCTGCAAACCAAGTTCTCTATGTTCAAAACAATTGGACTTTTGTTTAAAAAAGGACTTAAGCCTGTTTATTAACCCTAAATAATAACCTAGATTATGCATTTTGAATATTCGGTAGTGGAGGGAGATTTTGCTAATGCTGGCAAGGCCTCGAGTGAGATTAAGAAAACAATGAATCAGCTTAATATCGATTCTCAAAAGATTAAGAGAATGGTGGTTGCGGTCTATGAGGCCGAGGTGAACGCTATTGCTCATGCTTATGGGGGAACGATATTTGTGGATATTGATTCTGAGAAGATTGTGGTGGTGATAAAAGATACGGGTCCTGGTATTCCTGATATTGATAAGGCTATGGAAAAGGGCTTTTCAACGGCCTCATCCAAGGTAAGAGAGATGGGCTTCGGGGCTGGAATGGGATTGCCTAATATTAAGAATAATGTGGATGTTTTAGAGCTTAAATCGGAGATGGGGATTGGGACTGAAATAAAAATGATTGTAAACTTTATGTGATTATGAGTGAAAGCTTCTTCTATCATGCGCTAAAGGTAGACAAGGAGAGATGCTTTGGCTGCTCTTTATGTATGAGGAATTGTCCAACGGAGGCAATTAGGGTGAGGAATGGTAAGGCCGAAATCTATGGTAATCATTGCATAGATTGTGGTGAGTGTTTTAGGGTATGCCCAACGGGGGCAATATATGTCGCTCAGGATGACTTTGAGAGCATATATAATTTTAAGACGAGGGTGGTGCTTATGCCTACCGTCTTCCCGGGGCAGTTCTCTGAGGATATATCGGCTTCGCTTATTCATTCTATATTGCTGGATATTGGATTTACTCACGTGGCAGAGGTGGAGTCTTCGGTTATGATTTATAGCAAGCTTACTAATCAATATCTTAGGGAGAACCCTGATAAGAAACCTGCTATTTCTTCTTTCTGTCCCGCCATTCTTAGGCTTATTCAGGTCAAGTTCCCTTCCTTGGTCGACAATCTCGTGCCAATAAAAACACCTGTTGACCTTACTGCTATGTATATTAAGGAGAAGCTATTAAAGGAAGGCCATAAGGAAGAGGATATAGGTATATTCTATATTACTCCTTGTGCGGCAAAGATTGCTGCTACCAAAAGCCCTGTGGGTGAGGATAAATCTTCTGTGGATGGTGTGCTAAATATGGACACAATGTTTAATAAGGTTCAGAAGAGGATTAAAAACCTAGAGAGTGGTTATAAGATAAAGACCATGGCCAACGACCTTAATTCTGATTGCACCCTATTTGCTACTACCAATGGTGAGAGGAGGCTGAATATTGGCAAGAAGTCTTTTGCTATTGATGAGGTACATAATGTTATTGATTTTTTGGATAAGGTCGAAAATGATGAGGTTGAGGATTTGGACTTTTTGGAGCTTAGGTCCTGCGATCAGGGCTGTCCGGGAGGTATCCTAACCATTGGGAATAGGTTTTTGATTAATGATAGGGTAAACCTTAGGGCCAAAAAACTTGCCTTCCGCGAGAGGCAGGGGATAACCACTAGGCAGAAGGATATCCACAATTATAGAGAAGAGCTTGCAAATAACTCTAGGGTGGGGAAGATACTTCCTCGCTCTATGATGGTTTTGGATAAGGATATTTCCATTGCTTTTGAAAAGCTTACCAAGATTAAAGAGCTTGAGGCCATGCTTCCACATATAGATTGCAGCATGTGTGGGGCTCCGTCTTGTAGGGCGCTTGCTGAGGATATTGCTTGTGAGACTGCAAGCCTTGGCGACTGTGTCTTTATTCAAAAAAACCTTGAGCTAAGAGGCTCTATGACCTTGGATGAGTCCATTGAAACCATTAAAAAAATCTGGGGAGGAGATATAGTAGATGAACATATATTCAATAAATAAACAAATACTAATTACGATGATAGTCCTAGTTTTTGGACTAGGTGCATCCTTTGCTCAAAACACTAGGATAACCGGTGTAGGAGAGGGGATTAAGGATAAGAATATTAGGATTATTGCTATAAATGACCTTATTTCCTATTACGAAGAAGAGCTAGCAAATCAGGTGGCTAGTGAGGACGGGTTTGAGCTTGGTCTAAGCCTTAGCTCTCCAACTCTTTTAACACTTAGGATTGAGAGCTTCGACTATAGCTTTATTGCAGAGCCAGGAGAGGTCTATAACCTTAGGCTTCTTCCTTTTAATTTCGATATTGCCGACTCCATCAATACCCTTTTCTATAAGATCAACCTTCCTATTATTATTGAAAACGAGGAGGAGACCTCTCTAAATAGAAGAATATTCGAGTTTGATTCGGTTGTGGATAGGTTTATTTTTGAAAATTCCAAGGCCTTCCTTGTCCAAAAGCAGCCTCGTATGATTGATTCCCTTAGGAGTATATTCAATTATTTCTCCAATCTTTCTCTAGAGGGCTATTTCAAAGACTATGTTGAATATAGCTCTGAGATTATACTGCTTTCTTCGGGCCTAACCACCAAGGAGAGAATTAAGACGGAGAGGTTTTTTTTCAAGCCTATACTATATGATAATCTTGGATATATGGAATGCTTCGAATATGTTTACGGTAATTATTTCTCAATGGGTAATACTTATATCGAGCCTGAGAGACTGGACTATTGGCTGTCTGAAAAAGATTATTTCTCCTTATTCGACTCCCTTGGTCTAGACACCCTTCTTCGCAATGAGGTGTTTAGAGAGCTAGTCTTCCTTAGGGGAATGAAGGAGGCTTATTATTCCAATTACTATATTGGTTATGAGGTTTTGGATATGCTTGAGAGGTTTATTTATGAGACCAAATTCGAAGAGCATAAGACCATTGCTAAGGGTTTGATTAAGGAATTGGAGAAAAAGTCTTTTAAGGGTAGGAAGATTGAGGAGCATTGGCTCAATACCCTAGACAATAAGGAGGTGGCTGTTTCGGGACCAAAGTCCAAGCCTAGTCTTATTTCCTTTGTTAGGCTCAACGAGGTTCAGTCGCGTAGGGAGCTGGATGTGATTTATGGCTTCTACGAAGATTTAAAGGAGGATTACGAATTAATTACTATCTCTTGTGATAGAAATATAGAAACAATGTATAATTTTCTTATCAATTCCAAGGTGGGTTCTCAATACAAATGGGACTTCCTTCATTTCGATGGCAAATGGGATGTCTTGGAAGACTTCAACGTAAGGGTATTCCCAACCTTCATTCTATTGGATAGGCAGGGAAGGGTGGTACAAAACCCTATGAGAAGTCCTTTAGAGGGTGGATTATTAGAGTTGATGGAAAAATAGATGTATATTTGCAAATGAATTAAAACAAGTGATTATGTCAGACAGTTTGGTAATTATACCTACATATAACGAGAAAGAAAACATTGAGAATATAATAAGAAAGGTGTTTTCATTAGAAAAAGAGTTCCATATCCTAGTAGTGGAGGATAATTCTCCCGATGGTACTGCCGATATTGTTAGAAGCCTTATTGAGGAGTTTGAGGGCAGGCTTTTTATGGAAGAACGTAAGGGAAAGCTTGGGCTTGGAACGGCTTATATCCACGGCTTTAAATGGGCTATAGAAAGAAAATACGATTATATCTGCGAGATGGATGCAGACTTTTCACATAATCCAGACGACTTGATTAGGCTATACCAAGCCTGTGCGGATGGGGCCGATATGTCTGTGGGTTCGAGATATGTGGATGGTAAGATATCCGTGGTGAATTGGCCAATTGGTAGGGTGATAATGTCCTATTATGCCTCCACCTATGTTAGGATGATTACTAGGATGCCTGTTAGAGACTCTACTGCAGGTTTCGTCTGCTACCAAAGACATCTCCTCGAAAGAATTAAGCTAGACAAGGTTAAGTTCGTAGGCTATGCCTTCCAGGTTGAGATGAAGTATACCACCTATAAGCTTGGTTTTAAGATTACTGAGGTGCCTATTATCTTTACCGATAGGGTTTTGGGAGTGTCGAAGATGAGTATGAAGATATTTAAGGAAGCCTTTTTCGGGGTTTGGAACCTTAGGTTTAGGAATTGGAAGAAATACTAATAATCTATATAGATAATGAATAAGAAATATATAGGCTTGCTAGCCTTCTTTTTGGGAATAGCTTTATCTCTAAGCCTTTATTCCCAAGGGAAACTATTTGAATTGGATGAGTTGCAGGATTTTAAATACTATCCTGAAAGAGTTTACGATGCTAAGTTTATAGGGAATACCAATGAGTATAGCTTTACTAAGGACGGACGCTCATTATGGATTGGTGATGCAAAGACGGAGGCAAGGGAGGTTTTACACCTAGACGATATCAAAGAGAATAAGCCTAGGTCATTTATGGGCATTCAATATATTAATGATAATGAGTTCTCCTATATTACCAGCGATAATTATCTCTGCACTTATAACCTTAAAACTTCTAAAACCACAAAGGTTTCCAATTACGACACCCTTGCAAGTATTGTAGAGATTCACTACGGTGCCGGAAGAATAGCCTATAAGAAGGATGATAATCTCTATATTGCTAATGGATTTATCCATAATCAAATCACCTTCGATGGAAGCAGTGATATTGTTTATGGTGATGAGGTGCATAGGAGTGAGTTTGGAATAGATAAGGGTTTGTTTTGGAGTGATAATGGAGATAGGATTGCATTCTATAGGATGGATCAATCCATGGTTACCGACTATCCTTTGGTCTTAACCAGCGAAAGAATCTCCAAGCATTCTCCAGTCAAATACCCAATGGCTGGAATGAAGTCCCATGAGGTATTGGTAGGAGTATACGATATTGCGAAAAACAAAACCATATACCTTAAAACTCGAAAGGATGATAGCCTAGAAGAAAGGGAGATGTTCCTTACCAATATAATCTTCTCGCCTTGTGGAGAGATTGTCTATATCCAAAAGCTTAATAGACCACAAAATCATCTTAAGCTAGAGGCTTATAATGCTGAGACGGGAGAGTTTGTTAAGCTATTATTCGAAGAGAAGTCGGATAAGTATGTAGAGCCTCAAAAGCCTATTATCTTCCTAGAGTCCAACCCTAATCAATTCTTATATCTAAGTCAGAGAGATGGTTGGAATCATATCTACCTCTACGATACTAGCGGAAGGCTTATAAGGCAATTGACCAAGGGGGAATGGATGGTAAACACTATTGAAGGCTTTAATAATAAAGGAAATGAAGTGTTTTTCTATGCTCGCAAAGACTCTCCATTAGAGAAGAACTTTTATGGAGTCAATATAAAGACGAGTAAGATTAATAGATACTCAACCCAGAGCGGTACCCATACCGTAGCCTTTAATTCGAAGGGAGACCTATTTATAGACTCTTATTCCAATTATACTGACACTCCTTTTTATTCCATACTTACCAATAAGAAAGGCAATAAGCTTCAGACCATATTTTCTAGCGATAATCCTCTTTCGGAGATTGATATGCCTAAGATTGAGGTGGGTAGTATGAATACCAAGGACGGTACTGAGCTATATTATAGAATGATTAAGCCCCACGACTTCGACCCAAATAAGAAATACCCAGTAATAGTCTATGTCTATGGAGGGCCACATGCCCAGCTGATTACCAATAGCTGGCTCGGTGGAGCAAATAATTTCTTCTTATTCTTGGCTCAGCAAGGCTATATTGTTTGGACCCTCGACTCAAGAGGAAGTGCTAATAGGGGGTTTGAGTTTGAGTCTTCAATATGGCGCAACCTTGGAAGCATTGAGGTTAGTGACCAGATGGAGGGAGTAGAATATCTTAAGTCCCTTCCTTATATCGATTCTGAGAGAATGGGAGTTGACGGCTGGAGCTATGGTGGCTTTATGAGTATATCCCTAATGCTTAAGCATCCAGGAGTCTTTAAGTCAGCAACGGCTGGAGGCCCTGTTATAGATTGGAAATGGTATGAGATAATGTATGGAGAGAGATATATGAGTCATCCCGACATTAATGCAGAGGGATATGCAGAGTCTAGCCTTCTAAATCATATTGATAAGCTAGAGGGTAAGCTATTGGTTATTCAGGGCGCTCAAGATTGGGTAGTCCTTCCTCAACATGCCACTGAGTTTATTAGCCAAAGCATTAAGGCCAAGAAGCAGGTAGACTTTTTCATATATCCAGACCATGAGCATAATGTTCGCGGAAAGGATAGAATCCATTTATTTAGAAAGATTTACGAATATCATAAACAAAACTTATAATTATGTTTACAGGAATAATCGAGAATATGTCGGAGGTGGTAAAGATAGAACAAGAAAACACCAACTTCCACTTTACATTATATAATCCAATAGCAAATGAGCTAAAGGTAGACCAGAGCTTTGCTCACGATGGTTGTTGTCTAACAGTAGTAAAGGTCAATAAAGAAAAGCTAGAGTACGTGGTTACTGCAATGAAGGAAACCATGGATAAGACCAATCTCTCTATCTGGGAGGTAGGCACAAAGGTTAATGTGGAAAGGTCTATGAAGCTGGATGGAAGATTCGACGGTCATATTGTTCAAGGCCATGTTGACCAGACTGCCAAATGCGTAAAGGTTATTGACGAGAACGGCTCTTGGAGGTATTTCTTCGAATACGATGTTAATGCTAATAATTTCACCGTACCAAAGGGTTCAATCTCTGTTAATGGGGTTAGCCTAACTGTTGTAGACTCAGAGTCGGGCTTGTTTTCAGTTTCAATTATACCTTATACCTACGAGGTAACCAATTTCCATACCTTCCAAGAAGGAACAATTGTAAACATTGAGTTCGATGTGTTTGGCAAGTATGTCCAAACATTATTAGAACAATATTTTGAGGCCCAGAAATAGATGATTGAAACCAGAAAAGATCCGGATAGGGCAGTATTAATAGGAGTAGCAACACCTGGGACTAGCATAGAGAAAGCAGAGGAATACCTCGATGAGCTAGCATTTTTGATTGAGACCTCAGGTGGGGTTGCAGAGAAGAGATTTATCCAAAGACTAAGCCATCAAAACCCTAGGACCTACGTGGGTAAGGGAAAGTTGGATGAGGTAAAAGAATATTTAGAGGCTACTGAGATTGGCTTCGTGGTATTCGACGATGAGCTTAGCCCTTCTCAGGCAAGGAATATTGAGAACTTCCTTGGCTGCACCATCCTAGATAGAACCGGATTGATTCTAAATATATTTGCTCAAAGAGCAAGAACATCTCATGCAAGAACCCAGGTGGAGCTTGCACAATACCAATATCTCCTGCCAAGGCTTACAGGAATGTGGACCCATCTCGATAGGCAGAGAGGAGGGGGATTGAATATGCGTGGTCCAGGAGAGACACAGATTGAAACAGATAGGCGTCTAGTCCTTAGGAAGATTTCTCTGCTCAAAGACAGGCTTAAGAGTATTGATAAACAAAAAGCAGTTCAGAGAAAGAATAGAGAAAGCCTAATAAGGGTAGCCCTTGTAGGCTATACCAATGTTGGTAAGTCTACCATACTCAACCTCCTTGCCAAAAGC
>FZPS01000179.1_pt68 | contig 27453 bp, 24 predicted proteins | sample 1817821 | NCBI WGS metagenome assembly FZPS01 (sample SAMEA104158645, study PRJEB21678) | metagenome | place: Germany | collected 2015-04-21
TTTTTTGCTGTTTTGTATGGCTTTTATCAAATTGTCCGCCGACTTTTCACCCATGCGCTCGAGAGGAATCAGATCTTCCTTTTTAATAAAGTATATGTCTGATGCATCTTGTATCAGATTGTTGGACAAAAGCAGTGAGACAACCGCCGGCCCTAAGCCCCTTATGTCCATTGCATCCCTTGAGGCAAAGTGTATTATACTCCTTCTTATCTGCGCAGGGCAGGCCACACCAGTGCAGCGATGTGCGGCCTCGCCCGGCAATCTGACTGTTTCTGACCCGCACTCCGGGCAGCGGTTGGGCATTTTGAACTCCTTTTCCCTTCCCGTCCGCCTTTCTTTAATCACTTCCACAACTTCGGGAATGATGTCTCCTGCCTTTTGAACGATTACACTGTCCCCGATGCGGATGTCCTTTTCTTTTATATAGTCTTCGTTGTGAAGGGTTGCCCTGCTGACAGTAGAACCTGCAATATTTATGGGCCTTAACACTGCATTTGGAGTGAGAATCCCTGTCCTTCCGACACTTACTATGATATCCTCAATAACTGTGACTTTCTGCTCGGCGGGGAATTTATATGCAATGGCCCATCTGGGATTTTTGGTGGTGGAACCAAGGATTTGCTGTTGCAAAAGGGAATTCACCTTAATTACCATTCCATCTATTTCATAAGGGAGCGAGTCTCTTTTTTCCCTCCAGCTCATGCAGTAAGCAACCACATCGTCAAAGCTCTTAAACAGCTTGATGTAGGGATTCACCCTAAAACCGCAAGTTTTATAAAACTCCAGCACCTCATAATGGCTTTCAAATTCTATGCCTTCCCGATATCCTATTCCGTACATAAAAGTAGACAGTGGCCTTTGGGCAGCAATTTTAGGGTCTAGCTGCCTAATAGAACCTGCTGCTGCATTCCGTGGGTTTGCAAAGGTTGGCAATTCCATATCTTCCCGCTCCTGATTGAGCTTTAGAAAGTCTTCCTTGGGAATGTAAATTTCTCCTCTGACCTCAATCAGTGGAGGGGTCTTGTCAGGAGGAAGATTTAAGCGAAGCGGTACACTTTTTATTGTCTTGACATTTTGCGTTACATCCTCCCCTACCGTTCCGTCTCCCCGCGTAGCAGCTGTGACTAAAATGCCGTTTTCATAAGTTAGTGAAATAGCAAGGCCGTCAATTTTTAGTTCAACCACATATTCCACCTGCTCGCCTACCGCTGCCGTAACCCGTCTGTGAAAATCTCTCAGTTCTCCCTCATTAAAGGCATCAGCAAGGCTTATCATGGCTTCACGATGGGTGACTCGTTCAAAGGCGGGCAGCGGCTCCCCTCCTATGCGCTGAGTAGGAGAGTCAGGTGTGACGAGTTCTGGAAATTGACTCTCAAGGTCAATAAGTTCTCTCATCAATTTATCGTACTCTGCATCAGAAATTTGCGGATTGTCCAATACATAATATAGATAATTGTGATGGTTGATTAATTCCCTTAATTCCTTAATCCGACCTTCAACTTGGACCCTGTCCAAAAAACCTCATCCTTTCAATTTTTAGAAACTAGCATCTACTTGTCTACCCTAATCAGATCTTCACTATGGGCGCATATTTTAATATCAAGCACTTTTCTCCCACTGATGGAAAGTTGATGGATATTTGAGCATCTTCATCAATTCCCTCTATATCTAAGACTATACCTTCACCCCATTTTAAATGCCTCACCCGGTCACCAGGAGAAATATTAGCTACAGACTTCTTAGACACTTCGGGCTCGGATCTACAAACAGCTGCATTGTCGGCTATTCCGTAAGACGTTTCTATAATATATTCATCCGAGATCTCGTTTAAGAACCTTGAGGCCGCATAATATGATGTGTTTCCGTAGAGGCTCCTCTGCCATGCCCTTGTCATATAAAGTTTCTTCTTTGCCCGTGTCATACCCACATAGCACAGTCGCCGTTCTTCTTCCAACTGATCCTCATCTAAAAGGGATCTGGAATGGGGAAATATACCCTCGTCCATGCCTGCCATAAACACTATGGGAAACTCAAGGCCCTTGGCATTGTGAAGTGTCATCAGTACGACGGCATCGCTGTCTTCATCCAGATCATCTACATCGGATACAAGGGCAAGTTCTGTAAGAAAATCTTCCAGAGTGCCATCCGGCATTTTTTGTTCAAAGTCCATGGCTGCCCCAATCATTTCCCGCAGGTTTTCCGCACGGCTTAAAGCTTCGTTTGTATTCTCACTGATGAGTTTGTCCATATAACCGGTCTGCTCTAAAACATAGTTTATTAACTCCGATACGCTCATTGTGTCTGCCACATCTCTAAAGTCCTGCATCATAAGCAGAAATGCTTGCAGTTTATTTAGCGTGCCAGATGAAATAGACAGACCTTTTCCATCCATTATTATGTCAAAAATGCTTTGATTCCTTTCTTCAGCAGCGGCTTTTAGCCTGTCTACCGTAGTTGTACCGATACCCCTTTTTGGGACATTTATAATCCTTAAAAGACTTACATCATCTGAAGGATTTGCAATTACGCGCAGGTATGCTAATATATCCTTTATTTCCTTGCGCTGGTAAAACCTTAAGCCTCCGATGATTTTATAAGGTAGTCGCATTCTAACCATTACTTCCTCAAGCACCCTGGACTGTGCATTTGTTCGATAGAGGACGGCAAAATCCTTATAATTCAGGTTATCCCTGAAAATCCTGTTGTTTATTTCCTGGGCAATAAAGTATGCTTCCTGACCCTCATCTTCGAGCGTAACGAGATTTATTTTCTCACCTTCTCCATTGTCAGTCCAAAGCCTTTTCTTCTTTCGCGCAAAATTATTGTCTATCACGTCATTGGCCGCATTTAAAATGGTCTTCGTTGAGCGGTAATTTTGTTCCAATCGAATAACCGTGGCATCGGGAAAGTCCTGTTCAAACTCAAGTATGTTTCGAATATCGGCACCTCTAAAAGCATATATGCTCTGGTCATCATCGCCCACTACGCATAAGTTTCGATGCTTTGCAGCCATCATTCTCACTAATTCGTACTGGGCCAAATTGGTATCCTGGTATTCATCAACCAAGATATGCAAAAAGCGCTTTTGGTAATACGAGAGGACTGCCGGGAATTCCTTAAAGAGCTGAACCGTCTTCACGATGATATCATCAAAATCTAATGCATTGTGCTCTTTAAGTCGTCTTTGGTACAACTCGTACAAAGTTGCCATGGTCTTTTCACGTATGTCTTTGGCATTGTCGAGACACTTGGAGGGTTCCAAAAGCCTGTCTTTTGCACGGCTAATATAGTTTAAAACTGCCGCAGGTGCAAATTTCTTCTCATCAATATTGAGAGCTTGCAGGCATTCTTTAATCAAAGCCTGTGAATCCTGGGTATCGAAAATTATAAAATTCCTATTGTAACCTAACTTATCGATATCAAAACGCAAAAATCTTACACAGGCCGAGTGGAAGGTGCTTACAAGTATGTCGTTGACACTTGGCAGCAATTGTTGTAGTCTCTCTTTCATCTCCTGGGCCGCTTTATTGGTAAAAGTAATTGCAATTATGTTCCTAGGATTTACAGCTTGATTCTTTATCAAATAGGCGATGCGATAGGTGAGGACACGGGTTTTACCGCTGCCAGCCCCTGCAAGCACTAGAAGCGGGCCTGCCGGATGAGTTACTGCTTTTCTTTGCTGTGAATTTAAATCCTGTAAAAAGTCCATTGATAAACCTCCTAATACGAAAAAGCGAAGACGTTATTAATCTTCCTGTTGCTTTCTTTTTCCAAGTCTTTCTAATATCGTATTGTATCCGTTGGCGCCATAGTGCAAAAAACGCTTAACCCGACTGATAGTGGCCGTACTTGCACCTGTTGCCTGGGCAATTTCCGTATATGTCCGACCTTCTTTTAGCATTTTTGCCACCTGCAGCCGCTGGGCCATTGACTGAACCTCTCCAATCGTGCATATGTCTTCAAAGAAACGGTAGCACTCTTCGCGATTTTCCAAAAGCAAAATGGCATCAAAAAGCATATCCACGTAAGGGTCCTTTAACTTTTCCAGTTCCACACCTGCCCCTCCTTGTATAGCAACTAATGAACTCAGTTGCTATTTGATTAATTCTTTTATTACATAAGTGTAGATCCTTAAATTTTTTAGGATATCCTCCACTTCAATGTACTCGTCAGTCTGATGGGCTAGCTCGGGCTTACCGGGGAAGACTGGCCCAAATGCAACACAGTTATCAAACATTCGAGCATAAGTGCCTCCGCCGATAGAAAAGCAGTAGGCCTTTTCACCGGTAACCTTTTCGTAAGCTTCTTTAAGCTTTTGGATAATTATACTGTCTTCGGGGATATAGTGAGGTTTGTTATCTGATATATTTTCAATGCGGATAGAGTCAGGAATGTGTTTCTCTATTTCCAGTATTATCTCATCACCCCTGTACTTTATGGGGTAGCGAATGTTAACTGTAACCGTGGCTTTATTATCATCGCACCCAACAATACCCACATTAAAAGTAAGCTGCCCGGAAATATCATCTTTAAAATCGATGCCCATGCCTTTGCCGGTAGTGTCGAGCCCTATCTTGTCATTCAAAAAACCGATAAAATCTGCGTAGGGCTTTGCAAGTTTAACTTCACCCAAAAGCTTTGCCAGCAGCATGCAGGCATTTTTGCCTCTTTCGGGGGTGCTGCCATGGGCAGAAAGACCGTATGATTTGATCACAATTTCATCGTTTGCCTGTTCTATTTCAAAATTTCCCGGTACGATATCCAAGGCAGTTTTTACTGCATTAGTGATTTCATCTATATCACCGGTCAGGTGGGCTTCGGCATAATCGGGGACCATATTAGGCCGATGACCGCCTTTAAACGACAGCAATCTTGCACGCTGGTCTACCTTTTCAGCGTCAAGTAAAGTGGTAAAAGAAAAAGTCAGCACTCCCTTTTCGCCATTTATGATGGGATAATTTGCATCAGGCGAAAAACCCATAGTAGGAGCTTCGTCGTGTTTTTTGTAGTATTCCATGCACTCAAAGCCACTTTCCTCATCGGTGCCAAATATCACTCGGACCCTTCTGTTGAATTTAATTCCGGCATCTTTAAGAGATTTCAGTGCAAACAATGCAGCCATGGCAGGACCTTTATTATCTATGGCCCCTCTGCCGTAAATTCTGCCATCGTGTATTTCACCGCCATAGGGAGGATAAGTCCAGCCGCTGCCTTCGGGAACCACATCGAGATGCACAAGTATCCCTATCATTTCATCGCCTTCGCCCCATTGAGCCCATCCTGCATAATTGTCAAGGTTTTTCGTCTCAAGGCCGAAGCTTTTCGCAAGATCCAGTGCATAATTTAGTGCCTTTGCAGGACCTTCACCAAAAGGCATACCCTGCATGGGACTTTCTTTTACGCTCCTTATTTTAATTATTTCACTCGTAGCCTCAATCAGCTTCTTCTCATTTGCAGTAATATATTGTTCAATATCCATTTAATAAACCTCCAGCATAAATTATCCGATGCAAATATTATATTCCACTTTAGTACAATAAATCCTTTTTTTATGGTCATTTTAGCAGTTATTTGAGAGTAGCGGTTATAACAGGGGGACACTTTGTATGTCATACAAAGTGTCCCCCTATTCAAGCGTCCTCCTGTTGTGGCACTATCAATTTATGACAAGCCGTGTTACAATGGCACAGAGCATGCCTAAAAAGGCACCGCTCAATACGTCCGAAGGGTAGTGCATACCCGTGTAAATGCGGGATATTCCTACCATTGTGGCTAGCAAATATGATACGGGACCGTAATTGGGAAAATGCAGGGCCAGAACCGCTGCCAATGAAAAACCTGCAGTCGTATGGCCGGATGGGAAGGAATGGTCCTTTAAAAGCCTGCTCCAGAAGGTATTGACCTCGGGTAAAACCAAATATGGCCTTTTGCGGTTTACGGTATTCTTAAAAAGCTGTACTATTCCCTGGCTGCTGGTAACCGTGACAATGGCCTGGGTTGCGGCTAGCCTTGTCTCACCCTGACCAAAAATATACAGGAACAGGCATGAAAGCACCGTAAAGCTAGCTCCGCCAAGATGGGTAATCCTCGGCATAAATAAGTCAAGCACCTTGCACTTTATTCTTTTATTGATATATTCAAATAAGCGTCTGTCATTGTGGTATAGATACTCCCAAAGCCCTTTCAAGAATATCCTCCTCAAGCCCCAGTATATCTAAATAATCTCAACCGTTATGTCCATTTTTTCCACTGCATTAATGAGGGGATTGATAACCTCTCCGTGCCTTTGAATTTCAAAAGCGGAACGCAAAGATTTGCCAACAATAATATGCGTTATTTTGTTTTCCCTTGCAAAATCTGCCAATGTGTCGTAAACATTTTCTCCAGTCAAAATAGAAACCCTACCGCCGAAATCCTTAGCTAACTCAAACAACTCCAATAAAATCTTGTGTTCCTTTAATTCTCGATTTAGATTTTTTTTATTGTTTACGTATATCACTACGAACTGGCCGTCCATCTCTTTAGCCCTGGCAGATCCCTTTTCTATCAGTCTTTTACAGCTCTTTTGCGGTGTAACACATACCATGATTCTATGCCGTACACCAGGGTCGAAAACGACCATCATGGCAAAATCTCCTCTCTTGTCTTTTTCACCAACCATTTTTATTATATATGAAATACATGTTTTGCGCAATGAACAAAAGAAAACAAATAATGGGCGAATCCCTTATGGAATCGCCCCTAAAGCGCATTCTATTATGCTGGATTATGCCGTTATTCTAAATTCGAGGCTTAGCCTGACACCGGGTGTGGCCAGATTCCACCCGGTTAATCTGTAAACTCCCGGTCTCGTTATGATACCGTCTGCCCTTTGATTCCATACCTCACGGTAAACTATTTCCTCTCCGGGTTGTAATCTGTCGCTTGTTATTGCTTGAGTGAAAACTCTCCCTTTTGACCACTGCCAAATTAACCTGTCATCACGGGTTATTCTAAAATCTACTTTTTGCGACGTCCTATAAGTTAGGGTAAGCGGAACTTTTAGTATATTTTTCTTCCGAAATCTTATTATAATTTGCTCGCCAAGCCTATACACGCTTTTGTTGAGGGAAAGAGTGTATTCCACGCCGTCAAAAGTGCGGGTAACTACCGGCCTACCGGCTGGCGGTGGGGTTGGCGTTGGCGGTGAGGGCGGAGAAGGATGTGTAGGCGGGCAAGGAGGGCAATCCTCCGGCGTATGCGGAGTCTCTTCAGACACCGGAATCATCAGTACCTGCCCCACAAAGATTAAATCCGCATTGGTTAAATTGTTTGCCCTCATTATAGCAGCTACGGTAGTTCCGAACCTTTCAGCAATTTGAGACAGAGTATCTCCCCTCTGGACTATATATCTAATCAAATCTGTCTCCCTCCTTTAACACGTAGTTAGCTTTTTTCAGAGATTAGCAATAATCTAATATATGTTATGTAGTATTTATTATTATGGTGAAGAGTAATTCAAATAGAGATTAAACCAGCGTAACCTTTTGAATATAACTTTGGAAAGCGCTGCCAAAGTAGAAAAGCGAGTAGACTGTTAAAAGTATCGCTCAAAGAAAAAAGCCTCCAAGGATGTTTTTCCCCGGAAGCTATTCATTTACTCTCAGGTTATGCATCGTGTATTGCACTGCCCTTTGCAAAGTTAAATCCTATGATGGATAAATGTTATAGTGATCCAATTCGCTTTTTTCTAAGTTGACGGGTTTTTCCGCAGGCACCGGCTTTAAGGTCTTTTCAATTACTTCATCCATGGTATTTACAAATATGAAGCAAAGCTGGTCCTTTACTTTTTGCGGCACTTCCTCCAAATCTTTTGTGTTTTCTTCAGGCAGGATAATAGTCTTTATTCCCGCCCTGTGCGCCGCCAAAACCTTTTCCTTGATACCTCCGACGGGAAGCACCCTTCCCCTCAAGGTTATTTCCCCGGTCATAGCTACGGTCCTATCTACAGGCCTCATTGAAAGGGCCGATATGAGGGCACAGGCGATGGTAATTCCGGCTGAAGGCCCGTCTTTGGGTATCGCACCTTCGGGAACGTGAATGTGTATGTCGTATTTCTTGTGAAAGTCCTCATCGATATTTAACAGTTGTGCTTTTGACCTCACATAGCTGTAACTGGCATGGGCCGATTCCTGCATGACATCGCCCAGCTTTCCTGTGAGGATGAGCTTGCCTTCACCCTTCATGACGGATACTTCAATGTTCAGGATATCTCCGCCAACCTCAGTCCAGGCAAGACCAGTGGCTACACCTATTAAATCCTGTTTTTCTACGGTGCCGTAATGATAGCGCGGTGCGCCTAAGAACTTCTCAACCAAATCCGCATCTACATCTATGGTATTTTTTTCACCTTCAACTACGGCTCTCGCTATTTTCCTGCAGATATTGGCAATTGAACGCTCAAGATTCCTTACCCCTGCTTCCCGAGTGTAGTTTCTGATAATTTTAAGCAGGGCATCTTCGTGAAAAGAAACGTCCGTTAAATTGAGGCCGTGTTCTTTTAACTGCTTCGGAATCAGGTGGCGCTTGGCTATTTCCAGTTTTTCGTCTTCGGTGTATCCCGGAATGGTGACGACCTCCATGCGGTCCCTCAGGGGCCGGGGGATACTGTACAAATTGTTGGCAGTTGTAATAAAGAGCACCCTAGACAGGTCAAAGGGTATTTCAAGATAGTGGTCCGAAAAACTGTTGTTCTGTTCAGGGTCTAGGACCTCCAATAAGGCCGATGAAGGGTCTCCTCTAAAGTCAGAACTCATCTTATCTATTTCATCCAGTAAGAATACGGGATTCTGGGAACCCGCCTGACGTATCCCCTGGATAATCCTACCAGGCATGGAACCCACATAGGTCCTCCTGTGGCCGCGGATTTCTGCTTCGTCCTTGACCCCGCCCAAGGACGCCCTCACGAATTTTCTACCCATTGCGCGGGCCACGGACCTGGCCAGGGAGGTTTTTCCAACTCCCGGAGGACCTACAAAGCACAATATCGGTCCTTTTATTTTTCCCGACAACTTACGCACTGCAAGAAATTCTAGGATCCTTTCTTTTACTTTGCTTAAACCGTAGTGGTCTTCGTCTAATATTTCTTCCGCCTTCTTAATATCCACGCTATCATCTGTAAATACATTCCATGGAAGGGAAACAATCCAATCCAAGTATGTCCTAATTACCGAAAGCTCCGCTGAGGCATTGGGCATTTTCTCAAGACGATCGATTTCTTTCATTATTCTTTCTTCAACGTCCTTCTTTAGATCCAGTGCGAGTATCTTTTCCCTGTACTCCTCAGCTTCTGCAGTTCTCTCGTCCTGCTGCCCCAATTCCTTCTGTATTGCCCTCATCTGCTCTCTCAGGTAGTACTCTTTTTGGTTTTTTTCAATTTGTTTTTTTACCCTATAATTAATCTTCTTTTCAATTTCAAGGATCTCTATTTCCTGGGATAAAATCGCAAAAAGTATTTCCAAACGTTCCTTGAAATCAATCATCTCCAAAATCTTCTGCTTATCTTCCACTTTTATGGCCAAATGGGACGCCACAATATCTGCAAAACGCCCCGGATTTGTTACATTGTTAAGGGAAACAATGATGTCAGGCGGCAACTTTTTCGTCATGTTCATGTAGTGTTCGAAAAGGTTCAGTATACTCCTCATTAGGGCTTCTTCCTGGGTGTCTGCCCTTTGATCGCTTTCAATAACTTCCCTGATTTCAACCTTAAAAAAAGGATCTGTATGAATGTACTTTTCTATTACAGCCCTGTTGACACCTTCAATCAATACCCTTATTGTGTCCTGGGGCATCTTTAAGAGCTGTTTTATCTTAGCGACCGTGCCGGTGGTGTAAATTTCATTTCTCGTGGGAAAATCCACTTTTGCATCCTTTTGTGCCACCAACAGTATTTTTTGGTCCGCCACCATTGCTTCTTCCAAAGCACCGATTGATTTATCCCTACCAACATCGAAATGTAACACCATATTGGGAAAAACCAATAGTCCACGAAGCGGCAACAGCGGTATTGTCCGATTAGATGAAGCCTTCCCCACTTTATCCCCCCCATTCGGGCTATTATTGAACAACACATATGTTTCTTCTTATTCTATTCGATAAAATTTTAATAAATCCTTCAAAATATTAAATGCTAAACAGAGACCGTCTCATTCCTAATTTCTGCTTCAGATGCAAATATAACCTGCTCTATCACTTCCTCTATCCTATCAACGGCAACTATATTCAAATCATAAGTTTTGAAGCTGTCCTGCCAGTTCTCCTTAGGTATTATTACGGCTTTAGCTCCTGCCATCTTTGCAGCCTCTATCTTGGGTATAACACCACCTACAGGCTTTACATAGCCGCGGATTGAAAGTTCTCCCGTCATGGCAATGTAATTATTGACAACTAGGTTTTTCATTGCTGAATATATTGAAACAGCAATTGCCACACCAGCTGAAGGGCCATCAAGAGGCGTTCCTCCCGGGAAATTTAAGTGAATGTCATAATCCCGAGGATCTATGCCCAAGTACTTCCTGATAACCGTCATTACGTTGTCCACCGAGCCCCTGGCTGTTCCCCTTCGTCTAAGGCGGTGGGCGCTTCCCCCCATTTCTTCTTCCTCTACTACTCCCGTCACAAGCAAGGTCCCCTGACCTTTTTCTGTCTTTATGGCTGTAGCTTCTATTTCCAATAAAATACCCATGTTGGGCCCGTATACCGCAAGACCATTTGCAAGGCCCACCTGTGGTTTTGGACTTACCTTCCTTTCAGGCCTTGGTGCATACTGGCCGCTATTTATTACCCATTCCACATCTCGTGCTTCAATCCGTTTTCTGTTTTCACGAGTGGCCAAACCTGCCGCCATCTGAATAATGTTGACTGCTTCCCTGCCATTGGTAGTATATTTTTTTATGGTTTTAATCGACAAGTCGTCAATTTCAAATCCTATCTTATTTACAGCATTTTTGATGATGATACCGATGTGTTCCGGCATCAGTGGCTTAAAATATATTTCCAAGCATCTTGAACGAATAGCCGGCGGTATTTCTTCAGGGGGCCTGGTTGTCGCACCAATTAGCCTAAAATCAGCAGGCAGGCCATTTTTAAAGATATCGTGAATGTGGCGGGGTATGTTCGAATCTTCACTGCTGTAATACGCACTTTCCAAAAATACTTTGCGGTCCTCCAATACTTTTAAAAGTTTGTTCATTTGAATTGGATGAAGCTCCCCTATTTCGTCAAGGAACAGAACGCCACCGTGGGCCTTTGTCACAGCCCCGGGCTTTGGCTGAGGAATTCCGGCAACGCCAAGGGGGCCCGCCCCCTGGTATATCGGGTCATGGACCGAACCGATTAGGGGATCAGCGATTCCCCTTTCATCAAACCTGGCAATAGTAGCATCAACCTCTATGAACTTTGCATCGGGGCCAAAGGGGGAGCCGGGAGTCTTTTTTGCTTCTTCAAGGACAAGTCTCGCCGCTGCGGTTTTGCCTATTCCGGGGGGACCGTATAATATGACGTGTTGGGGATTGGGACCGCAAAGGGCTGCCCTCAGTGCCTTTAAACCATCTTCCTGGCCAATTATTTCATCGAAACTCGAGGGTCTCGTCTTTTCTGCCAATGGTTCCGTGAGAGAGATCTGTCGCATGCGCTCAAGTTTCTCCATCTCCTTTTTAGATTCCCTATCGACAGCGACTTTACTGCCCTGCTGGCTCTTTAACAGGTTTAAAAAATAAAGCCCGATAACTATGGCAAAAAAAATCTGAATCAGGCTCAGTATATTTAGGGTAACGTTCATGCTGTAGATCCTCCTTATCGAGCTTTAACTATTCCAATCACTGTTTATATTATTTATTAATAGCAGTTTTTTTATAACCCATTTCGAGCCACTTTTAATCGCCGCGAATGAATAATTGGGGACGGGTACAAAAAATTCACTCGTGAATTTTTTGTACCCGTCCCCAATTATTCAACATAAATAGGAACCGTCCCATAAGGAACGGTTCCCCATTTTCCAACTAATTATTTATGCTGTTACTTCTTTTTTCTGACCTTTTTTTCGATCGGACATTTTGCCCTTTTTGCGTTCAGATGTGACAATTATTGGTTCTTCGCGATTTATAACCACTTCCTTGGTTATGACGCACTTGGTAATATCGCTTCTATAAGGAAGCTCGTACATGATATCCAGCATGATCTCTTCCATTATGGACCGGAGACCTCTTGCTCCTGTCTTTCTTCTGATGGCTTCCTGGGCAATTACTCTCAGTGCATCATCGGTGAACTCCAGTTGGGCATCGTCCATCTCAAAGAGTTTCTGATATTGCTTCACCAGTGCATTCTTCGGTTCCTTCAAGATTTTGACCAGTGCTTCTTCATCTAGTGCTGAAAGTGTTACAATCACCGGCAATCTTCCGACGAACTCAGGTATCATGCCGTATTTCAACAAGTCTTCGGGCATAAGTTGTTTTAAAATCTCTCCAACGTTTTTATTTGCTTGACTCTTTATATCGGCTTCAAATCCTATTGACTTCTTGCCTGTGCGGTTCTCTATTATCTTGTCAATACCTTCAAAAGCTCCGCCGCAGATAAAGAGGATGTTTGTAGTGTCTATCTGGATAAACTCCTGATGAGGATGTTTGCGCCCGCCTTGAGGAGGAACACTGGCCACGGTGCCTTCCAAGATTTTAAGCAAAGCTTGCTGAACACCTTCGCCGGATACGTCTCTTGTTATTGAAGGATTGTCTGATTTGCGTGCAATTTTATCTATTTCATCTATATAAATTATTCCTCTTTCGGCCTTTTCCACATCATAATCAGCAGCTTGTATCAGTTTCAAGAGGATGTTTTCTACGTCTTCTCCTACGTAGCCAGCCTCGGTCAAAGAGGTGGCATCGGCTATAGCAAATGGCACGTTTAATATCTTTGCAAGAGTTTGAGCCAGAAGGGTCTTTCCACTGCCGGTCGGTCCAAGCATTATGATATTGCTCTTTTGAAGTTCCACATCTTCAATTTTGTGCTGATAGTTAATTCGCTTATAGTGATTGTACACTGCAACAGATAGTACTTTTTTGGCTTCTTCCTGTCCTACTACGTATTGGTCAAGAATCTCTTTTATCTCATTGGGTTTTGGAACCTCGGTAAAGTCCATTTCCGCTTCTTCGCCAAATTCTTCTTCTATAATTTCATTGCACAATTCAATACATTCATCGCAAATGTAAACGCCGGGACCCGCTACTAGTTTACGTACCTGATCCTGAGTCTTGCCGCAGAACGAGCATTTCAGTTGACTCTTTTCATCGCTAAATTTGAACATCTTTCACTCTCCTTTCCGGCTTACTTCCTCTTGTGGATCACCTCATCAATCAAGCCGTACTTTAAAGCTTCATCTGATGACATAAAGTAATCCCTGTCCGTATCCTTGTCTATCTTTTCTATGGGTTGCTTGGTGTGCTTTGAAAGTATTTCATTTAGCAGCTCTCTTAGGCGAAGAATTTCTTTCGCGTGTGTTTCTATGTCTACAGCTTTACCCTGGACACCGCCCCAAGGCTGGTGAATCATGATGCGTGAATTGGGCAGTGCATAGCGCTTACCTTCAGTTCCGGCTGCCAAAAGGACAGCTCCCATGCTTGCAGCAAGCCCCATACAAATAGTTGAAACATCGGGCTTGATGTATTGCATCGTGTCGTAAATGGCAAGGCCTGCTGTAACGGAGCCCCCCGGACTATTGATATAGAGCCGGATGTCCTTGTCAGGATCTTCTGACTCCAGGTACAACATTTGAGCTATAGCAAGGCTTGCGACAGTATCGTCTATGGCTGTTCCAATGAAGATGATTCTTTCTTTGAGTAGTCGGGAATAAATATCGTATGCTCTTTCCCCACGGTTAGTTTGTTCCACAACTATAGGAACTAAACTCACTATAAATACCTCCTTAAATTACACCATTTTAATTTTCATTTTCTTCACTGTCGGCTTTGCTGTCTTCCTCTGATTCTATTATATCATCTTTTACGTCATCTTTGCTCTTTTCTACTATATTGGAATGGCTGATTAGAAAATCGAAGATTTTATTTGTAAGTATTGAGTCTTTTATTCTTGCCATATCTTCTTCTTTTAAATTCTTTTTATAATCTTCCACCGACTGTTTTAAGCTTTCAGCTAATTCCTTGATTTTGTTTTCAAGCTCCTCATCTGTCACAGTAATGTTTTCCCTTTTGCCTACTTCCTCTAATATCAGTGATGATTTTACATTGTCAAGAGCTCTCTCGCGGAAACTCTCTTTGAATTTTTCAAGACTAAGGCCTGTTGCATCCAAATAGGACTGCAAATCATATCCGCGATATCTCAGGCTTATAGCAAAATCGAAGACTAACCTATCAATTTCCTGATCTATCATTACATCAGGAATTTCGACTTCGGCAACTTCCTTTAATTTATTTACTATAGATGCTTTTAAAGAGCCTTCTTCCACGGATTTGGCTTGTTCCTCTAATTTTGTCTTGATGTCCTGTTTAAGCTCATCCAGAGTTTCAAATTCGCTGACATCCTTGGCAAAATCGTCATCCAGAGGCAGCAGTTCTTTTGCCTTAAGTTCCTTTAAAGTCACGTTAAAAACAGCCTTTTTTCCTGCCAACTCTTTTGCGCTATAGTCTTCCGGAAAAGTTACTTCGATGTCCTTGCTTTCTCCGACATTCATTCCAACAACTTGTTCTTCGAAGCCCTCTATAAACATACCTGAACCCAATTTCAGAGAAAAGTTCTCTGCAGTGCCTCCTTCGAAGGGTTCATCGTCAATCGTACCCTTAAAGTCTATGACAGCTATATCTTCCATTTTGGCCGCCCTGTCTTCAACCGTTACGAGTCTGGCATTTTGCTCCTGCAGCTGAGACAGCTCTTTTTCTACATCTTCATCAGTTACATTATAGACAATTTTTTCTACTTCTAATCCTTTATATTCCTTTATATCAACTTCGGGTTTGACAAATACTTCTGCGGTAGCTATAAAGGGTTTGCCAACTTCTATCTGTTTGATGTCAAAAGTTGGTTGATCTACAGGCTCCAATTTGTATTCTTCTACTCCCTTTTGATAGGCTTCAGGCAAAAGAAATCTTGCAGCGTCTTCGAAAAAGACTTCAGGACCGTAATGTCTTTCAATGAGCTTTCTGGGAGCTCTTCCCCGCCTAAATCCGGGGATTACAAAGCGCCTTGCGTTTTTTCTATACGCACGCTCCATTGCCTCATCGAATTGCTGTGCATCAATCTCGAAATTTAAGTAGGCCTTGTTCTTTTCTATTTTTTCCAGGTTTACTTTCATTATGCTCCTCCCTTGCAATTCCCGTAAATTCCATTTCTTTTGATATTATAACATAAAAAAATATATGCAAACAAAAAATTACAATAAAATAACACCTCGGTATGGACCGAGGTAGAAAAATCCACAGTATTTGAATATGGTGCGGGCAAGAGGATTTGAACCTCCACGGGATAAATCCACCAGATCCTAAGTCTGGCGCGTCTGCCAGTTCCGCCATGCCCGCATGGTGGGTCATGGAGGACTCGAACCTCCGACTCCCTGATTAAAAGTCAGGTGCTCTACCACCTGAGCTAATGACCCTTTTGGCTGGGGCGGCAGGATTCGAACCTACGATGCAGGAGCCAAAGTCCTGTGCCTTACCGCTTGGCGACGCCCCAATAAATTTACAGTAGCCCAAAAAGGGTTGTCGGAATTCTATTTGTAGCATCCGACATTAAATTTGTATTATGGGGTGGATAGTGGGACTTGAACCCACGACCTCCAGAGCCACAATCTGGCGCTCTAACCACCTGAGCTATACCCACCATATATGGCGCGCCCGAAAGGATTCGAACCTTTGGCCTACGGATTAGAAGTCCGTTGCTCTATCCAGCTGAGCTACGGGCGCCTGGAGCGGGAAACGGGATTCGAACCCGCGACATTCAGCTTGGAAGGCTGACGCTCTAGCCAGCTGAGCTATTCCCGCATGGTCGGGGCAGAGGGACTTGAACCCCCGACCCCATGGTCCCAAACCATGTGCGCTACCAAACTGCGCCATGCCCCGACATCTTAAAGACATTGTATAGTATACATGAAATAGTTTTTTGAGTCAAGATTATTTTAGCACAACTTTTGTGGTATTTCAAATCGATTTTTATTTTTCGATGCCCGAAAACCCTGCTTATATACTGTTTATGCATGCCTTGATACGGCCATCAGCAATTTCTATGATTCCATATGTCCCGGGCCCACCATTTTTCGGCAGAGCTGTGCTTCCGGGATTAAAAAACAGTATGTTGTCAATATATGTGTTTTCCGGAACATGGGTGTGGCCAAATACCACTATGTCTGCAGAAACTTCTTTTGCCCTGAAAAGTAATTGTTCGTAGCCCCGCTTAACTCTGTATGTATGCCCATGGGTTAATAGGATTTTCTTGCCCTGAAGCTCCAGTATTTTTTCGGTCGGTTCGAGGCTAAAAGCGTCGCAATTCCCCGCTACGCAGTAGACCCGGTAATTATTCCCTTCGAGATGGCGGGCGTCTTCAACCAAATCGCCCGCGTGAAGGAGAATTTCAATATCTTCCATCTTATTCACGGCTTTTTTCGCGATGAATCTTACGCCGTGAGTATCGCTTAACACTCCGATCTTCAAGATATTCCTCCTATATAAGCCTAAATAAATGTTTCTTGATTTTTTCCAGAGCCCTTGCCCTATGACTTATCCTGTTCTTCTCTCCTATGGAAATCTCGGCGAGGGTTTTGTTCTGTTCAGGCAACAGAAATATCGGGTCATATCCAAAGCCTTCGGTCCCCCTAGGGCTAAGAGCGATAAGGCCTTCTAGGATACCCCGCTCGAAGAAGGCTTGTCCATCAGGAAAGACAAGGGCCAGGCTACAAACAAATTGAGCCCGCCTTTTGTCTAATGGAACTCCTTCTAATCTTTCAAGGAGTTTGTTTATATTGTCTTCATCAGTAGCATGTTCTCCCGCATACCTGGCAGTTAAGACACCTGGTTCACCGTTTAGGATGTGTACTTCAAGGCCCGAATCATCAGCCAGGGTCGGCAAGCCAGTTTCTCGGCATACTGTTGTTGCCTTTATCAAGGCATTTTCATCAAAAGTAGAGCCGGTCTCCTGAATCTCGATGTGATGAAAATCTATCAGCGACACAATACTAAAGCTTGCGGGCCCCAACATTTCCTTAAACTCCAAGAATTTGCCATGATTTTTTGTTGCAATAACCAATGTATTCATGTTTAAAAGCTCCGCTTAAATATCTATGATTAACTTTTTTTGAATTTGAATGAGTTCTGATATGCCTTTGAAGGCTAAATCCATCAACCCATCCAATTCCTCCCTGCTAAAGGGAAAAGCCTCTCCAGTACCTTGAATCTCTACTATTTGTCCCGTATCGGTCATAACCACATTCATGTCTACCTGAGCTCGACAATCCTCTTCGAATACTAAATCCAGTAATCTCTCGCCATCCACTATACCAGCACTTATAGCCGCCACGAAATTATTAATGGGATTTGTCTCTATCAAATTGTTTTCTTTCAAAAACTTAATTGCATCCGCTAAGGCTATAAAGGCGCCGGTTATTGATAGGGTCCTCGTTCCACCGTCTGCTTGAATAACGTCGCAGTCAAGCCAGATGGTCCTTTCGCCTAAGGCTGAAAGGTCAACTACAGACCTTAAAGCCCTGCCTATTAATCGCTGGATCTCCATGGTCCTGCCGCTGGGCCTTAGCATTTCCCGCACGTTTCTTGCTTCCGTGGCCCTGGGCAGCATGGAATACTCGGCGGTTATCCAGCCCTGGCCCTTGCCACGCAAAAATGGTGGCACCTTATCGTCCACTGTTGCCGTGCAGATAACTTTCGTATCTCCAGCCTCAATGAGCACGGACCCTTCCGCATACTTATTAAAGTTTCTGGTTATGGTTATAGGCCGAATTTCGTCATTGCCTCTTCCGTCTACTCTTGCCAAAATATCCATCCTTTCTCACAAGTTGATATCTATACAAAAATTTCAAATGCTGCTCGGGTTGACATAGAGGGGTTTATATATAGGTGTTTCAAGGACAGTGCCTTCCGGTAAAGCTCCTGCTTTACCTTCCACCTGGATGGTAACCGTCTCCACTCCCGGAAAATCTGAAAGGGTGAGAACCACCGAGTTTACGATGGATTGTTCTACATCTATACCGCCACCGTATCCTTCAATTTCCTTTGAAAAATTAACCAGCACCTCTCCATTGCTTTGAGCTACATCAAGCACCTTCGTGTCTTGGGGCAACAATGATACAAGGCCGGTATTTTCCATGGGACCTTTTATCAATTCTTCCAGGGCGGTTTTCATCTGATTGTCACTTTTTGTCACCATTCGAGTTACCGGAACAAAGTAACTGAAGTTTCCATTTAAGCTTGCACCTTTAAAATATAAAGTTACCGGTACCATTTCCGATGAAGCTGTTACCGGTTTTTCTAAGTTTATATTCTGCCGTTTAAAAACACCCTTTAGCTGATTGCCGTTTGGTGTCTTTTCCACCATCTTCCCGTCAACTAAGATTTGAACTTCATCAACCGCGGGAAATTCAGTCAAGGTATATACGACTGCGTCGATGGCATTTTGTTCAGTCACTATATCCGGAGTCTGCAAGAAATTTGCATTAAAATCAACTTTGGCCAGACCATCCCGTATTGTCATTCCTAGAACCTGTGTACCTTCCGGCAAGGGAGCTTTTAAGCCCTTTTCCGCAAGTTCTGCTCTCATCTCTTCACTGTCAACCAGGCTCTCCAACGCTGCCCTTCCTATACCCTCAACCCATGGAATATCCCTTGTTACAGGCACTAACAAGCCGTATTCATTTACAAAATAAAAGATCGTCTTTCTCATATTTGCCAGGGTTTCTTCAGAATCCTCGCCGGAGTCCGGAACTTCTTCCTGGGGACTTTCTCTTTTAAAGAAATCACAGCCTGCAACAGCTGCCGCCACTAAAAACAATATGATTAACAAGCAAACAATCTTCTTGACCATGCATAAAAACCTCCTCTTTTTAATCTAATTAATATATATTAACGAGAAGAGGTTTTTTATGCCGTCAAAGTATTATTTGCTTTTTACGGTCTGTTTAAAGTATCCCCCTTTGCTAGCCCTGGTATCCATTATCGTAATAAATGCATGGCTATCATTTTTATCAATGAAGGCCAAAAGATTATCAAGCTCTTTTCTGGGCAAGGAAACGATCAAGACTTCCTTAATACCTTCCCTGCCCTTTCCTTCAAGACTTGTTACGCCAAAACCCATGTCGCGAATCTTGTCACCTATGCCGTTTTTGTGAGAAATTATCTGAACGGTGGTTAAACCTATGGCAAGCTTTTCTTCAATCAAAGTTCCCATATAGTTTCCGGTGGCAAAGCCCAGGGCGTAGGCCAATAGATTCACCGGGTTGCTCAAGCCGCTGACAACTTTGTTTAAGGCCGTTATGTAAATGATGACCTCAAAAAAACCAATACTTGCAGCAATCAGCCCCTTGCCCCTAACAAGCATCAGGGTCCGCATGGTAGTTAAAGACATGTCTACTACTCTGGCAAGGAAGATAAATAGATATCCCCCGATAAGCGACCACAAACCAAATTCCTCCTACGGTAAATTTAATTTCCTTAATTTAACGTAATGATATCAAAACGGCTATCGTGTGTCAATTGGTCATTCCGCTGAGATAATCGACGATGCCTTGGAGCAATCCTTGGGCAACCTGGTTTTTGAATTCATCCGTCATCATTATCGCAAGCTCATTTTTATTCGACATGAAACCTACTTCTACCAATGCTGAAGGCATTTTCGTCTCCCGCGTAACGACGATGCCGGGTCGTTCAACAATGCCCCTGCTGGGAAAACCGGTTTGCCTGACGACGGCATCCTGCAATGCTTGCGCAAATAATTTTTTCTCAGGATCCGGGTAATACAAAGTCTCAGTTCCCGATGCGCTGCTTGTTGCAGTATTGTGGTGGATACTGATAAACAAATCTGCATCGACTTCATTTGCTATGCCTGCACGGGCATATAGATTCACAAAAGTATCATCTTCCCGCGTCATGACTACTCTTACACCATTTGCCTCTAAAAGATACTTTAATCTCAACGCGACATCAAGGTTGAGGTCTTTTTCATTTACATTCCCGACTACAGCTCCCGGGTCGCTGCCACCATGGCCAGGATCGATAACTACCAGTTTATTGATCAAGGGAGAACTGTGCAGCGCAAGTTTTATATTAGAGGAAGGAGGCGATGACAGCATTTCATAACTTGTGAAAGAATGCAGGTTTATGACTATTTCCAAGTTGTAATTTTTAGCAGCTTTTACCTTCACCAGTTCAATATAGTCAATAATACCATCTGATACTCTTATCACATCGCGGCTTACCAGCCTGTCCCCGATGGCTACGCCGGGCATAACGATTTTTATTTGCTTTTTATTCTTGTCCGCCTTAAGCTCGTATCCTATTTCATCACTGGCCGAAATTTCCACGAAGCTAATATTCCTTTCACTGACAATATCGATGTCTTCTACCGTGCGTACCTGTGAAAAGATGATCGAAAAAACGTTGTCCTCCTGGAAAACTTGATAGTTGATGTCATTTTTTAAATCAAATACCACCCTCACCATATCGTCAGTAAATTGGCCCAAGCGGACAGCCTTCACAAAATCATTTACAGGAACTTCCGGAATGTCAATTTCAGCAAGTAGGGTTTCACTGATGTCCAAGACCAGTCGGTCCGGATTTGACAAAAAGAAATAGTCGCCTGTCGTAACATTTGTCGTCTTAATCCTTGCAAGCAATTCATGCCTCTGGCTTTCAAAGCTAAGCTCTTCTACTGTGTTCTCAAAGGATATGAAAATACTTTTCTTATCGGCTGAACTATAGGTCCTATAAGATACTCTTGGTCCTAGTTCCAACACTACCCGTGTCGTAGGTGGATCCGTAAAAATCTCACCTGCTACAGCCTTGCTTAAATAATTATCGTATGCGTACAGGGCATTCTTCAAGGTATCTAAGTGGCTTTTGATATCGATTACCAGCTTATTATCATCTTCTATCTCAACTGTTGTATATTCTAAAAGACTGTCCCCTTTTATAATAACCGTGGGCTTACCATCAATCGTTTCATATGCAAGGTCTACGACCTTGGACCCGGAACGGTTTATTATGACGCGCCGCAGATCATTGTCCCAGCTCACCTCGGCTCCAAGGGTCTCACCTAAAAAGCGCAGCGGGACCATGGTCCTATCATTTACGATCTTTGCAGGCACTTCCAGGACAACTTCCTGACCGTCTACCAATGCCCTCGTGTCATCGATTTTTAGGATAATTGTCTTTGACGGAGTTTCTACCTGGACCAGCCTGTTGTCATTGTCCCAATAAACTTCAGCCCCAAGATTTTCAGAAATCACGCGCACCGGAGCCAAAGTTCTGTCGTTTACGATTATAGGGGCCACATCGGACTCAACCTTTTCGCCATTTATGTAAATCTCTATCGGCTTGGGAGAAGCCATGGCGCAAATGGGTATGCTGAGGATCAATAAAAGCATAAGTGTTGCCAGAAATATTTTTTTATACATTGTAACAAAACCTCCTATGATTGGTGCAGCCTTGATTCATTTTTATGTACTTCGACTTTATCTTTCAAAATCCTTTAGAAAAGGACAAGTGTAATAGAATTGTAAAGTTGAAAAGGAAAGCTTTGGACAAAAAAATAAAGGCTGCTATGCAGCCGTCAAAAAGTTATACCATTTATCAGGCTTTATTGGATTTTGAATGTTTATGTTGCCTGTTATATACCCCATCTTTACGCCATCTACTAAAAACTGGACTTTCTCGATTCCATCTATCGAAGTCAGTGTCCTTACAACTGATTTTATGGCTATTTCCGCATACTGGATTTTAGTAGAAAATTTATTCAGGAGTATGTTCCTATCCAAATCTACTACTGCAACGCCTTCACTTATCTGCAAGCTCTTTATCATCTTATCATTAAAGCCCAAACCTATTTCTTCCGCACCTTCAATCAAGTGTTGTAATGCCGCTTTCGCAAGCTCCGAAGCTTTAACTGAAGATGCCGATGAGCCATCTATTTTGTCAGACTTGATTGTTATCGGAACTAAGTATTTTGCTGTCTTGTCCGGGTAATATATCGTGATGTACTTGTCTAATTCATCAGGATTTGCCTGATCCTGCTGGTAGGTATCAGGATCTATCAAGTTTATATGGCTGGGCCTTTTTAAGGAATCCCCGTAGGGCTGTCCGTTAATAGAAATATTTACGTTAATGATATTAGGACAATCGGTAAGGGTTAAAACGACCTGTTTTCTGGCAAGTTCTGCCCTTTCCCCCTGGAAGGGATTGCCTGAAATATCCAGAGAAACCGTATCGCCACTTATTTTCATGGTATTTAAGCCGGTGCTCAGCAAGCAGCTATCAAAACCATCAGGGAGGATCCCGGAAAATAATAAGTTAACAGCAGCATTTATCTCAAGTTCTGAGTCGTCGATACTATAAGTCACCGGCGTCAGGAATCCATCTTTTATGTAATAGACCATTACTTTTTTCCCGGATTCAATAATATCTTCATATGCTGAATCCTCATTATCATTGGCGGACTGTGCACTGCAACCTATAAGAATAAAGACAATAAAAAGAGATAATACGGCGTGCAGTAGTCTTCTCACAAAAAGCCCTCCAAAATTTATATCGTTTTCTCTATTTTACCATGAACGACATTTTTTTTCTATGGGGAAACTTAGTATTTTTTCCCTCCTGTTTTAAAAGTCTTTCCCGAAGCCAGCTTTCATTTATGCGATAACTCAAAGTGAGAAGACTATCAATGAGATGCACGTTTTCCACTGTTATATCCTTATTACTGACATTGATTTCTGTTGGAGTAAAATTCCAAATTCCACGGATGTCCGTATTAACCAACACCTCAACAATTTTTTCGGTCACATCTCCCGGCACCGCAAGCACCGCTATATCAACATCATTGCTGTTTATAAAATACTCCATGTCATCCACATGGTATATGGGTATATCTCTAATCTTGCGACCCACGATGCTCGGATTGGTATCAAAAATTGCGATAATATTAAAGCCATGTGTTGCAAAACCGCTATAATTTGCCAGGGCCTGACCCAGGTTTCCCGCGCCAATTAGTACCATTTTATGGGAAGTTGTCAGCCCCAATATTTTGGCAACCTCATTATAAAGCTGGGAAACATTGTAGCCGTATCCTTGTTGGCCAAATTCACCAAAGTTGTTTAAATCCTGCCTAATCTGAGATGCAGTAAAACCTAGTAGTTTGCTGAGTTCCTGCGACGACACCCGCTCTACATTTTTCCGGAGAAGCTCTCCGAGACATTTATAGTATTTTGGCAAGCGCTTAATCACTGCCATAGACACCTTTTTTATTTCACCGGGCTGCTCCACAATATCACCCCGCTTGTTATTAATTTAACATAAATATACCATAATATTTCACTGTAGTCAAATATTTCGAATATTAGTACTGTATTCAGTCATCATAAAAGCAGGCGGCTGCCGAATATTATATTTATGCATATTCGAGAAAGGATGTTTTGGCGATGGGCCACTGGCTTGTAAACACGGTCCTTTTAACCGCAACAAATACCATAACCGGCACGATTGGCTTTTTTTACAGGCTTGTTTTGTCAAAATATTTGGGTTCTGAAGGCATGGGCGTTTATCAGCAAACCCTGGCCTTTTTCGGTACAGCAATAACTCTTGTGACAGCAGGTATTCCATTGTCGGTATCCAAACTCATAGCGGAAATGCAGACTGAAGCTAATAAAAGGAACCACATCATCTTGTCTGCTTTCACCCTGACAACCGCCTTTTCTCTGCTGGGAGCTTCTTTTCTTATTTCCCTATCTTTCCTTCTCAAACTGAAACTGCTGCTTATAGTGTTGCCTGCAGCAATATTTGTAGGCTATTCCTCCGTCATGAGAGGATACTTCTTTGGCATGCAGGATACTAGGCCGGTGCAGTGGTCCAACATTACTGAATGCATATTTCGGACTTTGTTCGGCGTGCTTTTTGTAAGTAGCAATTTGCTTATTGGATTTGAAACTAAGACTAGGGGTGCAGTTACTGCCCTGACCCTTGGAGAATTCATATCCATGTGCATACTATTTATTTTTTTTGCAAAGAGCATAGGCAATTACCGTAATTCCAGAAAAAATTCTGTAATTGCAACAATCAAAGATATCCTGAAAATAGCCGTCCCGGTTTCATTTAGCCAAATCATTCATTCCATTTCACGTTCTATTGAAGCACTATTAGTTCCGAAAGGACTAGTCCTGTCGGGACTTTCATCTTATGAGGGCTTAGCCCTTTACGGGAAAACATCGGGCATGGTAATGCCCCTGATCTTCTTCCCTGCCCTATTTGTAAGGGCCTTGTCATCAAATATCATCCCTCAAATTGCAAAGGCTTTGGCTCTAAAGAACAAAGAGTATGCTTTTAAGCTATCTCAGCAGGCCTTGTTTCTCACATCCTTCTTCGCCTTCGCAGTGACGGCATTTTTTATTGCCCTATCAGAACCTGTGGCAGAATTCCTATTTCCCAAGTTTGAACTGGGAAATCTTATTATAGCTTTTTCCGCCGGCATCCCCTTTTATTACCTTGAAAGTATCATAATGTCAATACTTAGGGCTATCGGCAACAACAGCACCCCCATTACAACATCCCTCACTACTTTGTTTATAACAAATCAAATCCTGTTTTTGTTAACGGCTAAAACACCCATGGGAATTTACGGTTATTCCGTTGCCTTAATTACCGCTTCTGCAGTGGCAATATTTATAAGTATTCGGCATATCGAGCAAAACTTTCAAAGACAATTTAACCTGCTAGAGATTATATTAAAACCCATGATTTGCTGCGTTTTTATGGCCTACATAATGAGCAAAGCTTTTTTGCCCCTGGTAAATTTAGACTTCCCAAAAATAATATGCATAGGGGCAGACCTAATTCTAGGAATCAGTGGCTACTTAATACTTGCCCTGGCTTTGGGAATAGACCTAAGAGGCATAAGACAAAGATACTGACTTTACTTGAGCTAGAACATCCGGCACCCATTATATAAAAACGCAATACAATGTATTAGAAGCTGGTGTGGAGGGGATGCAATGAAAACAATTAGACTATTTCACCGATTATCAAGCGGCCAGTACCTGGCAATGTATGTAACACGGCACCGACAGCGGTCAAAGAGCGTCGCCTATATCGTGGCAGTGTGTATTTTCCCCACAAAAAGGGAGTGCAATTATTGGTTCAGGCATCAAGAAGAGCTAATTTCGAAAAGCTTCAATACTTGGGGCTTGGAGGGCATGTTGAAGGCTTTAAAATGGCTAAAGCAGCTGAAACATGCCATTGGCCCCGGCGAATCCATTGTAATTTACTGGGTTGACGAGCGCAGACGTCGGGCTTTCAAGTTCCTTGAAAGATACGGATTTAAACAGGGTGAATATCTAGGTCGTCCATGTTATATATTCAAAAACAGCGGCAGCTCTTTAGGTTAAAACAAGGAGCAAAGTAGCTACTCCTTGTTTTCAATCCTCGTTATGCTTTTAAACATTAAATCTGAAACTTATAATATCTCCGTCCTGGACAACATAGTCCTTTCCCTCTAAGCGCAGCTTGCCCAAATCCCTGGCCTTGGCCATAGAACCGCATTCCTTGAATTCGTCAAAGCTTATTACCTCTGCCCTTATAAATCCCCGTTCGATGTCAGAGTGAATTTTACCTGCAGCCTTCTTTGCCACTGTGCCCTTCTTTATTGTCCACGCCCTGACCTCGTCTTCTCCGACAGTTAAAAATGATATTAGGCTGAGCCTATCGTAAATGGCCCTTGCAAGGAGGTCTATGCCGGACTCTTTAATATTTAACTCCCTCATAAATGCAATTCTATCATCGTCATCCAACTCGTTTATTTCCACTTCCGCTTTTGCACTGACCTCAAATACCGGGAGATTCTTCTCATGACAGTATCTTAAAACCTCGTCTTTTTGCTCGTAACCTTCAATTAGCTGCTCATCGTCCACATTTACCACTATGATTACCGGTTTGGCCGTTAAAAAATCCAAGTGTTCCAAAAGCTTTTCTTCATCTTCGGAAAGATTGAAATCGGCAAGACTCATTTCATTTTCCAGGGACTCACGAATCTTCTCAAGCACTTCTCTTTCAGCTACCTGCTCTTTGGTGACTTTTCTTCCATTATTTATTCTATCGATTCTAGTTTCCACAAGCTGTAGGTCCGCCAGGAGCAGCTCCGTTCCGATATTCTCAATGTCCCTTATTATGTCTATCGAACCTTCGGAATGAATTACATTTTCATCCCTAAAAGCCCTCACTATGTGGACCAGGCAATCCACCTGCCGTATGTTGCTGAGGAATTGATTTCCGGAACCCTTACCTTCACCGGCCCCCCTTGTCAAACCCGGAATATCCACCACTTCAATTTGAGCATAGGTGACCTTTTTGGGTTTGTAAACCTGGGCTAGAAAATCAATTCTCCCATCAGGCACCCTGGCAAGGCCTATATTTGCATTTTGCTTGCCGCTTTGAAAGGCATTCGTCTCTGCCTTTGCATGAGTCAATAAATTAAAAAAAGTGGTTTTACCCACAGTAGGCAATCCAACTAGTCCAACCTTCACAGCAACATGTCACTCCTTCTAAGCCATTACAATTAATGGAAATTACAAAATGCGAATTCTGGGAAATATTATCATCACAAACTTTATTTTAGACACCTTTTTTATTTTAGCTTTATAAACTATTAAAATCAACAATAATGTATTATAAAAACAAAAAACGTAGCAACGGTTTTCCGTTCTACGTCCTGATTTCATTTGGTGGAGAATAGGGGAGTCGAACCCCTGACCTCCTGAATGCCATTCAGGCGCTCTCCCAGCTGAGCTAATTCCCCATCTAATAAGTTTAATCACAAGCATTTACTAGTATAATAGTTTTATTTGATATTGTCAAGGCTAGTTTATACACATTTTTATCATGGTGGGCGCGGCAGGTTTCGAACCTGCGACCTCTTGAATGTGAAGAACGTGGGAGATATTCCCTTTAATTCCTCTATATGTCCTCAAGCCCCTATTTTACTGCATTCCTGACACTGGCAAGTCCTACTATATTCCCTTGCGTGGAATTATATTCCCTCTTAAAGTGTGTACTTTTGTGTGTACGAACCTTGCCCATAATTAAGATAAAAAAATTTGGCTATTGACAATCTTGAAAAGGTATGTTAGTATTTACATAGGACAGTAATTGAGAGTCAAATGTCTAGTATAAAATGTCTTCTGTATAGGGGGGAGGTGTGCCTATTGGAAGA
>FZPS01000010.1_pt175 | contig 27438 bp, 18 predicted proteins | sample 1817821 | NCBI WGS metagenome assembly FZPS01 (sample SAMEA104158645, study PRJEB21678) | metagenome | place: Germany | collected 2015-04-21
GCCGGCATCCTTGCCGGCATACAACCAACCAAGATAAAAACAAACCAGAGACTAAAACCAACCACAGGAAAGCAAGCCCCCTAGGTGCATTCGCGTTCCACAGCGTTATTTGTGCTTTGAAAACGGATGCGGTGACAAGCCGGCTGCATTGCCTATTGGCGCTAACTTAACGATTTCAAGAGAGGAACCATAGAAAAAAACCATTGTCAGAAGTATTAGGTAAATTCTTGTTGTGCAAGATATTATCCTAAACAAGAGCACGAAGCGCCTTTTTTTATCCTGCCAGCAGTGGCGCGAAGCGCCAAACTATAATAACCCCAGGCGCGGAACCCGAAGGGTGGAGTGCCTGGGGAACAAGGTATCCACCAAAACCAGCGCCTGAAAGGCGCTACAAAAGACCTAAACCGCTGGATACAAAGAAAATTCTGTGGTTGATGCCTTCTCACGCCGGCTGAAGCCGGCGGAGAACAACACTTTTCAGGCTTAAGTTAGACCCCGTCCAAAAAGGTGGCCCGGTAGAATTTTGGACACTAAGACACACGAAGCTACACTAAGACACACCAAGTAGTTTTCGTCTAAAATTAGAATTTTATCGGGAAATTTGCGTTTTTATACGATTTAATCGAGTTTTTCTGCTTTGTCCGGCTTCTTTTTCCCAACAAACCAAAACGGGCAAGCGGCTTATGCGGCGCCGCAGAAGCCCTTAGTGTGCCTTCGTGTCTCTTCGTGTCCCTTAGTGTCCTCCCCCTTCGTGTGCCCTAGTGGCTCAAAGGCTTGTGCATGGGTGCCAAAGCCCTCCTTGAAGATAAATTGCAGCGTCATTCCAGCTGCCTCTCGAAGCCTGAAACACCAGTAGAACCAGGCACTGAGGTTATCTCTCTGGTCTGGGCGCAGGTAGGCCTTGTCATCCTCCATTTTATCAACAATGATATTGCCTCCGGGGAAATCACTGTCTATACGCCAATTTCTCCTGGATACGACATTACAAGTGCGTTTACTCATTGTTTGTCTTCATCTCCGTCGCTGATTTCCCGGGTTTGCCTCTTATCGCTCTTTATTTGCCGGCCACACTGAGCTGGACTCGCGGACTACCTCCATGCCTTAAGCCCCGGCTCATGCTTCTGTCACGATAAAAAGTCGGCAAGTGCCTGCCTTCATGACGATAGTATCTCCAGGCAATTTCTCCCCGTTTTCCGTCAGTCTTACATTGGGCTTGAGTTTGATTCTGCCTGTCTGCTCGGAAAAATTTGCGCTCATGGCATAGAGCACCTGGTCGGCTGCGCGAAAAGCGGCGAGCCGGCAAGCCGGGCTGCATTCATCCTGCAGCTGTATCGTAGCGGGTTTATTTACCGGCATAGCCCCGGCTTGTATGGCGAAGCCTTCATCAAGCAGCAAGGCAGCGCCTTCAAAACATTGTAGGCGATCGCTGTATTTAGAGCAAATATGCTCACAGTAGAGGTTACCGCCCGCCGCCTCTTTGTTTTTCATATAGACCTGCCTCTGCCTGCCGCGTTCAAGCAACAATGTATCAGCGCCATAAAGCAACTCTACATTCAGTCTGCCGTCTATATTTATAAGCTTACTTTGCAGATCAATAGTGCCATATGGAGGCTGCATGCCTTTAAAAAGCCTGCTTTGTCCCGGACTGTAGATGTGCCGCTGCCAGTCATTGAAAAGGTCATTGGGCAACTGCAGCATTAAGCCGCGGATATATTTGATGTATACGCGCTGCAGGGTCTGGGCATATTGCATGAACAGCATGCTTTTTTGATCCGGCAAGGCGATGCAGGCAATCTGAGTTTGAGCGATAATTTCGTCAGACTGCCCCTCAGCCAGCTGTTTTTCTGAGACAGTCTCGAATTTCCCCATGCTCATGAAGCCACCCGGAAAATCCCGCACTTGATTTTCCAGCAGCCTATAGCTATGCGTCTGGCCGGTCCCCAGTATCTGGGAGGCACAATTGTAGCCCCACTCCGCCAGGGAGCTGTCGGCCAGGGGCAGGCAAAGCGCAACCGGGCTTTGCGCCGCCCGCCAGACAAAGGAGCGCAATGTGCCTGCCTGACGCAAGAAGGCCGCGCCGTGGAAATCATCATGCCAGGCATACTGCCCGGTTTCAGCCTCCTCGTCTTCAGCTTCAGGCTGCGGCAGGTAGTCCTGCCATAGTGCCGCCAGAGCCAGGCATAGCGCTCGGTCAGACTCGAGGCGGGTGTAATACAAGGGCGAGCGCTCTTTGAGCTGAGCCAGACGAGTGCCCAAATAAGAGCCGTCGGCATTATGCCGCTGTTCCTTCAGAAGCAATTCCAGCCAGCCGGCCTCGAATTGCCGGCTTTCCTGGTCCTCATATTTTTCGGCCATCAGCAGCCAGGCTAGCAGGGCATAGTCCTGACAGTAACAATACCGCACCCGGGTATCTCCGCCAATGCGCAGAAGCCGCCCGTCCGGCGCGCAGAGCTTCCTGACCAAGGCCCAGAGCTCCTCGCAGTGCCAGTAGAGTTCTTCGGGGGCTTTTTTACCCGCGGCTTTGCAGGAAAAGTGCAAAAGCGCGATCTGCGAAAGGCAGATAAGCATATATCCCACATTGAGATAACCATGATGCACCAGGCCATAGCTCGGCTGAAAGTTGGCGTCTATATGCCAGGCGGCGACAGTCTTGCCGGCGAAGACCTTCTGACAGTCACGGTCCGAGGGCACAGATATGGAGTTCAACAGGTAACGCGTGCCTTTTTCCCGATAGGCCTCAGCATTCTCCGCATCCGCATACATCATGGCGACACGGTGCAGCAGCGCGCCGTTCCAGAGATTGCTCTCGGGCTTGTTCTTACTTGCGTCCACTGCCGAGGCCACGATGACATGTTTATGCAAGAGCCAGTCTGCCTCCGAAATCAGCATGACACGCAGTTGTGCCTGCAAGGCTGCGGGCAGCTCCTCATATATGGCCTGCAAGGCTGGCATCATGCGTTCTATGCCCAGGGCGCTGATCCAGGTATGTCCCCATTTTTTGCCGTCAGTGCAAGCGAATCTGCCGCTTTTATGGCTGTCCAAATTAAAGCGCAGCAGTGCAATGGCGCGGTCCAAGTATGCCTGCGGGTTTCTGCTCAGTTTCGCGCAGACCGCAAAGCTGGCAAATGCCTTTTGCTGCGTCTGCACCCCCCAGCTGTCATAGCCGGTGCCATAAACAAGGTGTTGCGCGTCAAAGGGCGAGCCGCCAAGATAAGGCTCAATACTGCTCAACCAATTGTGCAGGGAAGACAAATACCGGGTTCGCATCAATAGCTCCTTGTAAGAGCGCCGGCGCTTTGACATCATGAGCGGCAGCGCCGTTCACTCGACCAAAAACACCTTTACACGGTCTTTTTGAAAGACCAGCTCGAGATTGTTTGACGCAGAAAAGCTCTCTCTGCTCAATGTGTCGGTCAGTTTGCTATAGAACTGTGGCAGTTTGAGCCTGGCTCTGAGCGTCTCAGGCTCATAATTGCGCAGAAATACAGCCAACTTGTCCTGATAGCGCCACACGCTGAGTTTGATCTCGGGGTTGTCGCATTCCACCAGCCCCTCCACCAATTCGCCCTTGTATAATATATCCTCCACCGGCAGCAGCATATAGACCGCCTGATTGATTTTGTGATAGTCCAGCGCCCCGCGCAGAGCCGCCTTCCAAGACCATACCACTGCGGCCTGCGCACCGTTAAAAAAGCTTTCCAGCAATTGTTGGCGCATGGCGTCTTCCGGCGCCAGGTTGCCGGACAGCACCCGGTGGTATTCATAGCTGCGGTTAGGCGACAGGCCGGCGGCGATATGCGCGTTGCTGCCTTCCAGCGCCTTGCGTCCGTTGGCGATTACCTTTGCCACATCCTCGGCGTTTGCGCTGTAGACCATAGGCAGCAACAGATCAACATATCTGCCCAGCTTCGCATAGTCAGTCAGGCGCTGGGTGATTGCGCCGTAGCGGCCTTCTCCAACCGAGCAGTCAACCCAGACCCAAACCTGGCGTTTTTCACCGCCCTTGTTTTCATAGGTATCTATGACCCTGCGCAGCGAGCGGTAAATTTCCGCCACCATATCGGTCTTATACTCCCACCATGCATCAAGCTGCCGCGGATACTTATCCGGGTTCAAGGTAGCCTGGGCAGGGTCCACATATGCCAGAGATGGAGAATGGGCGCGCAGATAGTCGGCAAAGCCTTTTTGGCATTTTTCACAATAGCAGACCGTGCTGCCTGAAGACCACATTTCCTCATCGTAGCACATATGCTCGAAGCCGTAGTCCAATATGCTTTTCAGTGCGTCCTCCGCCTTTGCCAGCAAAGGGCCATGAAAGCTGGGACAGGGCATATTAACCTTTTTGCCGTGTATATTGACCGCCCTGGCCTGCTCCAAATCGAGGGGCTGGTAGCTTTTTTCCGGATGAAACAAAGTGCCCGCACCGCCATAGTAAGGCTCCATCTTTTGTAACACCCGCCCAATATGGTTGTAGGGGCTAGGATACCCGTAAATGGGAAACAAGCCGGCAGCCTTGATGTCGTCCACCTGTTTTTGCAGATATCCCTTCCCCTTGTAATCGTAAAGCATCAAGGGGGCATCCCAGGAACTTAGCATAAAGACATTGATGCCGATGCGAGAGAAAGGCGGCCAGGAATCACTGGGCAAATCGTCGTGTATGCCGATTTTAAAGTGCCGCAGCCCGGAGCCGATCTCTAGAAGCTGCGGAGCCTGGCGCAACTTAATGGCCAGCGGCTCCTGAGAGCCGTCTTTCCAAAGCGCCTGAATAAAAAGCCGGCTGCCTTCTTCAAACTTAGAATCAAGCAGCAGATTCAACATGACGGCATTGGTATAGCTGTTTTTTCTAAAAGACTGTATTTCCACCCGATGGTATGGCTTGCCTTCAAGCTCGAGCTCGCTTTCAGCCAATATTTCAGCGCGCGAGTAAGGTAGCTGCACACCCGGCGGCAAGTCTATGGCAAAGCGCAAATCCTGATGTTTTCTGAAGTCGCCGCGCAGCCCGAAGGCAAGGCTGGTTTGCCCTTCCTGGCTCAGCCATAATTCCGGATAATAGTAATAGAAGCCGCTGGGGCCGTGCAGCTCTTTTTTCGGCAGGCTTTGCAGCAGACTGGGCGACTCAACCTGTTCTTTTTTCAGCGACATGGTCGCTGTGCTGACATAGCTCTGCGCATCCCACTCCAAATGGTATTCCTCCGCCTGCCTGCCAGACTCCCATTGCAGGCTTGCCACCTGATTAGGTTTTTGCATGTCGAATCGGTCTTCGGCTAGCGTGTGAGCAGCTTGCCTGACGCGAAAATTTGCCGAACCCGAGGTAAATGCCATGAACTTAGCCTCGAGCAAAGCCCCGTCGCTTTGCCAGGAAAATGCGCCGCTGTTGCCCAGCTGATTAATCTGGCTCAGCCCTTGAAGCGGCGCCAGGCGAAATTCCGCCTCCCATTCGTCGGCGGCGGCTACCGGACGCAATTTCAGATTATTGAAGTTTAGCTCCAGCGTAAAGTTGTTTGCAGAGGCCCAGACGAACATGCCCTCAAGCTGCTCCAGATTTTTGGCGAGCAGCGCCATGCCGCAGAGCTTCTTGCGGTCAATAAATGCACACCAAGGCTGAGCCGGGTCCATACACAAGTTCATCTTTTGCAGCAGAGCCTGGTTTTGTGAAAAGCTGGCCAGCCCGCGTTTGCTGGGAATAAAATGGTATACCTCGTTGTTTTCCGGGTCAATTGGAAAAAGACTGTGCAGATTTATTTGCAGCTCGCTCTCTTGTTCAAGACACTTCAGCAGTATGCGGCAATCTAAAAACGTCGAGTCCTCCCGCAATGTATAGCTTCTGCTTATTTCCAGACCGGCCAGATTACCGCTATGCGCCAAATAAGTGGCTTTCACAGTAAGCCGCTCAGGGCTGGAACTCTCCAGCTCCAAACGGTGACGTCCGGTGAGGGTCTCTATATTGTTGTAATAAACATCGCGGATTTTACCCAGCCCGGAAAAAACACTCCCGTCATCTGAGCAAAAATCATAGTCGGCCTCTTTGAGATAAAACTGGCTGATGCGTCCGCCGCGCTCATTGATGCGTATCCTGACAAAATCGTTTTCCAGAATCACGCTTTGCGTGCGTTCCTCAAACTGTTCGAGCTTGAATCCTAACCCCAGCGCGAAAGAAGAAAAGTTCAGACACATGATACAGAGTATCAAAACCAGCAGGTTCACGTTCGGCATTTTGCTCTTCTTTTGTTTTTGTTATGGTTGCTTCGGCATGGTTTAATTTGGGGCTCTTACAAGGGTCCCCGTTCTGGTGATATAAGCATAGGCAGAACTCAATGCCCCATCTTTCTTGGCGTTATAGCCATACTCAGCTGGGGTCACCGCTCCGTTGGCATGCCCATCCCAGTATGCAAAACTGAGCTTATTGTCATGGTAGGCATATATGGTGCAGTACCAGGTGGTTCCTTCAAGACGATCGCAGCAGTATGCATCGCAGGTCTGGCGTACATCGGCATTGTTGAGAAAGCGCGTGTAGGAGATGCTGTCGGAAATGAAAAAGAAATTTGCCGGATAACGAATTTTTGTGGTGTAGATGATATGCGCCTTATTGCCATCCACGGTTTTCCTGGTATGACAGTAGGCAGGAGTGGCATAAGGGTGTCCCACACGGAAGCCATAGCAGTAATAACGGTCATTTTGCGAGCCGTCCCAGCGCTCTCGGTCATAGGAAGGACAGCGGCTAATTTTGCTGGCAAAGGGCAAGTAGTTGCCACCATAGGCCAAGGTCGTCATCCACTTAGGCTCTTGAGTAGCCTTCGTATAACGTGAGTTCACTGAATCGCTGGCCCATACCCCATCATTGTCTTCGCAATATTGGTGCACAGGCATAATAAGCTGCTTTTTGTTGTTCATGCAGGTGATGGTCTGGGCACGCTCGCGGGCTTTGCTCAAAGCCGGTAAAAGCATGCTCGCTAGGATGGCGATAATCGCAATGACGACCAGTAGTTCAATCAAGGTAAACAAACACGGCTTTTTCATGGCTTTTCTCCGTAAATATCCTGATTTCTAGGACGGTGGCATCCGGCCTGCAAAAACAACTGCAGATAACATATACCCTTAATTATGGCAATGCAAATAAAAAACAGCTTTTTTTATGACAGACAAAAATAATCTGTATCATAATTCGTCGTTTTTTACAAGTGAAGCCAAACTAAGACCCGCGCCAAAGCTGACAAACTTAGTGTGTCTTCGTGTTACTTAGTGTGTCTTCGTGTGCAAAAACCGTTGCATAAATCCAAAACGGCATTAATTTTAAGACTGTGCCGGATTACTCATTTTGTCAGGGAGCCTCCATGAACAACGGTATGCTTAATAAGGAAATCGACTGGTTTTGCCACCATGCGGTAAGTGAGAATCTGTTTGACGCGGCCTCCTGCCTGGCGGTGCTTGATGCCATTAAAGAAGCCGATATGGAGCCGGAGCTGGCGCTTTTTATGCAGGTGATACTTGACAATCAGATTTGCCAGGATGCCGAGCGCCTGCAGACCCTGGCTCAAATGGCAAAAGAGGAGGCCAAAATACTGGGCTATCCGCCCACTAGCGTATTTGAAAGCAGCCAGACTGCGCCAAACGAGCCGGTAGAACCGGCGCAGTCTCCTGAAGAACCCGCGCGACGAGCGCCAGCTCCATTCATCGCCAGCAGCGAGGGCGAGCTTTGGCAACAGGGCTGGCCCCTGTTGGCCGAGGCCGAGGAATTGGACCAGGACGGCGCCAGAAGGCTGCTTGACGACTTTCTCAGCCGAGGACGGGCAACGCAATGCAGCGACATACATATCTCCACAGGCGCAGTGCCATTCGTACGCCGCTTCAAGGATATCTCTCTCTTGCCCGGGCAGCAGGTGATTAGCGCCAAGGCTGCTGCCGCCCTCAACCTAGCTCCGCTCAACGAGGAGCAAAGAAGCCACTTTGAAAACGAAAACGAGTTGGACTACAGCTACAATGTCACAGCTAAAGAACGTTACCGCATCAACTTGATGCGTCAGCGCCTGGGTGTAGCCGGCTCCTACCGAGTGATAGACGCCAAGATACCCACCATTGGCGAGTTGGGCTTCAGCCGGCCGGAGATCATCGAAAAGCTCACCACGCACAACCAGGGCATAATTCTTATTACCGGGCCGGCGGGAAGCGGCAAGTCCTCTACACTTAACGCCCTGGTTGATTTCATCAACAAGAACCGCGAGGATCACATAGTTACCATCGAGGATCCCATCGAGATCATCCACCAGCCCATCAAGTGCAATATCACTCAGCGTGAGCTAGGCTCTCACACAAAAAGCTTCCATAATGCCCTCCGAGCCGTGCTGCGTGAAGATCCAGACGTGATTGTCATCGGGGAGCTGCGTGACCTGACTACCGTAGAGATGGCCATACGCGCCTCAGAGACCGGGCACCTGGTCTTCGGCACACTGCACACCAGCAGCGCTCCAGCCACCATGGACCGCCTGCTCGATGTCTTCCCACCCAACCAGCAGTCGCAGATACGCTCGATGGTAGCCGAGAGTCTGAAGGCGGTCATCTGCCAGCAGTTGGTACCCAATGCCGACAAGAGCGGTGTGGTCATGGCGGCGGAGATACTGCTGGGCACCCTGGCCATCTCCAACCTCATTCGCGAAGGCAAGACCTTCCAGATAGCCTCGAGCATACAAACCAGCCGTAACATAGGCATGAGCACAATGGAACAAAGCTTTTATGACCTCTACCTGGAGGGCAAACGCAGCTATGAGCAAACCCTGCCGCTCATCAAAACCCCAGACCTGATCAGGCAAATGCGCAGCTCCGAGGCGCAAAGGTTCGGCGAGGAGGCCCAAAAAAACGCGCCCAAGAAAAAAGGCTGGTTTTAATCCAAGCCAGGGCTAAAAAAGCCTTTGTGTGTCTTTGTGTGTCTTAGACCCTGTCCAAAAAGGTCATAATGTCAAAAGGCCGTTAGTGGCGCCCTTACAGGGCGCCGGATTCAGGGGGGCTATTACCCAGGGTGGCGCTCGGCTCCTACGGAGCCTCGCTTACCCTGGGCTTTATTAGGTTGCCCCTTTGGGGCACCAAATGGACAGATTCTCAAGAAAAAATTAAAATTTCAGCGGAAAATTTGCGTTTTTCATGCGATTCCATCGAGTTTTTCTGCTTTGTCCGGCTCTCTTTTCCCAACAAACCAAAACGGGCAAGCGGCTTATGCGGCGCCGCAGGCGCCGCATAAGCCCTTAGTGTGCCTTAGTGTCTCTTCGTGCCCCTTAGTGCCCTCCCCCTTAGTGTGTCTTCGTGTCCAAAACCCTGCCGACCACCTTTACTCTTTAGAGCGCAAAACCTGGCCCTCGCCACTGCAAACTGAAGCAATCCTCCGCCCCAAGCCACCCTATCCAAGGTTTTTCGATGTCACGTTTAGATGATTTACTTCGCGAAATGATCGAGCTAGGCGGCTCCGACCTGCATCTCTGCTCCCGCATGCCCCCGCGCATCCGTCTGCACGGCAATCTGATGGCTTTGCCGCATCCGCCCATACAGCCCGACGAGATGAGTTCTCTCTTACAGGAGGCCGCCCCCAGCCAGCGCTGGGACTGGTATATTGAGAACCTGGACATGGACTATGCCTACGAGATACCCGGCCTGGCCCGCTTCCGCGTCAACTACATGAATAACTACTTTGGCCCGGGCGCAGTAATGCGTGTCATCCCCACCAAGATCATGACCATAGCGGAGTTGGACCTGCCGCCCATACTGCGCCAGGTCTGCGACAACGAGCAGGGCCTGGTGCTGGTCACCGGCCCCACCGGCAGCGGCAAGTCCACCACTCTGGCTGCCATGATAGACTACATCAACGACACGAAACACAAGCATATCATCACTATCGAAGATCCCATCGAGTTTGTGCACCCCAACAAGCAGTCGGTCATCGTACAGCGCGAGGTAGGTCCAGACACCAAGAGCTTCGCCGCCGCACTGCGAGGCGCTATGCGCGCTGACCCAGACATCATCCTGGTCGGCGAGCTGCGCGACCAGGAGACCATAGGCCTGGCTCTGACCTGCGCAACCATGGGCATCCTGGTCTTCGGTACGCTGCACACCAATAATGCGCCCAAGACCATAGACCGCATCATCGACTCATTTCCCTCCGACCAGCAAAACCAAATCCGCGCCATGCTGGCGCAGTCGCTCAACTCGGTTATCTCCCAGCTGCTCTGCCGCAAAGCCAGCGGCAAGGGAAGAATCGCCTGCCACGAAATACTGCTGCGCACCGACGCGCTACCCGGCACCATCAGGGACGGCTCCATCGCCAATATACGCAGCATTATCGAGCAGTCCAGCGGCATTGGCATGCAGAGCATGGACAATACGCTGATGAAAATGTTCAAAGAGGGAGAAATCAGTGCCATCGAGGCATATATGAAGTCCATGAACAAAGCCGAGTTTGAGAAAATACTGAGCGAGGAGGACAAGATCTCTATGCGCGGTTAAACCGCTTATATCTCGCCAAGGCACAGCTGGTAGAAGACGATTTGCTGTGACTTTCTGTATTTTCGTGTCCAAAACTTTTACTTTTTTTTCTGGCACACACTAAATGACCTGGCTACATAAACTATCCGACTGGCTCAAAGCCGCCGGTCTGCCGCAAGACTCATTCACGGCGCAACTAGACTCAGCCGCACTGCTGCCGGCAGCCATCACCCGCATCCTAAAACACCGCCAAGGCTCAGTGCTCATAGTGGTGGCTGACAGCCTGCGTATGGAACGCCTGGCCGACTCCTTGGCCTCCTTGACCCAGCTCTGCGGCGAAAAACGCCCTATAGTCAGCATACCGGAACTGCTTTCCACTCGCCAACAGTGGATACCTGAGAATGAGGCGGCCCGCTGCGCCGCCCTGCATTCCATACTGGAGGGCGAAGAAGCCATATACTTGAGCAGCGCCAGCGTGCTTCTACAGGAAACCCTGGAGCCGGAAAGCTTCAAAAAACGCGTTTTCACCCTGCGCAAAGGCCAGCACATAGGCCCGGAAGAACTCGCTGAAAAGCTTACCTTGCTGGACTACGACCACGAGTATGAAGTGCAGGCCCCCGGCGAATTCGCCCGCCGCGGCGGCGTCTTCGACCTCTATAGCCCGCTCTATGGAGAGCCGGTCAGAATGGAGTTCTGGGGCAACGAAATTGACAGCATGCGCTTCTTCTCGCCGGTGGAACAGCGCTCGAAACAGGAGGTGGAAGAGCTTCGCATCATACCCAGGGGCAGCGCCGTGCTCGAACCAGCCGACCAGCCCAGCACGGCGCTGTGGAACTACTTTGACAAGCAGACCTGGCAGGTCTTCTGCGAAGAGGAAAGAATCACCAGGCATCTGCAGGAATACTATAGCCAGGAGGACTTGCGCCTCTGGCAAAAAAAAAGACAAGGTAGCAGAAACCATATCAGCCTGCAATGTCTGGACGAAGACTTTCAGGCCAGGTCACAAGACAATAGCGCCTATCATATCTTCTCTGTGAGCGGCCTGGCAGAGCTGCTCGCCGAACCCTTGCCGGAGATTAATACCCAGGACGGGCTTTGGCGCTGGCAGCTGCTGCGCAGCAACCTGCTGCGCTGGCAGGAAAGCGGCTACAGCCTGGTGGCATGCTGCGCCTCCGAAGGAGACGAGAAAAGAATGCGCGAGCTGCTCGCCGAAGACGAGCAAACCAGTGCGCTGCCCATACAGTTCCAGCGCCTCTCACTGCCCGCCGGACTCTTCTTCCCGATGCAAAAATTGGTGCTACTCAGTGAACAAGAGCTTTTTGGCAGACCGGCCACCCTGAAAAGACACAAGCATATAGACTATAAGACGGAAAGCGCCCTGAGAGACTATCAGGACCTGGAGGAGGGCGTGCTGGCCGTGCACGTCAACCACGGTATCTGCAGATATAAGGGCATCAGAAAAATCCTGAGCAGCGGCGAATACATCGAGGCCCTGGAACTGGAGTTCGCCGATGAGGCCAAACTGTATGTGCCCATAGAACAAGTACAGCTGCTCAGCAGATACATGGGAAGCGGAAAAACCAGCCCGGCATTGAGCAAGCTGGGGGGAAACATCTGGAAAAAAAACCTGGACAAGGCGGCCTCGGCGGCATGGGACCTGGCCGCCGAAATGCTCAAACTCGACGCCTTGCGCCAAAACAGCAAGGGAAACAGCTTTAAACCCGCGCCGGAATGGGAGCTGTCATTCGCGGCCTCATTCCCCTATATCGAAACCGCCGACCAGAAGGAAGCCATTGACGATGTGCTTAAAGACATGGAGTCGGACAAGCCCATGGACCGCCTGCTCTGCGGCGACGTAGGCTACGGCAAAACCGAGGTGGCTCTGCGCGCCTCTTTTCGCGCCGCCATGAACGGCAGGCAAACCGCTATCCTGGTGCCCACCACTCTTTTGGCGCAGCAGCATTATCAGACCTTCACCATGCGCATGGCGCCCTACCCGATGCGTGTCGAGCTGCTCAGCCGTTTTCGCAGCAAAACCGAGCAAAAGCAAGTGCTCAAAGACCTGGCTAAAGGTGAGGTCGACATCGTTATAGGCACTCACAGGCTCTTGCAGAAGGACGTCAGATTCGCCAGCCTGGGGCTGCTGGTCATAGACGAGGAGCAGCGCTTTGGCGTCAAGCACAAGCAAAAGCTCAAAGGTCTGCGCGCCAGCATGGACATCCTCACCATGACCGCCACCCCCATACCGCGCACCTTGTATTTCAGCATCTCCGGACTGCGCAAGCTGAGCACCATCAGCACCGCGCCCTCCGACCGCATGCCAGTCTCCACAGTAGTGGCCAATTTTGACAAAGAGCTGATACGCCAGGTGCTGCGCCGCGAGCTGGAGCGCGGCGGGCAGAGCTTCTTTCTGCACAACCGCGTGCATACCATCATGGATATGCACAGTATGCTCTGCGAACTACTCCCGGAGGCCAGAATCGGAGTTGGACACGGCCAAATGCCGGCCGCCGAACTCGAGGAGGTCATGCTGCAGTTCATCGCCGGCGAACTCGATGTCCTGCTCTGCACCACCATCATTGAAAGCGGTATAGACATAGCAAATGCGAACACCATTATTATCGATAACGCCGAGCGCTTTGGGCTTTCAGAGCTTTACCAGCTGCGCGGCAGGGTGGGACGCTACCACCGCCAGGCTTACGCCTATATGCTGCTGCAACCTATGGGATTGCTGCCCGAAAATGCGCGCCAAAGAATGGCCGCCATCCGGCGCTACAGCAACCTGGGAGCCGGCTTCAAACTGGCACTCAAAGACATGGAGATACGCGGCGCCGGCAATATACTGGGAGAAGAACAAAGCGGGCATATCGCCGCGGTAGGCTTCGACCTGTATTGCCAGATGCTCAAAGAAGCAGTGGCCAAAATGGACAATCGCAGCATACCCACGCGCAGGGAGGTCTTCATCGAACTCGAACAGGTAAGCAGCTCGCTCACCCCGGTCAAAGGCAAGGTGCAAGTGGGCATCGGCAGCGAATACATCGAGGATGAAGCGCTGCGCCTGGAAACCTACAGACGCCTGAGCCAGGCACTTAGCATCAGTCAATGTGACGATTTCGCCCTGGAGCTGCAAGACCGCTTCGGCAAGCTCCCGCAAAATGCCAGACTGCTGGTGGAAATGCAGAAAATCAAGCTGCTGGCCAAAAGCCTCGACCTTATCAGCCTCTCAGTGCGTGAAAACCTGCTGGTCATCGAAACCAGTCGGGGCCTATATAAAAATTATGGCAAGCTGCCGAAAATCGAAGCCAGTAACGGGGAAGAAGAGATCCGGGAAACCATCAGGTTCCTGCAAGAAATGCAAAAACGCAAGTAGCCCCGAGGAGTATCTCGAAGAAAAGTCAGTGCTTTCCCCGCTTTGTCGCCCTTGAAGCCTTTGCTTGCCGGGATATATTCTATATATACCCGACACAAAAAAGTCTCTAAGCCTCCGCAACATGAAGTCCCGCCGCGAAATCTACACTGCCGTTGAAATCGGCACCTACAGCATCAAAGTCATGCTAGGCGAATTCCTGCATGACGAGCAGCTCTCTGTGCTGGCCTGTCACGAGCTTCCCTCCTTGAAAATGTGCAAGGCCGAGGCTCTGGACACCCGCGTGGTCGCAGAGCAGGTCGCCTTGGCCCTGAGCGGAGCCGAGCAGGCCGCCGGCTTCCCCATCAGCGGCCCGGTGTTCATGGCAATCTCCGGTGCCTTCATTGAAACCGTCAAGATCAGCGCCAAGCTAGACATAGACGAACCCTCCGGACTGATCCGCGAGGAAGACCTGGCCGAAGCAACCCGGAAGGCAAGCAATCACGTCGTGCCCGGCGGCAAACTGCTGCTCACGCAGTCAGTGAACCGCCTTTTCCGTCTGGCCGACGGCAGGATACTGTTCAACCCCATAGGACAATGCTCGCGTTCCCTCGAAGTGGAAACACAGCATTTTCTGGCGGACAAGGAGCGCGCCAACACCACCTACTGCCTGCTGGCCGAAGCACTGGGCAAGCTGGAGGTGGCCACCGTTATCTACACCCCACTGGCTCTGAGCGCCGCCGTCTTCCCGCCCAGCAACTCCGACGAGGCCCTGGACCTGGTGATCGACCTGGGCGCAGGAATGTGCTCGCTGGCCATACCCAGCTCGGCAGGATATTTCTACCTGGGGCAAATCAGCATAGGCTGCGAACATATAGCCAATGACCTGGCCATAAGCCTGGAACTGCCCATAAAAACCGCCAGGGCGCTGCTCTTGCAGATGGCTAATCTACACTGCAACGCCATTGCTACCAAGGATAAAAGAGCAAGAATGGTGACCATAGACCCGGAAAGGCAGGGTGAACACCGCCTCATACCGGCATCGAGCATAGAGCTGGTGGTCGAAACCAGACTGCGCGAACTCTTTGAACTGATCCGCAGACAGCTTACCGACAGCGGAGCCTACAGCTGGCTGAGCAACAGGATCTATCTCTCCGGCGGCGGTGCCAAAATCCCGCAGGTCTGCGACCTGGCGGCCACCGTCTTCAACCGACCCGTAAGCATAGCACAACCCTATAATGTCAGCTGCTTGGCCGGACTACAGCTGCAGCCACAGCACAACACGGTGATAGGATTGCTTCGAGCCGGACGCCGAGACCTGCAGGTGGCCAGAGAGGTGGCACAACAAAAATCCCTGCTCAGCGGCACCGTGGAATGGTGGAAAAACGCCTGGAAAACCATAGCCGACTGGTGAAGCCCAGCTGCCCTAAAGCTCGTCTAAAAAATTTCGCCTAACTTCGTGGCCAAAAACAAATGCCGAAAATGCCCGATACCAGCCCCAAACTAGAAAACAACATGCTTTTAATCGGCGTCGGCAAGGCCGGCGGCAAAGCTGCTTACTATGTTTTACAGCGCGGCGGCCTGCCTGGACTGCGCATCTGCGTCATGGACAGCGACGCCGAAGCCCTAGGCCACATACAGGGTCTCAACACCATACTGCTGCCGGAAAACGAGGAGCAAAACGCTGAAGAAAAGTACAAAAACCTGCATGAAGCCCTGGAAGCGCAGTTCCCGGCACTGCAGCTGCTCCTGGTGGTCTGCGGCCTGGGAGGGCGCACCGGATGCCACTACAGCCTGGAAATCCTGCGACATGCCCGACGTCACAACCTGGCCTGCGCCGCCATCGTCGCCATGCCGCATAGTTTCGATGCCCTCGAAATGCACAGCCGAGCCAGCGGCGCGCTAAAAGAGCTACGAGAGATCACCCCGGCGGTGCAACTGCTGCCCTGCCAGGAATTCGGCAAGCTCTTTGTGGATAAATCGCAGCAGGAGGCCTATCCGCAGGCAGCACGCTGGCTGGCGGAAACCAGCCTGGGATTCCTGCACCCCTTCGTTGACAACTCTGCCCCCGGACGCAAAGAGGCCAAGAACAAGCTGGACGAGGCCAATAATCAGCTTACATTCACCTTTCAAGACCAGCCCCTGGGTATATTCGCCGGCGGACTGCCAAGCAAGTACTACGGCGAAAACCTGGACCTGCCTAGTTGCCAAAGACTGAAAATCCATATAGACCCAGGCGAGTAAACGCATGACGGCACTCCACAAAACACCGAACCCGGGTGGCCCTAGCCTTCGTGTCTCTTAGTGTCTCTTCGTGTGTCTTCGTGTCCAAAAACCTGCTAGGGCGAACACAAACAATTCTTACAATAAAAGGATCAAAGCATGCCAGCTTCTGAACTCAGGGAAATCGCAGAACTATCGCGGTTTTACGGCAATAACCCGGATTTTGTTTTTCTTGGCGGCGGCAACTGCTCGGCAAAAAGCGCCGATTTGCTCCATATCAAGCCTAGCGGCGTAGCATTGGCAAAACTGCAAGGCAAAGACTTGCTGACCCTGAGGCGAGACCGCCTCGCCGAGATATTCGCATTGCCGCCCGAATTGAGTTGCGACGAGCGCGAGGCACAAGTCAAAAAGATCATGCAGGACTCGATGATGCCAGGGCAAGCGGGCCGCCCCTCGGTCGAGGCCCCCCTGCATCAGCTTATCGACTATACTTTTGTTATGCATCTGCATCCTACCCTGGTAAACGGCATGCTCTGCTCGCAACAAGCCAGACAAAGCTGCCAGAAGCTGTTCCCCGAGGCACTCTTCCTGGACTACTGCGACCCGGGTAGCAGCCTGGCAAAGCAGGTAGATGAGGCTCTGCGGCAGAATCCGCTCAGCCAAGACAGGCAAAGACAGGTAATCTTTCTACAAAACCACGGCGTCTTTGTCGCCGCCGACAGCTGCGCCGAGATCAAAGACATCTACGAGCATATCTTTAGCAGGCTGAAACTGGCCTATCAGGAAGCCGCAATCTGCGGCGAAATCGCCTTGGAAGAAGCCGACCCGGCTTTCGTGCAAGAAATCGCCCCGCTTCTGCGTCAGCGCTTGAGCAAAGACAGCGAGCAGCGCGCACTGCTGCACCTGCTCGGCAAGGGCAGCGCCTTTGCCGGCCCTTTGACCCCAGACCACATAGTCTATGCCAAGTCCTTTGCCTACGTCGGCGATGGCGAGCCTGCTTCCTTGCAGGCCTTTGAGCAAAAACACAGCTATGCGCCCAAGCTGCTCGATATCTCAGGAAAAGCCCTCTTCGCCTCTGCCGCTGACCTGAAAGAGGCGCAGGACATCAAGACCGCATTGCTTAACGCCAGGCAAATTGAGGCGCTTAGCCAGGCCTTCGGAGGCCCGCGTTACCTGGACGCGAAACAGTACCGCTTTATCGAAAACTGGGAGGCGGAGTCATATAGACGCAGCGTACAGCAAAGCCGTGCGGGAAGACTTAACAAGCGCGTCTGCCTGGTAACCGGAGCCGCCCAGGGTTTCGGGCTGGGCATCGCCGACCAGCTCTGCGCTCAGGACGGCATAGTCATCATCGCCGATATAAATCTGGAAGCTGCCCAAAAAGCGGCAGAGGCACTCTGTCAAAAATATGGCGAACTGCGGGCATTGGCCATGAAAGTCAATATCGCCGACGAGGACTCCGTACAGGCACTTTTTGCTAGTGTGGCCGCTACCTGCGGCGGACTGGACCTTTTGGTGGCAAATGCCGGCGTGCTGCGAGCCGGCTCAGTGCTGGAAATGAGCTTGGAGGACTGGAATTTCGTCACCAATATCAATTACACCGGCTATTTCCTTTGCGTCAAACACGCCGCCAGACTGATGGCCAGACAAAATCAGGGTGGACTTGACTCCGACATCGTGCAGGTCAACTCCAAAAGCGGACTGGAAGGCAGCAATAAAAATGCCGCCTACGCAGGCTCGAAATTCGGCGCCATAGGACTGACCCAGAGCTTCGCCAAAGAGCTGCTCGAATACAACATCAGGGTCAACAGCGTCTGCCCAGGCAACTATTATGACGGGCCACTGTGGAGCGACCCGGAAAAAGGACTGTTCACGCAGTATCTTCATACCGGAAAAGTGCCCGGAGCGCAAAGTGCCGCAGATGTGCGACGCTTCTATGAAGACAAAGTACCCATGCGCCGAGGTTGCCAGCCCGAAGACGTGGCCAGGGCAATCATCTATTGCATCGAGCAAAAATACGAGACCGGACAGGCAATCCCGGTAACCGGCGGCCAAGTAATGCTGCATTGAAATTAAAAACACATGGCAGTCTAACCGAAAAAAGGCCAAGACAGACTAAAAGAAAAACGCCAAAATGACAAAACAAGAAAAAATTGCAAAATTACGCCAGGAATACCCGCGCAGTGCCAGGCTGCGCGCCAAGATACTGCATTGGCGCCGTGAGTTTCACCGCAGCCGTGGCGAGGAGTGGGCCAACGCCATAAGCCATTTGCTCGGCACTGTGTTTGGCATCGTGGCTTTGGTGCTGCTCTGTATTTGGTCGGCACTGTATGCCGGCCCAAAAGCCATAGTCAGCAGCGCCATTTTTGGCGCCAGCCTGATAATCCTGTATAATAGCTCTACGCTCTATCACGCTCTGAAAAGCCACCGCAGCAAAGCGGTTTTTCAGGTTTTCGATCATATCAGCATCTACCTGCTCATCGCCGGCACATACACCCCCTTTGCACTGCTCAGCGTGCAAGGCGCCCAGGGCTGGACGCTGTTCGGCATGATCTGGGGACTGGCACTCTTCGGCGTGCTGCTGGAAACCCTACTACGGCGATGGCAGCGCTGGTCACTGCTGGTCTACCTATGCATGGGATGGCTAGTCGTCTTCTTCTTCAGAGCCTTGCTCAGCAATATCAGCACACCGGCACTCACCATGCTGGTCATCGGCGGAGTCTCATACACCGTGGGAGTCATCTTCTATGTCATGGACAAAGTGCCCTACATGCATACCATCTGGCACTTTTTTGTACTGGGCGGCAGCGTCTGCCACTGGGTCTCAGTGAACTTCTTCGTGATTACGCCCTGAATTGCCTTCGTGTGCCTTAGTGTCTCTTCGTGTCCTCTCCCTTCGTGTTTCAAGGGCTTCTCATGTCACTTTCGCGCTGGCAAAAGCATATAGTCCAATTACGCAGTAGGCATCTGCGCAAGAAGTCGCCTTATTTCCTGGCAGAAGGGCTGCGCTGCTGTTTCGAGGCCTTGCGCCTCCGCCCCGACTGGCTCGAGGCAGTCATTTGCCTGGAATCACTCCCGCAACAAGCTGCGGCAGGCCCCTTCTTCACAGCTCTTGCAGCTGCCGGGATCGAGCCAGTCTGCGTCTCCGAACGCCAGTTTTCCGACTTGGCGATCACTGAGACCCCGCAGGGCCTGCTTTGCCTGTTAAGGCGCCCAGCCCCGCTTGAACTCTCTTTGCCCCTGCCATTCTGCCTGATTTTGGACCAGCTGCGCGAACCTGGCAATGTAGGCAGCATTTTGCGCAGCGCCTGGGCGGTGGGCCTCAAGTCGGTCTGGCTTACCAACGGCAGTGTTGACGTATACGCCCCCAAGGTCATCCGGGCCGGCATGGGAGCACAATTTGCCTTGGACATGAGTTACCTGCCCGACCTGGAGCAGGCAGTCAAACAATTCAAGCGTCTGGGTGGCAAACAAATTTGGTGCGCTATGCCAAATGCCCAAAAAAGTCTCTTCGAGGAGGACTTTTGCCTGCTCCAAGGCGCTCTGGTCATAGGCAACGAAGCCCTCGGCGTCAGTCAGCCCGAGCTGGGACAGGCCATTGGCATACCCATGCCCGGCCCAGCTGAATCGCTTAACGCCGCACAGGCCACAACCGTCTTCCTCTTCGATGCCCTGAGACGCGGTATCCTGTAACAGCAGACCCCGTCCAAAAAGGGCATAACGCAGAAAGGCCGTTTGTGGCGCCCCTACAGGGCGCCGGATTCAGGCGGGCTTTTACCCAGAGTGACGCTCGGCCTGCGGCCTCGCTTACCCTGGGCTACATTAGGTTGCCCCTTTGGGGCACCAAATGGACTTAATCGCAGAGAAACATTAGATTTTCTTCCAAAACCTGCGTTTTTCAGAGGAATTTTGCTTTTGTGGGTAACCTACCAGAGCCAATACAACTGGCAAAATCAGAATCATCTGATGAATTTTGTCGCAGAAACGAGCCATTTTGTCCCTTAGAAAAATCCGCTGCAAAACAGCGTATATACTTGCGCCGTAGGCGCATAACCATGCTACTACCCCAGGCTTCAGCCTATTGGCGCTAACTTAACAGTTTTTAAAGAAGAATCAAGGAAAAAACCATTGTTAAAAGTTCTAGGTAAACACTTGCTATGCAAGGTGTCATCCTAAACAGGGGCGCGAAGCGCCTGTTTTAATCCTGCCAACAGTGGCGCGAAGCGCCATACTAAAATAACCCCAGGCGCGGAACCCGAAGGGTGGAGCGCCTGGGGTACAAAGCACCACCAAAACCGGCGCCTCGTAGAGGCGCTACAAATGGCCATAAACTGTTGGATACAAAGAAAATCTTGTGGTTGATGCCTTCTCACGCCGGCTAAAGCCGGCTAAGAGCGCAAGCTAAAGCTTGAACTACGAACATACGCCGGCTAAAGCCGGCGGAGAACAACACTTTTCAGGCTTAGGTTAGCGTCAATAGGCTTCAGCCTGGGGTGCAGACAGCCACCAAAACCGGCGCCTCGTAGAGGCGCTACTATGCCCTCCTTTTTGAACGAGGTCTAACTGTAGCCTAAAACTTAGTGTGACTTCGTGTCCAAATTCATGCCTCATCAGGTTTTTAGCACGCTGAATTAGCTTAGCACCCATGTCATCAAAACAAATCATTTTTCTTGCATTTTTTGTCAGCCTGGTCTGCTTGTCTGGCAGAGATGCGACCTGGGCGCGCCCCATAGAACTGGCCGGCGTGGAAAATCTGCACCTGGTCGAACCCGGGCTTTACCGCTCCGCCAAACCCAGTGCCGCAGGCTACCAGGCATTGTATGACATGGGCCTGCGCCAAGTGCTCTCGCTGCTCTCGCCCTTTGAAGAACAGGAAAGCCTGGAAGACAGCGGTCTCACCCTGCACCGACTGCCCATGCTGCCTGTATTAATACTTGACCGCGATATTATTGCCGGCCTGCGTCTGCTGCGCGCACGCAAACCCGAGCAGCCTATCCTGGTGCATTGCCGACACGGTGCCGACCGCACCGGAGTGCTGATCGCCGCATATAGAGTAATACAGCAGAACTGGACGGTGCCGGCAGCCATCGAAGAAATGCGACAGGGAGGCTACGGACATCACGAGTTCTTTCATAATCTTAGCGTCTATCTAGAGAAGATGGACATAGAGATGCTGCGAGTAGCCAGCGATCCCGAAAAACCGGAGCCTAAGGCGCCTTGAGACCGCGCAACAGCTCAGACAAGACCTGTGCGACCTCAATACCCTCGGCCTCAGCCTCGAAGCTTAGAATAATACGGTGTGCCAATACCGGCAGCGCCACTTTTTGCACATCCTCAGGCAACACATAATCGCGGGTCTCGAGCAGCGCGTTGGCCTTGGCCGCCAGCAACAGCGCTATGCCGGCGCGCGGCGAGGCCCCCAGCTCAATGTGGCGCAAAGCGGCAATGTCGCCCTGTCCGCTGGAAAGCTGGCTAGCCTGCCCTGGACGAGTGGCGATCACCAGGTCCAAGACATACTGGCGCAGTTCATCGGCAACATGAACCTGGTCCAGACAACGCCGGGCGCGCAGCACCTGCTCAGCCTCCGCCACTTTTTTCACCGTCAGCATTGGCTCGCTGCAAGCCATGCGCTGCAGTACCAGCTCCTCCTCCTCACGCTTAGGGTATGCCAGCCGCACACACATCAGAAAGCGGTCCTTTTGCGCCTCCGGCAAGGCATAGGTACCGGCCTGCTCTATGGGGTTCTGCGTGGCCACCACCAGATAGGGCTGCGGCATGGCGATGGCCTGGCCATCTATGCTCACCTGCTGCTCCTGCATGGCCTCGAGCAGCGCGCTCTGCGTCTTGGCCGGCGCGCGGTTGATCTCGTCAGCCAACACCAAGTTGGCGGCTATGGGACCTAGCCTGACACTGAATTTCTGCTCCTCAGGCCTATAAACCATGCTGCCGGTAATGTCGCTGGGCAGCAAATCAGGAGTGAACTGCAGCCTGGAAAAACTGCCGCCCAGACAGCCGGCCAGTGTCTTCACCGCCAGGGTCTTGGCCAGGCCAGGCAGACCCTCGAGCAGCAGATGACCACCGCAAAGCAAGCCAATCAGAAGACAGCGCAAAAGCTCATCCTGACCGACCAAAACCGTGGATACCTCAGCGGCAATATCATGCAAAAATGCGGTCTCGGAATAAAATTGCTCGGAATTGCTAGACATGCTGATATGAACCTGCTAAAAAAACTCAAGGGCTTGAAATAATAAAGCTTCGTGTGCTTTCGTGTCCCTTCGTGTGACTTAGTGTCCTCCCCCTTCGTGTGACTTCGTGTCCTCCCCCTTCGTGTGACTTCGTGTCCTCCCCCTTCGTGTCCCTTCGTGTCCTCCCCCTTCGTGTGACTTAGTGTCCTCCCCCCTGCTTTACCATCTTTTTGTACGGGGTCTAGATAGTATGTCGCCTCAAGAGCGGCTTGTCAACCGCAAACGACGAATTTCAGAAAAATTTACTGCCTCTTCTCTTATTCCCCCATGCCCAGCAGCATCCCAATACCAGCAGGCCGCAACTCTCAGCTCCTGGGCGCCGCGTCTTCCAGTCAGCTGGAGCGCATGGCGGCTCAGCTCGCCTTGCGTGCCGGCAAGCTGGCCGCCAGCGGGCTTTCCGGGCTTTTCGCCAGCCGTTTTCCCGGTCGCGGCCTCGAGTTTTCCGAGCTGCTCGAATATCAGGACGGCGATGATGCCGCCAGCATCGACTGGCTAGCCAGCCTGCGCTCCTCCCGTCTCTATCGCAAGAGCTACCATGAGGAGCGCGAGCTGCCGCTCATACTGGCCTGCGACTGCTCAGCCTCACTATACAGTCAGCCGGCGTTGCTCGAGCTGCTGCGCCAAAGCGCCGCTCTTTTTGCCGCCTGCGCCGCCTTAAGCCAGGACAGCTTCAGCCTGCTCTTCTTTTCCGAAGCCCTCGAGCTGGCTCTGCCACTGGGCCGCGGCCAACGACAACTGCGCCGGGTTGCCAGCCGGCTCTGCCATTTTAAGCCGCGCTGGAAGGGAACTAACCTTGCCGCATTCTGCCAGTTGCTGCAACGCGTCAATAAACGCCCTAGCCGGCTCTTTATTTTCAGCGATCTGCGCTGTACAGGCTATCATGGCGCCCTTAGCCGCCTGACAGCCAAACACCAGGTCCTGGTCTGCCACCTGGCGACAGAATCAATCAAAGCCGAGCTGCCGCAAAATCTTTGGCTGGCACTCGAAGACCCGGAAAGCCAACGAAAAAGCCTGCTTCAGGCCAGCGCATTACATGAGCTGGCCCCAGAGCAAAACCAGAGCCGACAGCACGAAATACTAGCTACTGGAGCCGAGTATCTGCGCCTGGACGAACACCGCCCGCTCTTACAGCAGCTCTTTAACTACTTTCGCCAAACAGCAAAACCGCCTGCATAAAAAATCCTGCCAGCCAGTCATACGCGCCCTAGGCTTCCTACACATCGTGCTCTACCCCTCCTGCCAGTCCAAAAAACGACTCCGCAGCCTTCTAGGCATATGCGCCGCCTTTTTTGTGCTTTGCGCCCTGGCGCTGTACTTTGCCCGTGCTGAAACTCATTACGGCGGGTTTCAGCTGAGCTTGCCCGAGCCGCCCTTTCTTGGCCAACCCGGACTGCTCAGCTACGAGCTGCAGTCCTGGCGCAAACCAGAGCCAAGTCAGCTACGTCTACACAGTCCAAGCCAAAATCTAGATTTTTCCGCCGCCAAGCTCCAACTGCGAGGCATAGGAACGAGGGGCTTCAAATGGCGCATACAACTACAGTTCTGGGCAGTCAAATTTGCTGACCTCCAGCCTCTGAGCGCCGACTACGCCAACAAGCAGCGACAAGTGTTTACAGAAACCTTTACAATCATGCCACGCCCGGGGCTAAGACCGCCAGGCATTCCCACTTATTCGGGCACAGAGCAGCCCTCAGCCTGGACCTGGCTGCTGTTCTGGCTTTGCCTGGCTTTGGCGGCTCTGGACCTGCTCTTGCGATTCTTGAGCCAGCACGGCAGCCACCAAGCCAAAGCCCTGCGAAGCCTGCGCGCCCAGAAATCCTACAGCGCTGCCTCCGCCAAAGTGCTCTGGCGCATCTGGCAGGCAAACGCCGCGCCCTGCTGGCAAAGCCAGGCACTGGGCAGACAAATTCGCCAGCTGCGTTTCGCCCAAGTAAAAAATCCCGAGCTACTACACCAGCTTTGCCGCCAACAACTGCAAGCCCAGCTAAAACTGCTACCTTAAAATTGCCTTTGTAGGATTTTGGACACGAAGACACACTAAGCTACACTAAAACACACCAAGTCATCATCGTCAAAATTAGAATTTCTTCCAAAAACTGCGTTTTTCAGGAGAATTTTGCTTTTATGGTTAACTAAATCAGGGTAAATATTACTGGCAAAATCAGAATCATCTGATGAATTTTGCCGCAAAAACAAGCCGTTTTGTCCTTAACGCAAGGAATCATAAAACTGCTCATCTACTTGCGCCGTAGGCGCATAACCATGCTTAACCCCAGGCTTTAGCCTGGGGTTAAGGCAACCATCAAAACCGGCGCCTCGTAGAGGCGCTACTATACTCCCCCCTTTTTGGAGGGTCTAAAATATGCGTTTCGTTCTCAGTCAGCCCTGGTTTTTATTGCTGCTCTTGCCGCTGCTGTTGCTGCTGGCATTCCCCTCGAACAGCGCCGCCCTGCCCTGCAATCTGGAACAAAAGCCCAAAGCTGAGCCTCATTTCCTGCATCCGGCGCAGCTTTGGCGCCTGCTTCTGCTTTTAGCCGCAGCCTGCCTGCTGCTGGCATTATGCCAGCCGACTTTGATTTGGCAGGAAAAACACCAACAGACCACGTCGCATGAATTGCTCTTCCTGTTAGATGTTTCAGGCAGTATGCAAGCCATAGACCCAGACACAAAACTGGTCGACCCCAACAGTCTGCCTAATGAGCAGCTGCCCCCCAGGCGCCTGCAGCTGGCCAAACAAAGCATTGCGCTGCTGCTGGCAGACCTGGCCGACTGCAAAGCCGGACTGCTCGCCTTCGCCGGCGAATGCTACCTGGTCTGCCCGCCAGTCAAATACCACAATATCCTGCTGGAACGCATGCGCTCGCTGCAAAGCGAACAGCTCCTCGACGGAACCAGCATAGACGCTGCCCTGCAAGCAGCACTCGAAATATTGCAAAACAACGAAAGCAGAAAAAGCATCATCCTTATCTCCGACGGAGCCGACCACGGTGAGCGCAATCCGGCAAAAACCGCCCAGGAGCTTGCCGAAAACCGCATAACTATCCATTGTTTGGGCATAGGCGGCGAAGAAGGCCTGCACCAGGTCAACACCGATACCGGACAACGCTGGCAAGCCATAGCCGAGAGCCTGGACGAGGCTCGCCTGCAAGAAATCGCCAATATCGGCGGCGGAATATACCGTCATCTCAGCCGCAGCAAAGCGATACTGCCCGTCATCGGGAGCCTCAAGCAGGAACTTTCCCCGCAATACCGCGAAACCAAGCGAAACAGACAAAAACCCCTGTTGCGGCATTGCATAATTGCCGCACTGCTCTTATCCGTACTCGGAGCCAGAATGCACCACAGGCACACTCTGCTGCAAACCCAATGAATCAGCTCCCCCTTCGTGTCCCTTCGTGTATCTTAGTGTGTCTTAGTGTCCTCCCCCCTCGGCTAGCCGGACTGCTGCTAAGTTCTTGTCAAAAAGGGTAATTTTTTGTGCTTTGCTGTCGCAATTCCATTCATAGACACTACAGTTAGTTTTGGTTTTTCCCGCATTTGCACTTTTTCCAGGAGCATATCATGAGCAAGCTATTAATCGGCTGGGCCAGCCGCGACATCTCAACTCAAAAACCGGTCAACTTACCCGGTCAGTTCCATATGCGCATCTCCCAAGGCATACTGGACGAACTCACTCTGACTACCCTGGTCGTTGACAATGGCGAAGACCTGGTCGCATTCCTGTCTATGGACCTGGTTGTCATACGCTCAGGTCTTCTTGACGACATACGAGACAAGGTGCAAGCCCTCAAACCGGATTTCCCGGTTCTGAAAATACTGGCCAATGCCACGCATACACATGCCGGCGCCAGCCATTATGCCGATAAACACTCGGCCTGGCGCAGCGCCTCCTCAACGGCACCGCTGCAAGCTGTGCCCCATGACGGACTAGAAATCGCCAGCGGCGATGAATATCGCGATTTCCTCTCCACCCAGGCCGCCGAGGCCATCTGCCAGGCATACGAAGAGCGCAAGCCCGGCGGCCTCGCCTATGGCTACGGCTATGCCGTCGTCGCCCACAGCCGACGTGTGGTGTACTTCGATGACACCAGCAAACGCGTCGCGGAAAGCGCCAGCGGATTCAGGGTCAACGGCAAAGCCCAGATGTACGGCAATACCAAAGACGACAAGTTCAGCCACTACGAGGCCGGAGCCGACCACTTCGTCAACCTCCTCTTTACCTTTGACGAAAAGAAAAAACTCAGCGGCGCCATCGTCAACGTGCCCTGCCCCTCGCAGAACTCCGAGCACCGCTATATGCTCTCGGCCGACTACTGGCATGACACTCGTGAGGCAATACGCAAAAAACACGGCGATATCTTCATCCTGGGGCAAAGCGCTGCCGGCGGCGATGTCTCGCCTCGAGTATTGCACTACAAGGAGGCCCAGGAACGCCGCTTCCGCCTTAAATACGGCAAACCCGGTGAGGCACCATTAGACAAAGACCTGGCTGAACGCAAAGATATTGCCGAGCGCATTGCAGACTGCTTCAGCGAAGTCTACTCATGGGCAAAAAAAGAAATACTTACCGAGGCGCCATTGCAGCACGAGGTCAGAACCATTAATCTCTCAAAACGCATTATCAGCGAGCCAGAGTATGAATTTGCCCTAAAAAGCCTGGAACCCTTGATGCAAGAGAAATTCAAGGAGGACGGCACGGCGCTGGAGAACTTGAACCACAACTCCAAGCTAGTGGCTCAGCGCGGGCGTTTCGAGCGCATCATCAAGCGTTACCAGACTCAAAAGGACGAGCCTAAGCTGCCCATGGAGCTGCATGTGCTGCGCATCGGCGATGTCGCTTTCGCCTCGAACCGCTTTGAAATGTACATAGACTACATGCACCGTATCCAGGCACGCAGCCCCTTCCTGCAGACCTTCGTCATCCAGCTGGCCGGCGTGCCCGGAGACGAAGGCGGCACCTACCTGGCCACCAAACGCGGCGCCCAGGGCAAAGGCTACAGCGCCTGTCTCTTCTGCAACCAGGTATCCCCCAAAGGCGGACAGGAACTAGTCGAGCAAACCGTAAAATCGCTCAACAAACTCCACACAGAAAAGTAAAAAGCATTACTGTGACTCAATGTAAAAAAAAGGCCAGCTGAGCGAACTCAGCCGGCCTTTTTT
>FZPS01000185.1_pt209 | contig 27421 bp, 25 predicted proteins | sample 1817821 | NCBI WGS metagenome assembly FZPS01 (sample SAMEA104158645, study PRJEB21678) | metagenome | place: Germany | collected 2015-04-21
TATTTTGATTTTTTGTTTCTGTTTACAAAATAAATTTACATTAGGGCAAAACACTTGGGATAAAGTAGATAGCTTAATAATAAATGGAAAACTTAATCCAAAAGTGCAAAAATATTATTCTACAATATATAAAGCAGAAGATGCTATTGTTAAGGAAAAGTTTGCCAAAGCTGCTAAAATCTATGAGAAGGCATTTAGTGGCTCTGTAATTCCTTTCAGATATGATTTAAAAAACGCCATACAATGTGAACTAAAAAGTTCGCCTAATAAGCAAAATATGTTTAGATATGTTAATTTATTAATTAGAAAAGGAGATAAAAAAGAGAAGTTCTATAATGATAGCAGCTTATTAGCGCTTGACTTTTGGCAAGAATTAAAAAATGTAATTGACACAAGTGTATGCATTGTTGATTCAAGCACTATAAAATTTATGTCGTTTTTGGTAGAGAACGATCAAGACTATAGACGGCAATGTCGTGAAAAATATAATGGAAAGACTTATAACGAATTCACTATTGATTCTATTAATATTATAGATTCGCTCAATTATGAAAGAGTACTTAGTTTTATTAAAAATAACGACATTATCTCAGAGGAAATAATAGGAAATTTTAATGCAATTGGTTTGATTCTTACTCACAACAAACATAGACCACAAGCTTATGAGTTGCTATATAATGATGTAATAGATGGAAATCTTGACTCTCGAACGTTTTTTGATAGGCTTCAATTAACAGGCTATAAATTTAATGGAGTATATACTCTTGGAAAGGACAGTCATGGTTGGATTTATAATTCTCAGGTTTATTTTTATCACACAGAACCTACACCAGAAGAGTTTAATATTAAAAAAATAGATAAGTATCGTAAAAAGTTATATTGCGATAATGTTGTTTGTTTTCATAAAAAAAAGGCATGGTCTTTTTCTCATGGCTCTGAGTTCTTTAACTATCATTTAACTGATCAGTTCATAGATGAGACTAAACTTGCTAAGATTATAAAATCAAATGAAAATCGCAAAAATCGAAATATAATTTTTAAAGATGAAAGTGTTCGCGAATATTATTATAAATTGTTGGAGGAACAGGAGTGATTAAGTATTATTTGCGTATGATCGCGAAATTCTATAATTATCAGACATCATCTTTTCTTCCCTTCACATAAATAAATAACATAAAGCATTTTTTATCCAAATATATTTTTATATTTTTGTAGAAAATAAAAATTTAATGTCATGAAAAATAATCTTCCACTTTTACAAAATGCTGATTTAAGAGGCAAAATAGTTTTAGTTCGTGTTGACCACAACGTTGTGAAATCTGGTTTAATACACGACCCATACCGAATTGATTCAACTTTTGGTACAATAAGTTATATTTTAGCAAATGGTGGCAAACCAATTTTAATGACTCATGTTGGTCGTCCTAAAGATAAAGCAACAAAAAGTATAATTATAAGCGAAAAAACCTCAGTGCAACCAATAGTATATTATTTAAAAGAAAAATTGCAGTTAAGAATAGAAGTTCCTGAGTTTACCGCATCTGAAACACAAGGTTATTTAAGTGTTGATACAAGCGTAAATCATCTTCTAAAAAAACTAAAAAATAATGAAATTGATATGATTTATTTGCCAAATACACGTTGGTTTTTAGGCGAAGAATCAAAAGGCGAAGAACAAGATAAATTCGCATATCAATTAGCAGGATTAGCTGATGTTTATGTAAACGATGCTTTTGGCTCTTGGCAAGCCCATGCTTCTACAGTTGGAGTAAATAAATATTTGCCATCTTACACAGGCTTTTTAATGCAAAAAGAAATTAAAAACTTAGAAAGATTATTTGAAGCAGAAAAACCTTTGTTAGCAGTTGTTGCAGGTAGTAAATTCGATACAAAAATAAATTCTCTTTCAGCTTTAATCAAAAGAGCTGATAAATTAGTAATTGGTGGAGTTTTGTATAATGCTTATTTATGTGCAAAATATGATATTTCAATCAAAGGCGTTGGCGAAGATGATGTTAAATTAGCAAAAGAATTTTACGAATTTTCAAAACAATATCCTAACAAAATAGTAGAGCTTCCATACATTATCGAAAGTGAAACTATGGACGGCAAATTAGAAGGAAAATACAAAACTATAGATGTTCGCACACTAAAACCAAAAACAGAATTAGGATATGTTTTAGATGCTGCACCAGAATCGTTTAAAGAAAAAGAAGTGCAAGATACTTTTATGCAAGCAAAAACAATTTTTGTTAATGCTGTTATGGGATTCACACCTCACTTCAATGATGGCACAATTGCTATGGATAGCTTAATAGACCAAAATAAAGATGCTTTAAAACTTTATGGAGGTGGAGATACTTTACAGGAATTAAAACAACTTTTACCAGGAATTTATTTAAGTGCTTTAGATAATCCAAAATATTATATGTTTACTGGTGGTGGAGCAGTTTTAACAGCTATTGAAGAAGGAACGCCTAATGGAATTCCGCCTATTCAAGAATTACTAAAAAATAACAATTAGTTAAAAGTTTATAAAGTTTTTAAAGTTCATAAAGGGAAATTTATAACAAAATTTGTCAGCTTGTAACTGACTTCCCCCGCTCGCTCGGATTTAGCTTCGCTGAGCTTGTCCTGCGGACTTCGGTTGTAATCCGAGTGTTGAAAGTATATGAGATTAACCGTAGGCGAATATTTTCAACATTCAACTTAAATATTTATGAACACTATCTTATGCTAATGTTTTTCACAAAGTGTAAAATTAATTTAAAAATTTCACGTTTATTTTATTTATAATTGTATCTTTGTAAATTAGCACAAATTAAAAATTGTAACATTATGATAAAAATGTTTACTCAAAAATTTACAATCCTAAGTCTTGTTTTTGTTTTATTAGGATTTACAAGCTTTGCACAAAAATCAAAAGATTCAAAAGGCAATTTAGATGCTGCTTTTGTGGCTTCGGTTTATACAATTACAGCTGGCGAATGTATTGATTTTACAGATATGAGTACAGGTGGACCAACAGCTTGGCTATGGAGTTTTCCTGGAGCACAAACAACCACTTCTACAGCAAAAAATCCAACAGGAATTTGTTACCATTTCCCTGGAACTTATGATGTAATGTTGGAAGTTCAAAATAGCACTCAAGTAAATACTGAAATTGTTGAAGCATGTATTGAAGTGTTGCCAAATACAGAAACACCAATTGCCGATTTTGTTGCAGATTACACAACAATTCCTGCAGGTGGAGTTGTGCAATTTACAGATATTTCTCAAAATGGACCATTCGAATCTTACGCATGGGTTTTTGAGGGTGGAATTCCATCAAGTTCAACTTTTGCAGAACCAACTCCAGTAGGTTACCCAACAGTAGGAAAATATAAAGTTAGTTTGAGAGTCGAAGATGCTGATGGAGACCAAGATTCTGAAGTAAAAGAAAAATATATAAATGTTATTCCAGCAGCAACAGAACCACCAATTGCAGACTTTATGGCAGATAGGATATTTATAGCTCCGGGCGATTTTATTAATTTTACAGATAGAAGCAAGGGCAGCCCTTATATTTGGAAATGGTTCTTCGAAGGAGCAGCACAAACATCATCAGCGTTGCAAAATCCAAATGCAATTTTATACCTTGCACCAGGAACTTATGATGTAGAGCTAATTGTAGAAAGCAATATGGGTATAGATACCATACGAAAAGTAGATTATATTATTGTCTCCGAAACAGACCCATGTGTGGCAATACCCGAAGCTAAATTTAAAGCATCTACTCGATTAGTAAAATCTGGAACAAAAGTATATTTCGAAGATAAATCGTTAAATAATCCTACAACTTGGAATTGGTATTTTCAAGGAGGTTATCCAACTTATGCAGCAACATCAAATATTACAAGAGGAATTGAGTATAATGTTTCAGGCTTTTTTGATGTGTCATTATCTGTAAATAATGCTTGCGGTTCACATTCTGAACATAAAGATGATTATATTTTAGTCTTTTCAGGACCAGTTAATGTATATTGTGATACAATTTCAAATATTGAACCTTATGAAGGCATTTGTAGTCCAGGAGTTCCAGGAGCATCATGGGGAGAAATTGGTGGACATAATGGACAAAAAATTAGAATTTATGCAGATAAATTTGAACAACATGCTTTTGAAAGAGTTGATGCTTTAATAGTTCCTGTAGTAAAATCGCAAGCAGGAAAATATGACTCAAAAGTAACATTCTATATTTGGGACGGAAGTACAGTATATCCCGAAATAGTGCTCGCACAGAAAGATTATTTTATTAGAGATATCCCCGAAAATTTTAATTATGTAATTGAGTTCGGACAAGCAATAGAGGTTGATGGACCTTTTTTCGTAGGATATAAAATAAATTATGTAGATGTAGATAATGACGGAATAAGCGATGATAGATTTTCGGTAAGTATTGCAAATAACAGAGATGCTTATTCTCCAAACACCTTGTATGTAGAATCTAACTCACAATGGGCAACAGCAACAGCCAAATTTGGATATAGAACATCATCGGCTATTCGTCCTGTTACTTGTATAGTTGATGTTAACGAGTTCGAAATTGATAATAATATAGATATTTATCCAAATCCAGCTACAGATATAGTTTACATATCTACAGGAGAAGTGAATTTTGGAACAGACTTAGATGTACAAGTGATTGATATTACTGGTAGAGTAGTGAAAGTATTAAATTCAGTAGTAAATACACAAGAAATTCCTGTAAATATATCTGACTTGCCACAAGGATTATATGTGTTCTCTCTAAATTTTGATGGTAATATTGTCAACAAAAGAGTTATGTTGAGTAAATAATTTATGGATAAACCAAATATTACTATTTACACCGATGGTGCTTGTTCGGGTAATCCAGGACCAGGAGGATATGGTATAGTTTTAATATCTGGACAACATCGCAAAGAAATGTCACAAGGTTTTAGGCTTACCACAAATAATAGAATGGAATTGCTGGCAGTAATTGTCGCTTTAGAACAACTGAAAAAAGAAAATTCAAATGTTACACTTTATACAGATTCAAAATACGTTTCCGAAGCTATAAATGAAAAATGGATTGAAGATTGGGTAAGAAGAAAATTTAAAAAAGTTAAAAATCCCGATTTGTGGAAACGATTTTTAGATGTTTATAAAAAACATAATGTTGAAGTTGTTTGGGTTAAAGGACATTCAGAAACTGTGGAAAATAATAGATGTGATTTTTTAGCAACTCAAGCCATAAAATCTACTAATTTATTAATTGACGAAAATTATGAAAATCCTGTGGAAACACAAGGAAAACTATTGTTTTAAAACTTTATAAATGAAAAAACAATGTTTAATTGCAATTTTTACTCTATTTTTAATAAATATTGTTCAGGGACAACAAATAGATGTTTCAGCCTTATATTCTAGTAGTTCGGCAAAACAGTTTAAAAACAACTGGGCTTATGATTTAAAGTATAATCATTTTATTAAAAAAAATAGAATAGGCTTATCGTTTAGGCATTATTTTTACAATACTAAATATGATGATATTTACTTATCAACAGAAGATGGGGTTTCAAAATATATTGAAATATATGAGCCTCAAAATAGAAGAATTGCATTAAATTTAATTTATTCATACACATTAGTTGAAAACGAAAAATCTAATTTGTATATAGGTTGTAATATTGGTATAAATTATTTTCATCTTCAAGGCGAAAAAACGCGAATTGAAAATGGATTTATCAATGGTGGAAATTTTAAGTATAACTATCGCATAAATAGTAGGTTAGGACTAGGTTTTTTAATTGAGTATGAAATAAGCAAAATTTTTTCTGAAAGAATTTCTACATCAATAATGATAAATCCTGAACTAACTGCTTATGAAAAATTTGGAACGCTTGGAGGGTATGATCCATGGCTTATTGATTGGTTGAATTTTTCTATCGGTTTAAAATATAGATTTACAGATTGAAAAAGTCATAATTACAAAAAATTGTCGAATCCACCCAATAAACTTTTTCGCATTTTTATTTGTTTTATTTATTTTTTTGTTTTATATTTGTAGAATATAAATTTAAAAATAAAACATTATGAAAAGCAAAAGTTATTTAAAGGCACTAAGTTTTTTATTGTTATTTTGCTTTCCAAACGTTATGTCTGCACAATGGGATACTGGAGGGAATATTGGATTGCCAGAAGTAAAAAGTCTTCTAGGTACTATAGATAACGTAAGTGTTAAATTTATAACAAATAATATTGAGCGGATGCGACTAACACCAAACGGCAACTTTGGTATTGGTACTGATAACCCACAACGAATATTACATGTAAATGGTGCAATTCGTTTTCAAAATTTAAATATTGGAACTCAAACCACGGCTTTGATGATAGATGCAAACGGAGATTTAAGCCGAAGAGTGTTGAACAACGTTGCTTTTAGTGGTAATTATAATGATTTGCAAAATTTGCCTAGTTTAAATATTGCAAATTGGAATACTGCTTATTCTTGGGGTAATCATGCAGGGCTTTATAAGCCAATAGCTTGGTTTCCAACATGGAATGAAGTAACAAGCAAACCAACATTTGCAACTGTAGCGACAAGCGGTAATTATGATGATTTAATAGGTAAGCCTAATTTAAATATTGCAAATTGGGATACAGCATATTCTTGGGGTAATCATGCAGGACTTTATAAATCTATAACTTGGTTTCCAACATGGAATGAAGTGACCAATAAACCAAATTTTGCAACCGTTGCAACAAGTGGTAATTACAATGATTTAATAAATAAGCCTACTTTATTTGATGGTAACTGGAGTAGTTTGCAAGGCACAGCACCTGCAATTAGTAGTTTTACTAATGATGTGGGTTATATTACAAATGCCGATGATGCTGATGCCGATCCTACAAATGAATTACAAGATTTAAGTTTAAATGAAGATTTTTTATCAATTAGCGGTGGTAATGGAGTAAGTTTAAAGGGTATAAATTATTGGTCTAAATTAGGCGATAATTTGTATTACAATAGTGGCAAGGTTGGTATTGGAACAGATGAACCAAACAAGTTACTACATTTGCATTCTGAAGAAGTTTTTGGCATAGAAAAACCTGTTGTTGCTCATTCAAATTTTGAGTTACAACCTAAAAGTTTGAGTATCCCAATATCGCTATTAAGCTCAGAATCTGCACTTTTATTAACCAATAAAAACTCTGGAAGAACTTCAGCAGATGGTTTACTTATTCGTTCTACAAACAATAATGCAACAATATCATTGCAAGAAGATGGCGAATTAAGTATAACCACCAAAAAATCTCTTAGATTTAAAATGCAACAAAATGGCAATGTAAGCATAGGCACTCCTATGACAAATTTCTTTACAGTTAAAGAAAATGGTAATGTTGGAATTGGAACGAGTGACCCAGTAGCAAAGCTTCATATTAAAGATGATAAAATAATTGTTGAAAGAAATCAAAAGTATATTCATATTAATGCCTCTAACACTGATGCTGAGATTGGAAGTTCTACAGGGCAGATTAAGTTTTGGTACACAAACGGTGTGGGTTATAATGATTTATACTGTAAAAATTTATATTGCAAAGACTTGTATTCTAATGGTAATGTTGGTATAGGTACAGATGAGCCTATGTTTAAATTAGATGTTAGAGGAACAGGTCATTTTTGTAAAATAAAAGTTAAGACACAAGGTTTTTGCGATTATGTTTTTAATGATGACTATAAGCTAATGCCTTTAGATGAATTATCTGAATTTATTAAGATTAACAAGCATTTACCGAATATACCTAGTGAGAAAGAAGTAATGGAAGAAGGGAGTTTTGATTTAGGAGAAATAAATAAAGTCCTTCTTGAAAAAATCGAAGAACTTACTTTATATATATTACAGCAAGAAGAAAGAATAAAAGCTTTGGAAGCTGAAGTTAAAAAATAAATTCTTTTTTAAAAATAATGTTATGAGAATATCTGCAACGATAATATTTATTTTAATAGCTATTGCGACATTTGGTCAAAATGAAAAGTTGATAAATTCAGGAGGTGTGTTTATTGATGGAAATTATATAGAATCTCCATATGAGATTACTGTAAATGATGAAAATCAAGTGTTTATTAATAATATAAGTATATGTACTAATCATAGTTTAGAAAATAAAATTCAAATAAAAAAAAGACCAAATGTCCCCGATTGTTTAAGTAAATTTTCTAGTCTAGAAGAACTTAATAATTGTTATTTACCAGAACAAAAGCTAACTTATGTTAAAGCTGCTAGTCTTTATTTTATTGAAAATTACGATTATGAGGCTGCAAACGATAGTATAGTTGAATATTATAGACATTTGCCAAATGTTGAAAGTATAGTACATAAAAATGGTCCGTTTTATACTGTGAAATTTTATAATGGTCGTGTTTGTACAATGTATTTTAGTGCAGAACGTCTTCGACAACTTTATCCTAAAAATATAAAAACAGGACATATAAAAAATATTGACAAAGCAAGCTTGATTGAGAATTTTGTATTTCAGATAAAGAGCTTTTTAGAAAACAATAAGATTTTATTTTTCTTTTCTGATGAAAAAGTAAACAATTTTTTAATATCAGATGTTAAAAATGCCTCAACAATTAATAATATAATTAAAAGTAAATATCCTTATGATATAAAAATCGATAGTTTAACAAAAATATTACACAATAAAATTCTTGTTGAGAAATTATTAAATTATAACGAGATTGACCATATTAACTTAGATGATTTAACAACTAATTTCGTAGTTCAAGATACCACTGCACTTCAAATATATGAGCGAAAAAGTGCATTAGATGACAATGCCGGAGAAAACCTTGTTGCATACTCTCCTCAAAGAAATAAAATAAAAGCTTTCTGTCCTGCTTTTTATGAAACTAATACATTTGGAATGTTTTTAACACAAGAGTTCGAAAATGTTAAAACAGAAATTTCAAGTTGTGGTTTTTACGATTATACTTTATTTATTGATTATACAGCAAATGATGATGGTTTCGGATATGATTATAATGCTATTAAAAATATGGCAAATGATGCTGGGTTTATTTATATTGCGTCGCACGGTGGGGAAACAGAAGGTGTATTACTTGTTAGAGGTATAACAGAAAATGGTATAATTAACTGGATTACTGATATAAGTGCTTTATCTAATATCGAAATAGCTAATATCCCTGAAGCACATAGACCTGAAGAATGGACAGCTGAATGTTGGGAGGCTTATGCAAACTCAACATGGGCATATAACAATTGGGGTGCAAAACTTAATGAAAACAAAACAATAACTATACTTTCCATTTGTTATGGTGCAAATAATGGTTGGATGAATGCCTGTGCTGGAGGAGCTTGTTTCGGATATGAGGGAACAACAAACTTTAATATTGCTAACGCACACAATAATAAATTACTAAAGTATATGAATGGCAGTAATGGAGCAGGGCAGTATAGGTTAGCTTCACAGGCATATCAAAAAGTTATAGATGAAATTCCGAACTCTAAACTTAGATATGCTAAAAACAATAATAATTATGAAGTTACTCTATGTCCAGGAATTATTGTTAAATTTCCTATCAGTGGTAGTATTGTAAGTTCATCTGGAGATGGATATATTGCTCTTGATACATGGGTTGACGCTAGTATTATGTTGAATAAAAATAGTTCCTCAAGTCCTGTATCTTTTAGTTCGTCGAACAATATTACAATATCTGGTCTTGAGTGGGATAATATTGTTAATGGAAAATCTAACAGAATAAAATTTTCATGGTCAAATTCATCGTCTCAAAATTCAGGTATAGTTAATGTTAATATTAATGCAAATAAATTTCAAAGCATACCGTCAATGCTTGGTGAATATCATACTTTAAATATTAATATTGAATCTTCATCATCTTATTCATTTCAAGTTAATCCTTCTACTTATAATGAAAACATGTGTAAAATATCAGGTAAAGTTTACAATTCTACAACTTTTGGACCTTTAACAAACGGAACTGTAAAAGATACCGATGACCCTGCAAACATTGTTGCAATTAACTCACAAGGGCAATATAGCATTTATGTCGCACAAGGTTGGAGTGGTAGTTTGACAGCTACTGTTCCTGGATATGCTTCTAAAATTCAGCCTTTTAATCCTGTTTACGAAGACAGAACACATGATTTTTATTTGACTAGTACATCAGCAAATATTTATATTTCTACCACTAATGATAACCCAGTTCAATGTCCAGTTGATCCAGTGAAATACAAAGTGGAAAATGGCGATATGTCTTGGAATTATACATGGTATTTAAATGATGTTGAAATAAATCCAGGTATGACTGATTTGTATTTTACTCATGTTAGTTTTTTCAATATGGGGGATAATGTAGTTAGAGTTGAAGTAATTACAGACAATGGCGATGTTCTGAATGGTTCTATTAGTGTAGAAGTAACTGTTCCATGTGCAGAATTAAATAATCATCCTAGTATTTCTATAGATTGTAGTTTGGTAGATATTGGTACAAACGTACATTTTTATGAAACTTCTGAATTTACAAACGAATGGAAACAAGGTAGAAAAAGAAATTGGACGTTAGGTTATGGAGAAACAGATGAATATGTTACCGAAAAAAAAGGTTTTGATGAGATAGACCCATTTAATATTACCTATCAGTTTAGTACTATTGGACATAAAAAAATTAAGTTAGAATATTGGCAAAAAAAGTTTTCATTTTCATGGAATTACAACGAATTGTTATTTAGAGAATGGGGTGGAGTTAATGTTATAGATTGTGATTTAACAAGCTCTCTAACTACACCTAATGAAATGTTTTTTGGAGCTGTTTATGATGATTGGGAATATAATAACAATAATGGACCTGTATATATTTACGGAGGTAGTTTTGTATTTAATGGAACTGCAAATAATTATCTTAATAATAATATTTTTCCTATTACTATGCGTGCCTGCAAAGAAATTACTATTAATGGAGATGTTGAATTTGTCGCAGATGGAGAAAAAGAACTTGTTTTGGAGATTAAAAAGCCATGTAATTATGAATCAAACAATAATATAAGCCACATCTATTCATATAATGATACAATTAACAATTTTATTTTCGAAAATGCATATTGTTATCCGAATCCTTTTAATGAAAATGTAAATTTATATTTTGAGATAAATTTTGATAATGTACTTAATATAGAAGTTTTTGATCTACTTGGAAAAATATATTTTAAGAAAAAGGAGAATTTTAAAAGTGGTAGCCATCTATTATATTTTTCTACTTATGATTTACCCCCATCAACATATATCATAAAAATATTTAATGCAGATTTCTTTAAAACTTTTAAAATTGTAAAACAATAAATTATGAAAACAACAAAATTAATTTTAATCTTAACTTTATTATTAACAATAAGTCCTCAACTTGTAAAATCTCAATTTTTTGTTGAATTAAATACAGGTTATGCAGCACCCGTATATTTGGGATATTTGAAGAATAATGAAACAAACTTTCCGAATAATTTCAGATATTATGATAATTCAAAAGGAATAGACACAAGCTATACAACTTATAATAAAGTCAATATGGGTAGTGGTGTTTTATTTGGAAGTAAATTTGGTTATAAGTTTAAAAAGAATTGGTTAGTTTCGGTTAATTGTGCATATTTGAATAACTATAAAGTAAATTTGTTTTACACTCCTTTTTCTACAGAAACATTGAGGCAGTCAAATTCATATTATGAAAATGGTGAATATATTTTGTACAATTATCACAAACAGACTTTTTATTCAGGAGCAAGACTAAGTTTAATACCAAGTATAACATATCGTGGATTGTTAAATGACAAATTTGGCTTTGAATCATCTTTAGGATTTTCTCTTTCATATTTGTGTCTATACCGTGATATAGAAGTTTCAACAAAATCAATATTTGGTTATGGAAATATTAAAAATTCTGATTTGAATAAAACAGTGTATAAAGAATATTATAAAAAGGACAATTATTGTGGTGCTTTTTTGTCAGTTTCTTTTATTTATCTAATTTCAAATAATTTTGAACTAAATATTAATGCAGAATTAAACTGTTCTTCAGGATTTTCTGTTAAACGAGGTGAGCAATATTATCAGCTAGAATATCGAGAGGTAAATGATAAAGTATTTTTAAATAATGAGGATTTAAGTAAACTTGACCTTCCTTCAACGCTCCCTGAATATTATAACTTTAATACTGTAAACTTCTCACTTGGCATACGTTACTATTTCAATGATAAAACTATTTCTAACAAAAATTAATGAAAATAATTATGTGTAGAAATTTATTAAATATGAAAAAACCAATAATCACCACTTTTCTATTAATTATAAGTCTTACTGTTTTTGGGCAGTGGTTTGTGGAGACAAACTTAGGCTATTCCTTAGCAATGAGAAAAAATTATTTTATGTATGAAAATTCTATTAGTATTGATAATATGGTAAATAATACTTCCATAGGTGCAAAATACCCTAATAAATTTAATATTATTCAAAGTCCAATATTTAATGTTTCTGGTGGCTATAAATTTAATAGTAATTGGGCAATATCTCTAGGCGTTTCTTATTTTGATAATAAGAATTTTAAAAATTTTAATAATCAAAATTCGTATTTTAGAGAGAGAATAATTATATTGGACAAAGTTGAAGATAGTGTTTATGTACATAAAAGTGTTGATACATATAGTTATTATACTCAAGGATTCTATCTATTGCCTGAAGTCTCATATACTTTTTGTTTATGGCGATTTAGATTTAGCCCTTCTGTTGGTGTAACTCTAAGATATTTAACAGTTTATGAAACTGCAACAAAAACGGCAGGAGTTTATGTTGTAGGCGAAGATATCCCAGATTTTTTTATTAACCGATATAATTACAAATATCCATTTTTATTTACTTTAAACAATTTGCTTGGACTTTCTTCTGGTTTGCAAATTTCATACGATATCGGTAATAATTTAGAATTGTCAAGTAAAATTAATTGTATGTTAAATCCTGGAAATGAATTTCTCGAAAAGATTTTAACCTCGTATGAACGAGAGTTTAAGGGAGAAGTAATTGTGTCCGAGAATAATAATTATGTTTATAAATATAGGCAAGTATGGTTTACAAAGTCTTTCAATTTTACCATTGGTCTTAGTTATTATTTTAATAAATAAAGAATATTTTAAAACTTTTATTAATAGATTGTGAAAAAAATAAAATTAATTTTAATCTTAACTTTATTAACAATAAGCCCTCAACTTGTAAATTCTCAATTTTTTGTTGAATTAAATACTGGTTATGCAGCGCCTTTGTATTATACTGGAAAAGACACAGTTTATAATCAAGACTACATCCATAAATATAGATATGCTGATACTATATTTACAGAATGTAGAACATATAATATGGGAAATGGATTTAGTTTGGGCTCTTCAATGGGATATCAAACAAAAATTGGGTTAAAGTTTGATTTAGATATTTTTTACTTAAATAATAAAGATATTAATTTTTTATACAATAACTATAGACATGAATGGAATATGGCTTACGGATGGAATTTTGGGGATAGTATTCCAAAATATTATAATAAATATGAACAATATATTGCATACTATTCCAGCAGATTTTCTTTAATCCCCAAAATTGGTTATGTTCATGATTTTAATGATTTTTCTCTTGAATATTATATTGGTTCTTGTTTTTCAGATATAACTGTTTATGTATATTATAATGGGTATGATGAATCAGTAACTAATACTACAGGCGTGGTACACGGTACTTTTGGAGAGCAAATTTTCCATTACTATCAATTAGAAGAAAGTGTGTCAAAATTTAAGTATAACAAAAAATTAATAACTCCATATTTTCAACTAAAGTGTAATTATAAATTTAATCCAAATCTTAGTTTAAATATGGCTGTTAGTGTTTCTCCATTTATGTCTTTTAATAAGGACAATGGTCTATATTATTATTACGAAAGAAAAAGCGTTTACGATGATAGAGAATTTTTGCAAGAACAAGAATTAGAAATGATTGATATTGTGCCACAAGGGATAAAGCCTAATAGATATAACTTAAATGTTATAAACTTTTCTCTTGGGGTACGTTACTATTTTATAAAAAAATAGAATTAATTTCATCTTTTTAATTTATATTATAAATCACATTGAAAAATAATTTCCACATATTTTTTACTTTAATTGTTTTTTTTCTTTTAAATTTGTATTAAATTAACTAAATATGGATTTTAAACATTGTTACAAGAAAATTATGGGGAAAAATAAAATATTTACAATCATATTATTAATGTTTTCTTATAGTGCAAATGCACAATTTTCAATAGATGTTTACTCTAGTTTTAATTATTCGAAAGAAAAACATGCTATGCCTTGGACATACGACTATTTTAACTATCAAACTTTTTTTAGCAACAAGCCTATTGATACAATTATTATAATATATTATCCTGATACTATTACTCGTATTAAATATGAGCCTTCTCGCCCCGCAATATTAGAAGATGGACATACATTCCATAATTTTATAATAGATTGTTTTTATGGATTTTCGATAAATTATAGATATTCAAATTATTTTGAAACAGGTATATCTTTTGAAAAAAATGGAATGATTAAAAGACTTTCAACTTTTGAAATAACAATGAGAGATGAACGTTATGATTATAATGATGAGTTATTTTATTATGAGCATGGCGACCATGAGTTTGATTATGATATAATCAATGTTAGTCTAAAACAATCTTTTATTTATCCTTATAAAAATTTTAATTTTTATACAAACATAGGATTAAAAACTTACTACACGGTTTTAAAACATGACTGTGTCGGGACAACGAGATCATTAGGAAGTGAAATGTATGGATATAAAAGTTTTTCAGATGACGAAACATTTCACAGAAAATATTCTGGTTATAATTTTGGGTTTACCTCAGCTTTGGGCGTGTCATACAATATTTCTAAAAATATTTCAATCTTTGGCAATGCTGGATATACATGGGCTAAATTAAAATTAAAAAAAGGCTTACAAATGGATTATTATTATGAATATTCAGACCCTTCACATTCAATTATTAATTCTAAACCCGAAGCTCAAGAAATTGCTCCAGAAAACAATCCTTTTGGTAATATAAATTATAAGTCTTGGAATTTTAGTATTGGCATACGTTATACGTTTGTGAAAAAATAAATTTTTCTTTTTTTATTTGCTTTCGAAATAGTTTTTTATATTTGAAAAATTACCCAACAAAATAAATCATATGAGATATTTTAACCCCCTAATTCATCAGACAAAATTATAGTTTAAAAAATATAATTATGAAACCTGCATTAAAAATTTTATTTGCACTTAGCATTGCTAGCACAATTTTAACAATGAGTGCTTGCAAAAAAACTTATGACGAAGGACCAGATTTTTCATTACGTAGCAAAATGAACCGCATAACTGGTAAGTGGCGTTTAGTTTCTATGGAAGGTGTTGAGCGACTAAATCCTGAAGTTGAACAATATATGATACTAACAAAAGATCCTGCATATGATGATTATTATAAAGCCAGCTTTATCAATTTTCAGGAGGAAACAGGATGTGTAAGTAGAGATTCTGTAGGGGTAGATTTATTTACAGCAGATGGATATTGGCAATTTTTTGATGAAGAATTTGGAGCTGCTTGCAATATTGGAGAATATTTAGATAAAAAAGAAGGTTTATTTCTTATTGTTGAGTTAAAAAATAACACCTATTATGCAGGAGAAAAAAAATACATAGGAGACAGATGGAAAATTTTAAAATTGACAAATAAGGAATTAAAAATAGTTAATAATGTTTGCGTTATGACACCTTGTATATTCTATGATAATAATCGAACATTAACATTTGAGAAAGAATAAACTATTGGCGTTTAAACACAACTGACAGAAAACAAAAAAAATGATAAAACAATAGTATTCAATTTTATTAATAAATCAACTCTTTTTATAAATAGTAAATTGTTTATAAATATTTGATAAAATATATCTATTACATAATTTATTTTTTGTATTTTGCTTGCTTAAATTGTTTAAAACATAAAGCCATATATTATGAAAAATTATTTAGCATTTATTTTTCTCGTTTTTTTTGTAAAATTTGCTTTTGCTCAACCAGTTATCGAGGTGCAATCGCATGGTCTTCACAAATGTGTAGGCGAAAGCGGAGAATTAAAAATTACAGCAACAGGAACACAACCATTAACCTATCAATGGTACCATAATGGAAGTCCAACAGGAACAAATACTAATATCTTAAGTTTTGCTAGTTTCGTAGCTGGCGATGACGGGGATTATTATTGTGAAGTTAGCAATAGCGAAGGTAGTGTTACATCTGATATTATTGTGCTAAGAATTGATTCTAACATGCCAACTATAAACGATGTGTCAACTCAATTGGATATAGTGTGTTTAGGAACAAATAATATTTTCTCTGTCGATTATACTGGAACAAATTGTTCATTTATTTGGTGGCACGGATCCGATGCTGTGGGTCATGTTCAAAATTACCAATTAACAAATGCAACACTTAGTGACGGAGGAATTTATCATTGTGAAGTTGTAAATGCTTGTGGTTCTGTTTTTTCCGATAATGTAGAAATAAATGTTTTTGGTCCACCAACAATTACTACACAACCACAAACAACCGCAGTTTGCGAAGGAGGCTCTATAGAGTTTTGTGTCGAAGCAGAAGGACAATACTTAACTTATTTGTGGAAAAAAAATGGAGAAGATTTGCTTGCTGAACAGGCTTCTTGTTTACAACTAACAAATTTAAGCTATCCACATTCAGATGTTTACTCAGTATATGTATATAATACTTGTGGCGATATAACTAGTAACAACGTTCATGCAACAGTTAATACAGTGCCAACAATAACTGGACATCCAGAAGATCAAATCATGTGTGCAACCGACAATGTTGTGCTTCACGGTTATGGATATAGTACAACAGAAGTAACATATCAGTGGTATAATACATATACAGGATTAATACCAAATGCAACCGATGATAATTTAACAATTTCTATATCAGAAGGAGAAAATACTGGTTACTATTTTGTGCTATCTGGCACTTGCGGAACTGTTGTAAGCGATACCGCTATAATTATTGGTAAAAAAGCACCTATTGTTTTAACACAACCTATTGGAGCAGAACTTTGTGTAGGAGAAAACCACACTCTTTTAATAAAAACAGAAGGCACGTTACCAATGACTTACCAATGGCAAAAAAATAGTGCAGATGTATTTGGAGATAATATTACAGGAATTCAAGAAGCAACAATGATTATTACAGGAATAAATGCAGGACAAGCTGGAAATTATCATTGTGTTGTAACTAACGAATGTGGCTCTATTACAAGTGATACAGTTGAAGTAATAGTAAATACACCACCAAGTATTATTGAGTTTCCACAAGATATGGAATTTTGTGAAGGACAAGATTTTAGTTTGAATGTAAATACTTTAGGCACAGAACCATTAACTATAGAATGGTATGTTGTGGGTTCGGAAACTGTAGTTTTTGAAGGAAGTGAATTTGTTTTTGAATCAGCTTTACCAGAAGTATCTGGAGATTATTACTGCAAAGTTTCAAATATGTGCGACACAGTTTATTCCGATACAATTGCTATTCTAGTAAAAGCATTGCCAGAAATAACGCAAAATCCTACTGGAGCAGAAATTTGTGTTGGTGATTCTCACGAAATGTCTGTTACTGCAACAGGCGAAGCTCCACTGTCATATTTGTGGTATAGAAATGGCTCGGCAATTTCAACAGAAACAGAAAGCGAAATAATAATTTCTAACGCACAAATAAATCAAACAGGTACATATTTTTGTAGAGTGGCAAACGAATGTGCTTATGTTGATTCAGAAGAAGTCGAAGTTATTATTGGAACACCACCTGCAATTTCATGGCAACCAATAAATCAAACTTTATGCGAACACCAAACTTTAAATCTAATAATGGACGCTCAAGGAGAAAACTACTCTTTACAATGGTATCAAAATGATGTTCCTATTTCAGGAGCTAATGATACAGTTTTAAATATTCAAAATTTAAGTTTGGAAAATGCAGGAAATTATTATTGCTTGGCATACAATGCTTGCGCAAGCGTATCAACCAATATTGTTGAAGTTGTTGTTAAGCCATCTCCTGAAATAGATTTAGGACCTGACGTTGAATTATGCGATGGAGAAACAGTTACTATTGGAACAGACTTGCCATATTCACACTATAACTGGAACAACGGTTTGAGCCATAATCAGTATTTAGAAGTAGCACTTGGCGGAACTTTTATTCTCGAAGTAATAGGAGAAAATAATTGTCCAAATTCTGATACTATAGTTGTTACTTTTCACCCTTATCATAGTTTAGCATCAATACCAGACAATATAGTATCTTGTGGTCCATATACTATAAATGCAGGAGACGGAGCATATTCATATCTTTGGAGTAATAATGCAACAACATCAAGTATTACAGTAAATGCACCTGGCACTTATTCTGTAACAGTTACAGGCGATAGCTTTGGCTGCGAAAGCACTGCTTCAATTGTTGTGGACTTACGCGAACCTATTAGCTTTAGTTTAGGAAATGATGTCTCAGCACATGTTGATACATACGTAAATATTGGTATTGAACATATCTTCTCAGAATATTTATGGAATACAGGATTTACAGGATCTATGCTAACTGTTTATGGCTCAGAATATGGAAATGGAACACATGAATTCTGGCTAACAGCCTATGCTCTAAACGGTTGTACTCACACAGACACAATAAAAGTTACATTTTATGGGCAATCAGGAATTGAAGACGAAATTGCAAACGAAATATCTGTATATCCAAACCCCGCTAGCGATTTTGTAATATTCGAATCAAACGATTTCTTAATAGAAAATATAGAGTTTTATAGCGTTTCTGGAAAATTAATTTCTAAAGAAATTGTTAATAATTGGGAAGTTAAATATAATCTTAGTAGTTTTGCGAAAGGTTTTTATTTGGTGAAAATTGTAGGAGAAAATAATAAAATCATCAATACAAAAATACTTGTACAATAAGTAATGAAAGAAGGAAAAATTAAAAATAAAGTAAGAGGAGCATATCTAACATCTTTGGTTAGTATATCAATGGTGTTGCTTCTACTTGGAATTGTGGGCTGGATGATTTTAGGTGCAAGTTTTTTGTCAAATTACGTTAAGGAAAATATATGCTTTTCATTAATTATTAAAAATGATGTCAGAGAAGCAGATATAAAACAATATCAAAAAACTTTAGATGCTAAAAACTTTATTAAAGCAACTGAATATATAACCAAAGAAGACGCCGCAAACTCACTTCAAGAAGAACTTGGCGAAGATTTTATTAGTACTTTGGGATATAATCCTTTGTCGGCAACACTAAATGTTTACTTAACAGCTGACTATGCTCACCCTGATAGTATAGCAAAAATAGAAAACTTTTTTTTGACAGAAAGTGATATTGTTGAAGAATTGGCATACCAACACAATTTATTAGGACTTATAAATGATAATATAAATAAAATTAGTCTTGTATTGTTAGTCTTTTCTGCAGCTTTGCTCGTGATTTCTTTGGCTCTAATAAACAATACCGTGAGATTAATGATTTTCTCTAAACGCTTTATTATAAACTCAATGAGATTAGTAGGAGCAAAACGAAGTTTTATACGAAAACCATTCCTTATTTCAGGAGCATTACAAGGATTTTTTAGCTCACTAATTGCAATAGCTATCTTAAGTGCAATCTTTTATTTTGTAAACAAACATATTGGAGAAGTAGTAAGCCTTATAGACCCACTAATTATTGTTTCATTGTATGCGATACTAATTATTATTGGCATGTTGTTGACAAGTATTTCAACTTATTTCTCAGTAAATAAATATTTAAAATTAAAAACATCTAATTTATATTATTAAAAATATGAATAAAATTGAAAAAACAGAAAATCAAGAACAAAATTCTGGATTTACCTTAGGTAAGAAAAATTATATACTTATTATTATCGGTTTTGCCTTAATAATATTAGGATTTATATTGATGTCGGGTGGAAAAAGCACAGACCCAAATGTGTTTAATGAAGAAATTTTTAATTTTAGAAGAATTTCATTAGCTCCAATAATTATTCTTATTGGTTTTATTATTGAAATTTTTGCAATTTTGTGGAGACCCAAATCTAAATAAAAGAAATATATGGAATGGTTTGAAGCATTAATCCTTGGATTAATTCAAGGATTAACCGAGTTTTTACCAGTGAGCAGTAGTGCTCATTTAGAAATTGGAAAAGCCTTATTTGGCATAAAAGGAGAAGAAAATTTTTATTTCTCAATAATGGTGCATGGTGCAACAGTTCTAAGTACTTTAGTTGTGTTCTGGAAAGATATTTTAAAACTAATCAAAGGATTTTTTAAGTTCAAATATAATGAGGAAACAAGCTATATTTTTAAAATATTTGTTTCTATGATTCCAGTATTGATAGTTGGATTATTATTCAAAGAACATATAGAAAAATTGTTTGCAGGAAATAGCTTTGTTTTTATTGGCTCAATGCTAATTGTTACTGCGGCTTTATTGTTTTTTACATATTTTTTCAAAAACAAAAAACAAAGAGATATAAATTATTTAGACGCTTTTATTATCGGAATATCACAAGCAATAGCTGTAGTGCCAGGCATTTCTCGTTCAGGAGCAACAATAGCAACAGGACTAATAAATGGAAATAAAAAAGAAGAAATAGCAAAATTTTCATTCTTGATGGTGTTAATTCCTATTTTAGGAGAAAACTTTTTAGATATAGTTGGAGGCACTGCTGTCTCAAGTGGAACACCTACTAGTTCGTTGATTATAGGGTTTTTGGCAGCTTTTGTTTCAGGATTGATTGCTTGTAAAACAATGATAAATATTGTAAAAAAAGGAAAACTTTATTGGTTCGCCATATATTGTTTAATAATAGGTGTTATAACTATTTTCTTCGTTAGATAAGTGATAGAGAGTTTTAAACTAAATACAATCCCTAACTTCGAGCAAGGAGAAATTATTGTTATCGATAAACCTTTAACATGGTCATCTTTTGATGTTGTAAATAAAATTAGATATAAATTACGAGAAGTTACAGGAAATCAAAAAATTAAGGTTGGACATGCTGGTACTTTAGACCCTTTGGCTACAGGAGTTTTGGTTATCTGCACAGGAAAATACACTAAACTTATCGAGCAATTACAAGAAGGAGAAAAAGTTTACGAAGCAACTTTCAGACTTGGAGCAACAACGCCTTCGTATGACATGGAAACAGAGGTTGATAAAAATTTTGAAATAGATAATATAAAAGAAGAAGATATTTATAAAGTTGCAAAAAGTTTTTTGGGAACAAGCATGCAAACGCCACCAATATATTCTGCAATTCAAATTAGAGGAAAACGAGCTTACGAATTTGCTAGAAAAGGGAAAAAACTAAAACTCGAACAACGCGAAATTAATATCACAAAATTTGATGTAAGTAAAATTAATTTGCCTGGCGTAACCCTTACTATTGCTTGCTCTAGGGGAACTTATATCAGAACTTTAGCACATGATTTTGGAAAAAGACTTGACAACGGGGCTTTTTTGTATTATCTTAGGCGAATTAAAAGTGGAGATTATTCTATAGACGATGCTATTGATTTAGAGGGGTTTATAGATTTTTTAGATGAAAATAAATTGACAATTAGTTGTAAAAAATAATTTTAATAACTTATTTAAAATATGAAATTATCACAATTTGATTTTAACCTACCAGACGAATTAATTGCTTTGTATCCAGCAGAAAATAGAGACGAAGCAAGACTTATGGTATTACATAGAAAAACTAATGAAATAGAACATAAACTTTTTAAAGACATTAAAGATTATTTTGAAGAAAAAGATTTAATGATTTTTAATGATACTAAAGTTTTTCCAGCACGCCTTTACGGAACTAAAGAAAAAACAGGTGCTCAAATCGAGGTTTTCTTACTTCGCGAACTAAATAAAGAGCAAAGATTGTGGGACGTTTTGGTTGACCCAGCGCGTAAAATTAGAATAGGAAATAAATTATATTTTGGCGAAAACGACGAATTGGTTGCAGAAATTATTGATAATACAACTTCAAGAGGTAGAACTTTAAGATTTTTAATAGACTGCGACTATCCAACTTTTAAGGAAAAAATTTATAATTTAGGACAAACACCTCTGCCAACACATATAATAAAAAGAGAAGTGGAAGAAGAAGACAAAGATAGATATCAAACTATTTATGCCAAAAACGAAGGAGCTGTTGCAGCACCTTCAGCTGGTTTGCACTTTAGTAAAATACTTTTAAAACAATTAGAAATAATAGGTGTAGAATTTGGTTATGTTACGCTGCATGTGGGTTTGGGTACATTTAGAAAAGTTGATGTGGAAGATTTAACAAAACATAAAATGGACTCAGAGCAAATTTTTATTACAGAAGAATTGGCTAACCTAGTGAACAAAACCAAAGAAGAAAAACATAAAGTTTGTGCAGTAGGAACAACTGTTCTAAGAACTCTTGAAAGTGCTGTTACAACTACCGGATACCTAAAACCATTTGAAGGTTGGACAAATAAATTCCTTTTCCCACCAGCAGATATTTTAGTGCCAGATGCTATGATTTCAAATTTCCATCTTCCAAAATCAACGCTAATGATTTCTGTTGCAGCATTTGCAGGCTATCACGAACTAATGAAAGCTTATGATGTGGCAATTAAAGAAAAATATAAATTTGGATCTTATGGAGATGCAATGCTGATTATTTAAAATATGAAATTATTAATCAGAACGGGAACTTTATTTTTTTGTTTTTTGCTAATCTTTATAAAGATTGCTAATGCACAACATGATATTCCTTCATACGACATGCTAAAGTCTAACAAGGAGTTGCAAGCTTTGTTAAACGAAGAAAAACTGTTAGATATTAAAACAGGATTATTTGTAACTGGAATAAGGAACGACACCCTTTTTATTATTCAGTATTTTTCCTCTGAAAACGAAATATATCTAATTCCTATTGCAAACATAAATGACAAAAGCGCATTTTTTTATGTTCGTTCAGGAGATGATAAAATTTTAGATAAAACAAACTGTTCGACCTCTCAATTGTTGGAAATAGATGGAGATACATACAAGATTTTGCAAAAAATGCCATGTCCACAAACAAAACTAATAACAGATAAAACTAAAAATCAGACAGTTGATATTGGAGAAATAAGTTACCGTTCTCGAATATTAATATATACAAAATCAAAAGGGGTTGTTGACGTTGAATATTTGCCTTTTGATAAAAACTTATGTAATGGCTGTATGAAATGGTTCGCTACTGAAGGAAAATTCGTTTATTAGTTGAGATAAATTTTAATTTGCACGTTTCACTAATTCCAAATCAAAAAATCTTTCGACTTTTCACTTTCAACACTTCAACTACGTTCAGTGCATCGCTTTTAACTTTTAACTGTTTTAACAAGGTCTTTCAAATCAATAATATCTTTTCCCATAAAACGTAACAAAAGATTTGCAACACACAAAACGTCTTTTTCGCAGTAGGTAACAATTCTCTCTAAGTTTTTTTCTTCGTAATAAGCTGCATAAACTTGGCTTCCGTCTATGTCATCTTTTGAGGTAGGGATATTAAATAAATCAGCCAAAAGTGCTAATGATGTAAAGTTCTTATAATCTCCAAATTTCCATAACTCTAGAGTGTCGATATGATTTACTTCCCAAGGTTTTTTGCCAGCTAAATCAAAAGCAGGAGGTAAGTTTAAACCATTTACCAACATTCTGCGAGCTATATAAGGAACATCAAATTCTTTAATATTATGACCACATATTTGTTTGTTTCCAAATCTATCCCAACTTGAAATCATATTCGCAAATTCTGTTAGCAACTGCTTTTCGTCATCACCATAAAATGATTTTACTCTAAGTTGTTTCTCATAAATAAACCCAACAGATATACAAATGATTTTTCCAAATTCAGAATAAATTCCAGCACGATTGTAAACATCTGAAGCAGACTCATTTTCGCTTCTAAAATAAGCAGATTTCTTTTCCCAATGTTTTTGATAATTCTCTTCTAAGCTTTCAAAATTAGGCTGTGCAGGAACAGTCTCAATATCTAAAAATAAAACTTCGTTGATTTTAACTTTTTCTAACATAATTACTTATTTATATTTTGAAGAATAAATTTACTTAATAAATCAATTGCAACATCGTTGTTACCACCTTGTGGAACAATAATATCTGCATATCTCATAGTTGGCTCAATAAATTGAAGATGAGAAGGTTTTACAGTTTTTTCGTATCTTTCCAAAACCATGTCAACAGAACGTCCTCGCTCTATAATGTCGCGTTGAATAACACGAGATAATCTGTCGTCTGCATCGGCATTTACAAACACTTTTAAATCCATTAGGCTACGCAACTGTTTGTTTGCCAAAATTAAAATTCCCTCAATAATAATAATTTTTAAAGGCTCAACTTTTATAGTTTCCTCACTACGAGTGCAAGTCAAATACGAATAAATTGGCTGATAAATTGTTTTCTTCTGCTTTAACTCCTTGATATGTTCAATCAAAAGCGACCACTCTATAGCATCGGGATGGTCAAAATTTATTTGTTGCCTTTCTTCTAATGGCAAATGACTATTATCCTTATAATATGAATCTTGAGGAATTAATGTAACACAATTTTCGGGAAGTTGGTCTATAAGTTTTCTAACTACAGTAGTCTTACCAGAACCAGTTCCGCCTGCAATACCAACCACTAACATAATATTATCATTTTTAGAAAAAAAATATTAATTTTGAATTTTTAAAAATAATAAAAATATTTTAAATATGCTATATCCAATAAAATTTAAACCAATATATAAGCCAAAAGTGTGGGGTGGCGAAAAAATTAAAAATTTAAAATCAGATAAAAAAACACCCGATAATTGTGGCGAATCTTGGGAAATATCTGCATTACAAGGCGATTTGTCTGTTGTGGCAAATGGATTTTTAAAAGATAATACCATAGAAGAAATTATTGAAGTTTACATGGGCGAAATTGTCGGAGATGAGATTTTTGAAAACTTTGGATATGAATTTCCTTTGCTAATAAAAATAATTGAAGCTAAAGAAAATTTGTCAATTCAAGTACACCCTAATGATGAGCTTGCCGCAGAAAGACATAATGCCAGAGGTAAATCAGAAGTTTGGTATGTTTTAGAATCAGAAAAAGGAGCAAAATTAATTTCGGGCTTTTGTAAAAACACAAATTCAAATGATTTTTTTGATGCGATAGAAAAAGAAGATTTTGAAAATTTACTAAATATTGTTGAAACAAAAGCAGGAGAGGTTTATTATATTCCCGCAGGCAGAGTGCATAGCTTGGGCGAAGGAAATTTAATTTTAGAAGTGCAACAAACTTCAGATGTTACTTATAGAGTTTATGATTACAATAGAAAAGACAGAGAACTGCATTTAGACTTGGCAAAAGATGTGATAGATTATTCAAAAACTGAAAATCTAAAAATTAATTTCTCTAAAAAAGCGGATAACCAAAATAAAATAATTTCAAACCAATTTTTCACATTGAATTACATTCCAATTATGAATGAAATTCAGAAAAACTACTATAATTTAGATAGCTTTGTAGTTTATTTTTGTGTAAATGGTAAAGTCCAAATAAAAACACCTTCTAACAAAACGGAAACATTATCAAAAGGAGAAACTATTTTAATTCCTGCAGCAATAAAAGATGTAAATATTATTCCAGAAATTTATTCTGAAATTATTGAAATTTATATAGAAGTTTAGTTGGCTTTGGTTGTTAATTCAGCAAAAACTTGTTCTAAGCTATGTTCTTTTAATTGAAGACTAAGCACAGTGTTATTATTTTCAACAGCAAGATTAAAAATATCTTGTCTTATATCTGTTTTAGAGTCAAATTCAATATTATAATGATTTTTTCCTAAATCGCGAACAGCTAAAACACCAGCTATAAGTTTAAGTTTTTTAGTATCAATAGGATTTAATGTTTCTAAATCCAAACTTTTTACTTTGTCTTTCAATTTTGCCTGAATTGTTTTAGTAGTGCCGTCGGCAACGATAATACCTTTATTTATAATTAAAATTCTATCACAAATAGCTTCAACTTCTTGCATAATGTGAGTTGATAGTAAAACAGTTTTGCTTTTACCTAAATCTTGAATTAAGTTTCTAATTTCAATAATTTGATTTGGGTCTAAGCCAGAAGTGGGTTCGTCTAAAATTAGTACTTGCGGGTCGTGAATTATAGCTTGAGCCAAACCAACTCTTTGCTTATAACCTTTTGATAAAGCTCCAATTTTTTTGTGCATTTCGGGTATCAAGCCTGTAAGTTCCACAACTTCACTAATTCTTGATTTTTTGTTAGGTAGAGAATAAATCCCAGCTATAAAGTTCAGAAACTCAAGCACATACATATCAAAATAAAGAGGATTTTGCTCAGGCAGATAGCCAATAATTCGTTTTATATAGTTTTGAAATTCAACAATATTTTTGTCATTGACAAAAACCTCACCATTAGTAGGTGGAATAAAACCAGTTATTATCTTCATCATTGTTGATTTCCCAGCACCATTGGGACCTAAAAAACCAACAATTTCGCCACTTTCAATTTCAAAACTTACATTATCTAATGCTTTTTGTGTGCCAAAAATTTTTGTAATATTTTGTACTTTAATCGACATTGAAATCAAATTTTAAGAATGTGTAAAATTAGTTTTTTATTTTAATTATTAAAAACTAAAACCACTTTATAAATAAAAATGGTTTATCTTTACGTTGAAATTTTAGCAAAATGGAACAAAAAGACTATATACTTAGGGAAATAGAAAAGATTGGACTAATACTAATTGCAATAAAACAAAAACTTTTTGGTGGAAAAGAAAATTTGGCAATTACTATTGATAAACAAATGGAAGAAACTAAAGATGCTTTATTAACAGAATTAAAGTTCGATATAGACAATTTTCTTAGTTTGGATAAAGCTGAGACCGAACAATATCTTTCTGAGTTTGAGGGATTTAATGTGGAAAACACAGAACATTTGGCAGATATTATTTCCCAAATAGGTTTTGCTAAAAAATCAGAAAACTATTTAGAAAAAGCACTTCAACTTTACGAATTTTGCATTTTTAGTAGTAAAACATTTTCGTTAGATAGAGAAAGAAGAATGGAGGAAATTAGAAGGTGTTTGGGGAGTTGAAAATACTAAAATCTCACTTTAAAAACTTTACAAACTTTACGAACTTTAAAAC
>FZPS01000062.1_pt2896 | contig 27407 bp, 28 predicted proteins | sample 1817821 | NCBI WGS metagenome assembly FZPS01 (sample SAMEA104158645, study PRJEB21678) | metagenome | place: Germany | collected 2015-04-21
CATTATAATGTGCTCAGCAATGGGACAGCAAGCCATGGTAATTGAATCTATACAAGCTGGGGCTAAGGATTTCATAGTCAAGCCCTTCCAAGCAGATAGAGTTTTGGAAGCAGTTAGGAAAGTGTTGATGTAATGAAAGAAGCTTTAAACATATTTTTATTAATAGTAGGTTTTGCAGCAATACTATTTGCTGCATATTACTTTACTAAATTTATAGGCTCTAAGATGTCCTATTCTAATACTACAAGATTGATTAAGGTGTTGGATAGGGTATTTTTGGGCAATGATAAGTCTATTTGCATTATTCAAGTAGGCAAACGGTTTTTTGTCATTGGTATTACTAATCATCATGTTGAACTTATTAGTGAATTGGATGAAGTTGAATTAGCTCCTACATCAACTCCTATATCAAATAGTAAGGAGAGTTCTTTTAATAATATCTTTGATACTTATTTGAATAGGTTAAAAAACAAGGATAGAGGCCAAGGTATGAATAAGTTCAGCGAATAAAGCTTATTAAGGATTAGTTAATGTTATTAAGTAATTATAGGGAATTAAATCGGGGTTGGTTTTGTTGAAGAAAAAATTGAAACTAAAAATTTGTTTTTGTTTTATTTTAATGTCATGGATAATGCTTATTTTTGCATCTAATTCCTTTGCCCAGGTAGAAACGCCTATAAATTTAGGAATACGATTAGAAGGGACCGGCCCGACTGGAGAACCGCTAAGCGGCTTTGAAATACTATTTCTACTGACTGTTCTGACCTTGGCACCTTCTATTTTAATTATGATGACATCCTTTACAAGGATCATTATAGTGCTATCCTTCACTAGAAATGCTCTAGGTACCCAGCAGATGCCACCCAACCAAGTATTAATAGGACTTGCTTTATTCCTGACTTTCTTTCTTATGTCTCCAATTGGAGCTGAGATTAACGAAAATGCAATACAACCTTATCTTTCGGGCCAAATTAACCAAGAACAGGCTCTGGATGAAGTTATGAAACCAGTTAGGGATTTTATGTTTAAGCAGACCCGGGAGAAGGATTTAGAATTATTTGTAAACCTCTCAGGTATGGAATATCCAGAAACTTTGAATGATGTACCAAATAATGTTTTGATACCTTCTTTTATTATTAGTGAATTAAAAACAGCCTTTCAGATAGGGTTTTTAATCTATATTCCTTTTATAATAGTAGACATGGTGGTAGCCAGCACCTTAATGTCCATGGGTATGATGATGTTGCCACCTGTTATGATTTCGCTACCTTTTAAAATCTTATTATTTATAATGGTAGATGGTTGGAATTTAGTAATAAAAACTTTGATAACTGGATTTAGATAAAAATGGGGGTGACAGAGTTGAGTGAGGGGCAAATCATTACCATTGCACAACAAGCAATATATACAGGTATAATTATAGCAGCTCCCATGCTAGGATTAGGACTTATCGTAGGTTTGATAATTGCTGTTTTTCAAGCCACAACTCAGATTAACGAACAAACTCTTGTGTTTATTCCAAAAATATTAGCAGTAGCCATAGCGCTGCTTGTATTTGGGCCCTGGATAATAAAAACTATGACTGAGTTTACTACTAACTTATATGACTCTATAAACTTACTAACCGGGTTGTGATATTTATATGGATATACTAAGATTTCAGGTTTTTCTATTAGTTTTAGTTCGTATGACCGGACTTTTTCTGATGTCACCAGTCTTTGGAAGGCAGAATATCCCCAATTATTTAAAATGGGGACTATCAATACTTTTAACTTATATTGTTTTTAGTAATAGATTTTTGGATAGTCAACTGGAACTTGGATCTTTTCTTGAATTTGCTATATTGATAACCAGAGAGGTATTGATAGGCTTTACTATTGGTTTTATAACTACTATCTTTTTTTCTGCCATATGGACTGCAGGGCAATTAATTGACACTCAAATAGGTTTTGGCATGGTAAACGTTATTGACCCCCAAAGCAGTATACAGGTTCCACTAATGGGTAATTTTAAAAATATCCTTGCTCTCTTAGCCTTTTTTGTTTTAGATGGGCATCACACCCTGATAAAAATTATTTCCTTCAGTTATGATATTGTTCCCATAGGGGAAGGGGCAGTTACAGGGGAGTTAGTTACTTTATTGATAAAATTTTTTGCAAACTCTTTTGCATTGTCTGTAAAAATTGCATTACCGATAATTGCTATGACCTTCCTATCCGAGGTAGCTTTTGGTATACTGGTAAGAACGGTTCCTCAAATGAATGTGTTTATAGTCGGTATCCCTATCAAAATCTTAATAGGACTTATTGCTATTTTAATTTTTATACCTTTATTCATTAACTCTTTAAAGGGGATCTATGACGGAATGTTCAATGATATAGGTAAAGCATTGAGGGGAATGATGCTTAAATGATTCTGCAAAATGGCAATAAAGTAATAGACCTTCAATTGTTCGCAGGTGAAAAGACTGAAAAAGCTACCTTAAAGAAAAGACGGGATGCCAGGGAAAGAGGACAAGTTTTTAGAAGTGTTGAAGTAAATTCTGCCATAGTTCTTTTAGCCGCCTTCGCTTCCTTAAAAATTATATTTCCTACCATAATGAATAGTATTATGGAAGCGTATGTAGGATTCTTTAATGGAAGTATTTCCATAAATCAGGTATATTCCTACGAGGGTCTTAGAAAGTTAGGAATTGACATAAGCAGGATATTGATAACGAATATAGGACCTTTTATGCTTATAGTTATGGCAGCAGGCTTAGTATCCAACTATGTCCAGGTAGGATTTCTATTTACTACCAAAACAATTACTCCGAAACTGAGTAGAATAAATCCTTTAGAAGGATTTAAAAGGATTTTTTCCAAACGTTCCTTGGTGGAACTAGTAAAGTCTATAATAAAATTAGCTATTATTGGAAGTGTAGTCTATACTGAAATAATTAATAACTTTGAAAAACTTCATCTTTGGTACTCAGCGGACATTATAAAAAGTGTTTATATGATTTTAGATAACGCCTACAATATAGCAATAAAAATTGCTATCATATTATTAGTGTTTTCAGTATTTGATTTTGCTTATCAGTGGTGGCAATATGAGCTTGATTTAATGATGACTAAGCAGGAAGTAAAGGATGAATATAAGCTAATGGAGGGAGATCCTCAGATTCGTTCCCGTATCAGGAGCAAACAAAGAGAACTGGGTATGCGTAGGATGATGCAGGAGGTTGCTCATGCAGATGTTGTTATTACTAATCCCGTCCATTATGCCGTTGCTCTTAGGTATGATCCAGATAGAGATAACGCCCCTGTTGTTGTAGCCAAGGGTAAAGATTATGTAGCGTTAAAAATAAAAGAGATTGCACAAGAAAATGATATAATTATTACTGAAAATAAGCCCTTAGCACACGCACTATATAATTCAACTGATATAGGACAAGAAATCCCACCAGAGCTTTTCCAAGCAGTGGCTGAAGTTCTTGCCTTTGTATTTGAGCTTAAGGGAAAAACTTTATAAAAAAAATATAACTTGAAGGAGGGTTTAGGGTTGAAGTTTGCCGATAGTTTGTTAGCCTTTATAGTAATTGCAATTGTGTTGCTGATCATATTTCCTTTAAATGAAACAATACTAGATGTATTGTTGACCCTAAATCTATCTTTGTCATTAATCATATTGCTTATTAGTATATTTGTGAAAAACTCCCTGGATTTTTCCATTTTTCCTTCCTTATTACTAATAACTACATTATTTAGGCTTGGACTAAACGTATCTTCCACTAGACTTATATTAACTGAAGCTTCTGCAGGAAAGGTAATTGAAACTTTCGGAAATTTTGTGGTAAGAGGAAATATTGGGGTAGGTCTGGTTATATTTCTTATTATAATTGTGGTACAGTTTGTAGTTATAACCAAAGGATCTGAAAGAGTTTCAGAAGTAGCTGCAAGATTTACTTTAGATGCAATGCCGGGAAAACAAATGGCAATAGATGCAGATTTAAATTCAGGCTTAATTGATGAAAAAGAGGCAAGAAAAAGAAGACAGGATATTCAAAGGGAAGCAGACTTTTATGGTGCCATGGATGGAGCCAGCAAGTTTGTAAAAGGAGATGCGATAGTAGGTATAATTATAACAATTATTAATATAATCGGTGGTATGATAGTAGGATTTACCACAATGAATATGGATATTAGTCAAGTAATATCTACATATACCTTACTAACAGTAGGAGATGGTTTGGTTTCTCAAATCCCAGCACTATTAATTTCTACTGCAACGGGAGTTGTAGTTACTAAAGCTGCTTCAGAATCCAGCATAGGGCAGGATTTATTCAATCAAATCACTGGACAACCAACAGTTTTGATAATTTCGGGTGTACTTTTATGCTTAATGTCCTTTTTTCCAGGTTTTCCTGTATGGGTTCTTATACCGTTAGGGGGACTACTTATTTATTTAGGATATACCCTGCTTAGTGCGCAAAGTGCAGCACCAGTTTTAGAGGAAGAAGAAATAACCAGACAGGAAGTCGAGGATATAAGAAGGCCTGAGAATGTAGTAAACCTTCTAAGTGTAGATCCCATTGAATTAGAATTTGGTTATGGTATCATTCCTTTGGCTGATGTAAACCAGGGAGGAGACTTGCTCGACAGGGTGGTAATGATAAGAAGACAAATGGCTTTAGAGTTAGGCTTAATTGTACCAGTAGTAAGATTACGCGATAATATACAGTTAAATCCGAATGAATATGTTATAAAGATTAGAGGAACAGTTGTTGCTAGAGGTGAGGTTATGGCTGACCGATTCTTAGCAATGGATTCTGGTTTAGCTGAAGGTGAAATCCAAGGAATTGATACTGTAGAACCAGCTTTTGGTTTACCTGCCAAATGGATTGATGAAGATCAGCGCGAAAAAGCTGAACTTATGGGATATACTGTAGTAGATCCTCCTTCTGTGATAGCTACACATTTAACTGAGATAATTAAACAATACGGTCATGAGTTATTAGGCCGTCAAGAAGTACAATTGCTATTGGACAATTTAAGGGATAGAAATAGTGTATTAGTGGATGAAGTGGTTCCTAAACTATTATCCCTAGGGGAGCTTCAGAAGGTTTTAGCCAATTTAATAAAAGAAAGTGTATCTATCCGTGATATGGTAACTATTTTAGAAACCTTGGCTGACTATGCTGGAATTGTAAGGGATCCTGATATTTTAACAGAGTATGTTAGACAAGCACTATCTAGAACCATAACTCAGAAATTTATAGGAGACAGCAAAGGTAAAGTGCTGACTCTGGACAATGAGTTAGAGAAGGAAATAATGGACAGTGTACAGCAAACAGAACATGGTTCCTATCTCTCTCTGGCACCTGAAAAGACCCAGCAGATATTTGCCAATCTCATGAAAGAGGTAGAGAGGGTGTCTTCATTAGGTGTAACACCTATTATTTTAACTTCACCTGTAGTTAGGATTTATTTCAAAAGATTAACAGAACAAATAATGCCTGATTTAGTAGTACTATCTTATAACGAACTAGATAGCAAGGTTGAAGTACAATCTTTAGGGGTGGTGAGCGGATAAATCTATGATTATAAAAAGATACATAGCTAATACAACCCAAGAGGCAATGGCTCAGGTAAAGATGGATCTTGGTTCAGATGCGGTTATATTAAATACAAGACGGATTAGAAAAAAGGGCATCATTGGCTGGTTCTCCAAGCCACTAATGGAAGTTACTGCTGCTATTGACAATGAAATTGTGGTATCAAAAGGCAAAGTTGATCAAAATACTCCGCAAACAAAGGAAGTTCAGTATAATAAAGATGTTATCACTAGCTTAGAAAAAAAAGTTGATGCTATGGGCCAGATGGTGCAAAAGCTGGTGAGCCAAGTAATTAATAATAACCAAAAAAAGACTGAGCAAGAACTTACTGTTATCCAAGAAACTATAAACGAAGGCAAGGAATATTATGATGTCCTATTAGATAATGAAGTACGACAGGAATATGCAGTTGATATATTAAAAAAGGCTAAAGAGCTATATAGTAAAAATGGTATGGACTTTTGCAGATGCTTTGAGCATGTTATAATGGATTGTTTAGGTAATAAGGCCAAGCCTATTGAATTATTACCAGGAAAACGAAAAGTTATTCTATTTGTAGGTCCAACTGGTGTTGGAAAAACTACTACATTGGCTAAGCTAGCAGCTAATTTTACTATAGAGCAGAATAAAAAAGTGGGACTTATAACTGCAGATACATATAGAATAGCAGCAGTAGATCAGTTGAGGGTATATGCGGAGATTTTGGAGATCCCTATGAGTATTATTTATGAGCCAAGTCAAATTACTACAGCTTTAGAGGAACATGCTGACAAAGATGTAGTGCTAATTGATACAGCAGGTAGAAGCATGAAGGACAAGGACCATGAGAAGGAAATTAATGAATTAATTGCCTTAGGAGATATAGATGAGATCCATTTAGTTATAAGTAGCAACACTAGCCCCCAGGGATGTGTTAATGTAATAAATACTTATAGTTTTCTACCGAATTACAGCCTGCTTTTTACTAAGCTGGATGAGGTAACTACATATGGCACCATATTAAATTGCCGCTTGATGTCTAATAGGCCTATATCCTACATAACCACCGGTCAGAATGTACCCACTGACATAGAAATTGCCAACATCAATAAAATTAAAGATTTGTTGATAGGGAATAAGAAATTATGAGAGACCAAGCTGATCAACTGAGACAAATAGTATCTAAAATACAGAATAATAAGAAAGATGATAATACCTCTTATGCTAGAATTATTACCATAACCAGCGGAAAAGGAGGAGTGGGGAAAACCAGCTTTACCATAAACTTAGCAATTTCTTTAGCTAAGATGGGGTACAGAATAGTAATAATAGATGGTGATTTTGGACTTGCTAATGTTGATCTAATGTTGGGAACAAGCTCTAGGCATGGTCTTAGAGAAGTTATTACAGGGCAAATGAGCCTGGAGGAGGTTATGGTAGATGGACCCTATGGAGTTAGGTTTATATCAGGTGGATCTGGTATAAAGGAGTTGGTTAATCTAAGCACTACTGAACTGGATCTCTTTTTGCAAAAGATAGATGAATTAAACATGATGGCTGATATTATTCTTATAGACACAGGAGCTGGTGCAACAGAAAATATCATTAAAATGGTCCTAGCTGCAGATGAGGTTTTACTAATAGTTACTCCTGAACCTACAGCTATCACTGATGCCTATGCTTTAACAAAAATTATATCAGCTTCAAGACGAGATGTAGTTCTGCGTTTAATAATAAACAAAGCAGAAAATATAAATGAAGCCCAAGGGATATTTGATAAGTTTTCACATGCTGCTGATAAATTTCTTAAAGTAAAAATTAAAAACCTAGGATATATTCTAGAAGATAGTCATGTCCCAAAGTCTATAAAAGAACAAGTTCCCTATGTCCTAGGCTATCCTAAATGTCAAGCATCACGACAGGTAAGGATTGTGGCTGGGAGATTACTGAATGAAGATTTAGGAGACACAAGACATAATACCGGAATGACTTCATATATAAAGAAGTTTTTGAGTCTATTTAGGGCCAACTAAACCTGATGCAAGATAAACAAAAACTCATGGAGCAGGGTGAATATGGATATAAAAGATATGATTGAAATTGGTGGAAAGTTAGAAATAGTTATTAAAAGGGATTCCCAGGAAGATACAAAAGGTTACAGTATGGTGCAGGATATAACTTCAGAAGGAGAGTTGGTTATAACTCAACCAATGCGTGATGGTATACCAGTTGTTATAAGACTAAATGATACTTTAAGAGTATTCTTCTTTCAGGAAGAGTCCTGCTTTGCTTTTGATGGAAAACCAATCGAAAGGTTTAAGATAGAAAATGCTAATATGATTAGCATTAGACAAATATCCCCTATAGAAAAAGTTCAAAGAAGACAATTTTATAGGCTTAGAATTGTATTGCCCGTAAATCTTAAGTTACTGGATGTTAAAGGTGATGCGCCTATTATAAAGAGCTACAGTATTGATATAAGTGGAAATGGTTTAAGACTAAATATAGATGAAAAGCTAGATATCAATTCTATGATAGAATGTAATATAGAACTGAGCGCTGAAGAAACCCTTACTATAAGAGGTAAAGTAGTCAGAGTTGCTTTGGATGATAAGTATGCTGATAAATATGATATTGGAATTTCTTTTGTAGATATTCCAAGAAAAGTTCAAGACCGTATAGTTAAATTTATTTTTGATAAACAGCGTGAACTAATTAACAAAGGTTTTATATAGTATTTAGGAGGTGTTGTGAGCCATGGATAACAATAAATATATGGATCTTTTTGTGGAGGAAAGTAAGGAACATATACAGGCTCTAAACGATAATCTTCTTGAACTTGAGGCAGATACTAATAATCTAGAAGCTGTTAATGAATTGTTCCGAGCGGCACATACTCTAAAAGGTATGGCTGGTACATTAGGATTAAATATGATTACCGATATTACCCACAATATGGAGAATGTTCTTGATGAAATCCGCAACCATAAAAAAGAAGTAACCTCCCAGATAATAGACGTTTTGCTGGAGAGCACTGACACATTAGAAACACTGATTCAAGATGTTATAGATTTAGGGCAAGAAGGGGACAGGGATGTTACTGATCTCCTATCAAAATTGAAAAATCCAGCATCTTCTACTACTAGCATGTTGGCTAAGCAGGACTTAAACTATAAAGACATAGAGCTTGATCAGTATCAATTAAGTATAGTAAAGGTTGGTGCTGAACAAGGATTATTTCCTTACTGGATCCAAATAAGGCTGCAACCTACCTGTTTGTTAAAAGCAGCTAGAGCATATATGGTCTTTCAGGCCGCCGAAAGATTTGGTGAAATAATCAAATCTGTACCTCATGTTCAGGATATAGAAGAAGAAAAATTTGAAGATACATTTAGCCTTTTGCTTATTTCTAGAGCTGATGAAATGGATATTCAATCAAAGATAGAATCCATTTCCGAAATTGACTCAGTAAAGATAAAAAAAGTCCAGTTCAATCAATTGGAATCATCTAAGAATATAATTAATGAAGTAAAAAGTGATACGCAAGCTAGTCAGCGCCAGCAACAAAGGATCAATAGTTCAAACCGCCAAGTTCGTAGTATTAGGGTAGATATTGAAAGATTAGATCTACTAATGAATTTAGTTAGTGAGCTTATAATCATAAAAAACACCATGGAAGATATGAGTGGTAACAATGTGGATTCTACATTGATGGAGAACATGGAGTACCTTTCCAGAGTTGCTAATGAACTCCACGATGCAGTTATGAAGGTAAGAATGGTACCTATAGAATTGGTATTTAATCGTTTCCCGAGGGTAGTCAGAGATTTAGCTAAAAACACCAATAAACGCATTAAATTGAATATTATTGGAGCTGATACAGAAGTAGATCGGACAATTATTGATGAAATTGGTGATCCTCTAATTCATTTACTTCGAAATGCCATTGATCACGGAATAGAATTACCAGAGGAAAGATTGAAGATTGGCAAGAATCCCGAAGGAATAGTCGAACTAATTGCTTATCATGATGGTAACAACGTAGTAATTGAAGTCAGAGATGATGGTCGTGGCATAAATTATAAATCCATTGTAGATAATGCTGTAAGAAAAGGCATAGTTACAGAAGATAAAGCTAAGGAATTGGATGATAAAGGTATAATAGATCTTATGTTTCAGCCAGGTTTTAGTACTGCAGAAGAAGTATCTAATATTTCCGGCCGCGGAGTAGGCATGGATGTAGTAAAAACAAAGATTGAAGCATTAGGCGGGATTATAGAGGTAGAAACGGAACAAGGCAAGGGTAGTAGATTTATTGTTCGTTTACCCTTAACACTATCTATTATCCAAGCATTACTGGTTGAAATATCTGAAGAGATTTTTGCTATCCCCTTAAGCTCGGTGCAAGAAATAATAGAAATTAAGCAGTCGGATATAAAAGAACTGAGAGGACAGGAGGTTATTCCTTACAGAGGAGTATTGCTTCCATTGATACGAGTAGAGCAAGAATTGGATATTGATTACAAGGATCGAACTCAAGATGATCTTATTACCCTGGTAGTAATAAAGAAAGGGGAAAAACTCTCCGCTCTTACTATAGGCAACTTGATAGGACAGCAGGAAATTGTTATTAAATCCTTAGGTAAGTACTTATCAAGTATTAAAGTGATATCTGGCGCAACTATTCTGGGAGATGGAAGGGTAGCATTGATATTAGACATTAATCGTCTAGTTTAGTTATGAGGGGGCGAGGATAATGGGAAATAAAACTATTGCTAGTGATAAACAATTTATCAGTTTTTCTTTAGGTAATGATAATTATGGATTGGATGTTATGGCAGTTGAATCAGTAGAGAGGTTGTCAGATATAACTCATGTTCCTAAAACTCCAAATTATGTTTTAGGAGTTACTAATATTAGAGGAGATATAATACCTGTTATTAACTTAAGAAAGAGACTAGGAATGGATGATAAAGAGTACGATGATGATACTCGTATTATTATTTGTGATTTAGATGACTATAGAATAGGACTAGTAGTAGATATGGTAAAGGATGTATTAATAGTTCAAGAGAATAATATCCATACAGGAGAAAACATATTTAAGGACAATAAAAATGATTTTATTTCTAAAATCATCGAACTGGATGGAACGTACATATTAGTGTTAGATTTAATAAAAACATTAGACATAGGGGAATAGATATGGATTTTTTAGATGGGATGCAGCTTGATGTTTTAAAGGAGATAGGAAATATAGGCGCAGGAAATGCTGCTACTTCCTTATCTAAGCTTCTTAGTAGAAGGGTGGGTATGAATGTACCTGAGGTTAAACTAATACAATTTAATCAAGTAGAAATGGTAGTTGGAGGTGCAGAAACCTTAGTAGCCGGAGTTTATTTTGAATTCTCAGGTGACATTCAAGGGACAATTCTGTTTATTTTAGACAGAGCATCTGCTAATAATCTATTATTCCTATTAATACCCAATGATTTTGCAGAATATGATGAAGATTTTTCTCCACTGGAACGTTCTGCCCTGCAAGAGGTTGGTAATATTTTGGCAGGGGCATATCTCGGGTCTCTTTCTGTTATGACAGGTCTAACCATTAAACATTCTACCCCAGCATTTGCTTACGATATGGCAGGCGCTATATTAAGCGTTCCCATGATCGAATTTGGCCAAATGGGGGAGTATGCCTTATTTATAGAAAATGTCTTTATAGATGGTTCAAGCAAGATAAAGGGCAATTTTTTCCTAATGCCCAATGTGGATTCATATCCTATTATTTTAGAAGCCTTAGGAGTTTATAAATGATAGAAAGAATAAAAGTAGGTATGGCAGATTTTAATGTAGTAAAATCACCAGGAATTCTGGTTACATTGGGATTAGGTTCATGTGTAGGCATCGCTTTATATGATGCACAAGTAAAGGTAGCTGGCTTGTCTCATATTATGCTACCTTCAAGTAAGCAGATAAAAAACAATCAAAATAAGGCAAAGTTTGCAGATACTGCAATTTTATTATTAATAGAAAAAATGATGACCATGGGTGCACAAAAGGATAGGATCAAAGCAAAAATAGTAGGTGGTGCCCAAATGTTTTCTTCTATCAACAATAAAAATAGCCTGCTAAAAATAGGTGAAAGAAATGTTAATGCTGCTTTAGAAGTATTAAACAGTTTAAACATTCCCGTAATAGGCAGGGATACGGGTGGTAACTATGGAAGAAGTATCGAATTATATGCAGATACAGGTATTTTACTGGTAAAAACCATAGGACACGGTATCAAAGAGATCTAATTCAATTTGTTATACATTGACTACTCCAGAGATTAGGAGGAGCATATGATACAAAAAGACGACGATGGCATAAGACAATTATGGATCAGATATAAAAAAGACCGCGATATTCAGCTTAGAAACGATATAATAATGCATTATAGTCAATTGGTAAACAGGGTAGTGAATAGAATTGCCCCTAGATATAGTGATTATATAGACATAGATGATCTTGTGGCTTATGGAATATTGGGCTTAATTGATGCAATAGAAAAATTTGATCTAGATAAAGGTGTTAAGTTTGAAACCTATGCAACCTTCAGGATAAGAGGAGCAATTATTGATCAGATTCGAGAGCAAGATTGGATTCCCAGGAGCTTAAGAAATAAGGCAAAAGACGTAGAAGAAGCTATGGAAGAATTGGAGATGAAATTAGGAAGACAGGTGGAGGATGAAGAGTTAGCAAAGCACATGGGAATAACAATAGAAGAATTGCATAGATTACTGGGACAGGTTCACTCTTTTTCTCTCCTTTCACTGGATGAACAAATTCTTGAAATAATAGGAGGTCCATCACAATTAGCAAGTGATAGTAACACACCAGAAGATCATGCTTTATATGAAGACCTTAAAAGAATACTAAGTGAATTTATAGACGTTTTACCCCAAAAAGAAAAAATGGTCATTAACTTATATTATTATGAAGAACTAACTTTAAAAGAAATAGGCATGATCATTGGTGTATCTGAGTCACGAGTATCTCAGCTACATTCCAAAGCCCTGATTAAGTTGAAAAATATGCTTAAACGTGTTAATGTATATTAATTAAGGGGTGAATTCATGAGTATGGTTAAGCTTGCTAATTATGCAATTGAGTATAAGGATGATGGTGTCTATTTAACTGTATTTCCTTCTGAGGATGGATTAACAAAAGAAGATGAAATTGGAATATTGGATGTTTTGAAACGAAAAAACATAATTGAGATCGATACTAATGCAGTGTATAATGCTATGTATATAAATCCCGGCGTTAAAATCAAAATAGCACCTGGTCAAACAGAGAAACTGCTAGATCAGGAAATCCAGATAAGAGTTGTAAATGGAGGTATGGAAGCGCGGGCAAAGCTGTTACCAGATCATGGGGGAAAAAAGCTTAGTTTGAAACAAGTCATAGACATTTTGAATAGGGAAGGAATAGTCTTTGGAATAGATCATAAGGCTATAGAAAAAATGCTAAAGGAAGAAAACTATTATAAGGAAATTGCTGTTGCCTACGGACAGGAGGCTCAGAAAGGTCAGGATGCAAAAATCACCTATCACATTGATTTAAATCCGGAAGCAAAACCAAAGCTATTAGAAGATGGAAGTGTTGATTATAGGCATTTGGATCTTATTCAAAATGTTACAAAAGGACAGGTATTAGCAAGCTTAACTCCTGCTACTGAAGGGACACCCGGGAAAACCGTTTTAGGGAAAACTATTGAGCCCAGACCTGGTAGAAGGCTATCATTACCCAGGGGTAAAAACGTTGTTATATCAGAAGATGGTTTAGCATTAATAGCAGCAATAGATGGAAAGGCCGAGATGATAAATGGAAAGATTAATGTTTATGCCATTTATGAAGTTTTAGGCGATGTTGACAACTCTACAGGAAACATTGATTTTATTGGTAACGTTATTATAAACGGAAATGTATTAACCGGTTTTAAAGTAAAAGCAGGAGGGTATATTGAAGTAAGAGGCGTAGTAGAAGGTGCGAAGTTAGTGGCTCAGGGAGATGTGGTGCTAAAAAAAGGAATACAGGGTATGGGGAAAGGCATCATTGAAACTCAGGGAAATGTAATAGCCCGTTTTATAGAAAATAGTACAGTAACTGCTAAAGGGAATATAACTACTGAAACGATCTTGCATAGTGCCATAAACTGTGGCGGAAAGGTTGAAGTAGGAGGTAGAAAGGGCTTAATAGCAGGGGGGTCTATTTGTGCTGGTGGTTCTATCTCTGCTATCACTATAGGTTCACCCATGGCTACTGTTACAGAGCTGAAAGTAGGCACTAGTCCTATATTACGTGAAGAACACTCTAAGCTTTTGGCTGAATTGGAGAATATTTTAGAGGAGTTAAGAAAGGCCGATCAGATAATCAGTTTGTTGAATAAGATGGAATCAAAAGTTGAATTATCAACAGACAAAAATAATATGCGGTTAAAGGCTATTAAAACAAAACTAAAATACAGCAAAAGACTTCCAGAAATAAAAACACGCATTGCAGAGTTAGAAGAAGTTTTCAAGGATGCAGCGAATGGAAGGGTTAATGTAAAAGATAGAATTTTTTCGGGAGTAAAAATTGAAATTGGATCAAGTGCTCTTTATATAAGGGATGAAGAACGTCATGTAACCTTTATGAGAGAACGTGGAGAAATTGTTAGGACCGCTTTCTTAGGTTAGGAGGATTAAAATGTCTATTAGACCAATAGATATGCAGGTCGCCGTACAAAAAACTGATCATTATATAAAGGATTATAATCAGAACAGTCAATTATTAAATAGTCAGCAGGGCACCTCCGTAGAAACTCAAAAACAGGTTCTTCAGCGCCAACGACAGGTTGTGTCAACTCAAGAATCATTAAATAAGAGGATTAATAGGGACGATTCTAGTGGATCTAACTCTAATAAACACTTGACCAATAGCAATAAAAGACATAGCCAGCAGAAAAAAAATAAGGACAAAAATTTGTTATTAGAAGATGACAAAGGTGTATTTATAGATATTACTTTATAAGGACAATAAGGGGAAAATTATTCTTGATAATTGCTAGTAGTTGTGATATACTACTGACGGTGAAAACACACCCTTTCAGACAGAAAGATCAGTGCCTCAATAGGCTCTCTATCTGGATGAAGAAAGGGGAGGATTAACTGAGGAGGTGAAGAGGTATGGCAGTAGTTTCTATGAAAGAATTATTAGAAGCCGGTGTTCATTTTGGACATCAAACTCGCAGATGGAACCCCAAAATGGCGCCCTATATTTTTACTGAAAGAAATGGGATTTACATTGTTGACCTACAAAAGACTGTTCGCAAAATGGAAGAGGCCTATAACTTTGTGCGTGATATAGCCGCAGAGGGCAAAGAGGTACTATTTGTAGGAACTAAAAAACAGGCTCAAGAGGCTATTGAATATGAGGCACAAAGATGTGGCATGCATTATGTCAACCAGAGATGGTTGGGTGGAATGCTAACCAATTTTAAGACTATTAGTCAAAGAATAGAAGCTTTGCGCCGTCTTAATGAAATGGAAGAAGATGGTTCTTTTGAAGTATTACCTAAGAAGGAAGTTATCAAATTACGTTTAGAAAGAGACAAACTTGAAAAGAACCTTGGTGGGATTAAGAATATGAAAAAGCTTCCTGCAGCTGTTTATGTAGTAGATCCTAGAAAGGAAAGAATTGCAGTTGCTGAGGCACGTAAATTAGGTATCCCAATTATTGCAATTGTAGATACCAATTGTGATCCCGATGAAATTGATTATGTAATTCCCGGTAATGATGATGCTATCCGAGCTGTGAAATTAATTACATCCAGGATTGCTGACGCAGTTTTAGAAGGACGTCAAGGAGAACAACTTACTGATGTGGATGTAGAACAAGAGTAATTAATTGGGGAAGAAGGGGGATATCCATTCTTCCCTTAATTATATTTAGTAAATACCTAAAAATAGGATTTTTCATTTGTACTGTGTTAAACAGCAAATGGGCATATTATATATCAGAGGAGGAATGTCAAATGATTTCAGCCGCACTGGTTAAAGAGCTTAGAGAACGTACCGGAGTTGGAATGATGGACTGCAAAAGAGCTCTCCAAGATACAAATGGTGATATTGAAAAAGCTGTGGAGCTTTTGCGCGAAAGAGGTTTGGCTACAGCTGCTAAAAAAGCAGGTAGAATTGCTGCTGAAGGAATAGTAGATTCTTATATACATGGCGATGGACGAATTGGAGTTTTGGTTGAAGTTAACTGTGAAACAGACTTTGTTGCAAAAACTGATGAGTTTAAGTCTTTTGTTAGAGATATTGCTATGCATATAGCTGCAACCAATCCTAAATATGTATCACGTGAGCAAGTACCTCAGGAAGAATTAGACAAGGAAAAGGAAATCCTTAAAGCACAGGCTCTAAATGAGGGAAAACCTGAAAAAATAGTAGACAGAATGGTAGAAGGCAGAATTGAAAAATACATCAAAGAAATATGTCTTTTAGAACAGCCTTTTGTCAAAGATCCCGATAAGACAGTTCAGGATGTTCTCAATGAAAAAATTGCTACAATTGGAGAGAATATGAGCATCCGGAGATTTGTACGATATGAAAAAGGGGAAGGCTTAGAAAAAAGGCAAGATGATTTTGTTGATGAAGTAATGAGCCAAATGAGAGGCTAAGGGGAGAACACATCTGTGTTCTCTTTTTTTGGAAAAATTGAATAATTAGCTTTTCATTGCGTAAGTATTGTGTTACTATATTTTATGATCCTTGTATGTAAGTTTGGTAAAAAGAAGGAAAAAAACTTAAAACGTAGAAATATATAACTACTAGGGATGGAGGTTTATAATATGTCAAAACCGATTTACAATAGATTGGTATTAAAGATTAGTGGCGAGGCCCTCGCCGGATCAAAGGGTTATGGTATTGATCCGCAAGTTGTTGACCTTATATCCGATCAGGTAATTGAGGTCAGAAACATGGGCATTGAAGTTGCCATTGTTGTTGGAGGTGGAAATATATGGAGAGGAAGAGCTGGCATTGGTATGGATCGCACTACTGCTGATCATATGGGTATGTTGGCTACAGTTATCAATGCACTTGCTCTTCAAGATGCACTTGAAAATAAAAACGCACCTGTTAGAGTGCAGACAGCCATTGAGATGAGGCAGATTGCTGAACCATACATACGCAGGCGTGCTGTTCGACACTTAGAAAAAGGAAGAATAGTTATATTTGCATGTGGTACTGGAAATCCTTATTTTTCAACAGACACTGCAGCCGCTTTACGAGCTGCTGAGATTGAAGCCGAGGTAATATTATTGGCTAAGAACATTGACGGAGTTTATGATGATGATCCCAAAATTAACTCAAACGCTAAAAAATTAGACAAGCTTAGTTATATGGAAGTAATAAATAGGGGCTTAGGAGTAATGGATACCACTGCCATAACCCTATGTATGGAAAATAAAATACCTATAATAGTTTTCGGTTTGGAGAGTAGAGATAATATAAAGGCCGCCATCCTAGGTAAAAAAATTGGATCAACAATAGAGGAGGTATAAAAATGCTCAACGATCTTTACAATGAAACAAGGAATGCTATGAGTAAAGCAATATCTAAACTCAACAGCGATTTAAGTAGTATAAGAGCTGGGCGTGCAAATCCCAAATTGTTGGACAGGATTACAGTAGATTATTATGGCGTTCCTACACCCATAAACCAGCTAGGAAATATCTCTGTACCCGAACCTAGACTATTGGTTATAGCCCCCTGGGAACCAAATATTATTCCTAGTATTGAAAAGGAAATATTAAAATCCGATTTAGGTATTACTCCAAATAACGATGGCAAGGTGATTCGTTTAGTTTTCCCTGAATTAACCGAAGAACGTAGAAAAGATCTTGTCAAAGTAGCAAATAAAATGGGGGAAGAGGCAAAGGTAGCTGTGAGAATGGTACGTAGAAATGCTAATGACAAGATCAAGAAGATGAAGAAGGGTTCAGAATTTTCGGAAGATGAACTAAAAGCTGCGGAAACTGAAGTTCAAAAGATTACTGATGATTTTATAAAACAGATTGATGAAATAATAAAAGCTAAAGAGAAGGATATTATGGAGGTATAAATGAGGGATATCCCCATATTTACGGGTCTAAAATTAGATGAGACATTGCGAATCCTAGAACAAGATTTTAAGTCATTAAATGTTACAATTAAGGAATATACTATACCGGAAGATTTCTACAAGAACAAGATAAATCCAGTAAACTCAAGAGTTAAACGGATAGTACGACAAAAAATATCTGATAACTGTAATTTGGAATTAACCGTATGCACATTCAATGAGATACCAGAATAACTACTTTAAGGCAAATAATAGTTACTATTATTTGCCTTAAAGTAGTTGATATATTTTTTATTATTTTACCTTATAAAGAGGAATGAACAATGAACTTTGAGAATTTTTTAAAGCCAAGAAGAAAAAAACAAGAAAAAGATCAAAATAGAATTGATGATATAAAAAGTAAGCCTATACCTAAACATATTTGCATTATTATGGATGGTAATGGACGTTGGGCTGAAAAGAGAGGCTTGCCAAGATCAGCAGGACATCGGCAGGGTGTTGAGGCCATAAGGGATATCATTAAAATTACTTCCGAATTGGGCATAAAGTACTTAACTCTTTATGCTTTTTCTACAGAAAATTGGAAAAGGCCTAAAAAAGAAGTAGAGACTATTATGGATTTGCTAGTTGAATATTTAAACCGTGAGTTAGATAATTTGCATAAAAACAATGTGAAGATAATGACCATAGGAGATATTTCTCTTTTACCAAGAAAGGTATACGAGGAAATAGAAAAAGCTGTTAATAAAACCAGATATAATACAGGCGTGCAGGTAAACATAGCCATAAATTATGGCGCAAGATCAGAAATTGTTATGGCTGTTAAAGAAATTGCCCGCAAGGTAGCAAGCAAAGAATTAAACCTCGAAGAAATTGATGAAAAACTTATATCAGACCATCTCTATACTGGTGGTATTCCAGATCCTGATCTTCTAATTAGAACAGGAGGAGATTGGAGAATTAGCAATTTTTTACTGTATCAAATTGCTTATACTGAATTATGGTTTTCCGACGCCACATTATACTGGCCAGATTTTAGTATTAATAATTACTTTGATGCTATTTCTGATTTTCAGAATCGTCAACGCCGATATGGTGGTATTGAAACAAGGAAGGATGGTTAACATATGTTAATGGAAAGGGTGCTTAGTGCGGCTGTCGGGATTATATATCTATTTTTTATGCTTTATTTAGGAGGATGGTTTTTTAAAATTTCAGTACTAATTATGGCTTTTATTCTAATGCATGAATTTTATAATGCTTTTGCTAAGAAAGGTAACAAACCTATAAAATGGCTAGGCTATTTATTTATTTTTTTGTTATTTTGTTCAAACTTTCTTAATAAAGGGTATGATCCCGTTATATTAACAGCTTTTATTACTATTATAGCATTGATTGTCCCTATTTTTTATCAGAAGATGAATATTATGGATGTTATTATTACCATCTTTGCAGCATTTTATCCTGGAATGATGGTTTTTTTCCTTATTCTCTTAGGGTTTCAAGCCCGTCCTTACGGTATGAACTTACTTATATGCACTTTTCTAGTCACTTGGGCTACTGATACCTTTGCTTATTTTTTGGGTAAGAGTTTTGGCAAAAACAAGCTCTGTCCATCAATTAGCCCTAATAAGACAATTGAAGGCAGTTTAGGAGGATTAGTAGGTAGTATAATTGTTGGGGTTATTTTTGGACTTATAATGAATTCTTATTTGGGCTTAGAGATAGCTTTGTACCATTTTCCCATCATAGGATTTTTGGGTGGTACCTTATCCCAGTTAGGGGATCTTTGTGCGTCTTCCATAAAAAGATTTTGCGGAGTTAAAGATTTTGGTAAGCTTTTGCCTGGGCATGGAGGATTATTAGATAGGTTTGATAGCTTGCTGTTTACAATGCCAGCTATATATATATATTATTTGACTTTTTTAATAAAATGAATCCATATGTATACTAACATACTGTGTTGAAAGGATGTAGTGCTTTGAAAAAACGGATAGCTATAATTGGGTCAACAGGGTCTATTGGCACTCAGGCTTTGGATATATTAAGCAACTATCCTGATTATTTTGAGATTAAATCTCTTGCCGCCTATCAGAATATTGATGCTTTAGAAGAACAAATAATGATGTTTTCACCTGCTAAAGTTGTGGTTATAAATGAAGATAGAGCAAGAGAATTAAATACAAGATTACTACCCCAAAATATTGAGGTCAGAAGTGGTAAAGATGCTTTAATTGATTTAGTGACAGATAATGATATAGATGTAGTCCTGATGGCTGTTGTTGGCATTGCAGGTTTGGAGCCTACACTTGCTGCATTAAGAGCTGGTAAAAACATTGCCCTTGCAAATAAGGAGGTAATGGTAACTGGAGGACATATTGTAAATAGACTTGCTAAACAATATGGAGGAAGTGTTATTCCGGTTGATAGTGAACACTCTGCTATTTTGCAAGCTATCCAGGGTTGCAAAGACCTTAGTGAAATCAATAAAATCATTTTAACAGCCTCAGGAGGACCTTTCAGGGGATATGATTACCATAGATTAAAGGAAGTAACAGTGGAGAATGCTTTAAAGCATCCAAATTGGGAAATGGGTCATAAAATAACCGTCGATTCGGCTACCTTAATGAATAAAGGCTTAGAGGTTATAGAGGCGAAATGGTTATTTAATTTAGATATAGATAGAATTAAAGTATTGATTCACCCTCAAAGCATTATTCATTCAATGGTAGAATTTATTGATGGATCTGTCATGGCACAGATGGGAGTACCTGATATGAGGCTTCCTATTCTGTATGCATTGACTTATCCTAATAGATTTAAAACTAACCTGAAATCATTGGATTTGTTAGAAGTAGGTAGCTTAACCTTTGAAGAACCTGATAATGACAGCTTCCCATGTCTTTCATTAGCTTACCAAGCTATGAAAACAGGTGGAACAATGCCAGTAGTGTTAAATGCTGCAAATGAAGTTGCAGTAGATTTATTTTTAAAAAGAAGATTAGCTTTTATAGATATACCTATAATAATAGAGAAAGCCATGAACTCTCATAATATTATAGATGATCCTAAGATTGAAGATATATTGGCTATCGATCAAGAAATCCGCAATTCCATATATAAAAAGGAAGGTGTATTATGATAACGCTTTTAACAACACTAATATTATTTGGTGTCATTATACTAGGACATGAATTAGGTCATTTTCTGATAGCTAATTGGGTAGGAATACCTGCGGAAGAATTTTCAATAGGTATGGGACCCAAAATATACCAACGTAAGACTAACAAGACATTGTTTTCTTTAAGAGCTCTTCCAATAGGTGGATACGTTAAGTTTGTAGGTGAAGATGAAAAAAGTGACGACCCTAGAGCCTTTAATAATGCTAAGGTATGGAAACGTTTTCTGGTTATTCTATCAGGACCTTTGATGAATTTTTTCCTGGCCATACTCCTTCTAACTATCTCTTTTATGTCTTTTGGGACTGTTAGAACTTCCACACATATTTTAGAAACCATAGATGCCTCACCTGCACAAGAGGCGGGACTGCAGAAAGGTGATAAAATTATAGAGATAAATGGAAGAAATCTTGAAAATATGAGTGAGGAAAAAGCTATAGAGACCATTAGAGATGTAATAAAAAGTGAGGGTGGTCAACCTTTAAGATTGACCATTTTAAGAGATGGAGAAGCAAAAGAATTTGAAATGCTACCAAACTATAATACAGAGAAAAATACCTATGAAATAGGTATCTATTTCGGGCGACTTCAGAGACATGGTCCATTATCCAGTATTAAACTTGCCTTTATTCAAACAGGGAGATTGATTATACTAATGATTCAGTTGGTAGGAAGTATGATTTTTAAAGGACAGGTTTTAAATGAAGTGGTAGGACCGGTTGGTATTGTTGGAGAGATCAATAAAGCAGTTCAATCAGGTATCCACGATGTAATTAACTTTGCAATAACTATCACCCTGAACTTGGGAATCATCAATCTTATACCTTTCCCCGCTTTAGATGGTGGTAGACTGGCTTTGTTAGTTGTTGAAGGGTTAAGAGGAAGACCTATTGACTCGCAAAAAGAAGGCTATATTCATTTCGTAGGTTTTGTTCTTTTGATGTTATTGATGATTGTGGTTACTTTTAAAGATATTGTTAGGCAATGGTTCTAGATGAGGAGACAGATATGGAAAGGAAAATAACTAAAAAAGTTAAAGTAGGCAGTCTGGAAATAGGAGGAAACTCACCTGTTACGGTTCAATCAATGACCAATACCGATACGAGGGATGTACAGGCTACTGCAAGACAAATTCATCAGCTAGAAGAGGCTGGGTGCGATATTGTGCGTTTAGCAATTTTTGATGAGGACTGTATTAAAAGTATTAAAGAGATAAAATCTAAGACAGAAATACCTTTAGTAGCAGATATTCATTTTGACTATAAGTTAGCAGTTGATTCAATAAAAGAGGGTATAGATAAACTTCGCATTAACCCTGGTAATATTGGCAGTGAAAAAGGTGTAAGAGAGATTGTTGCAGCTGCTAAGGAACGATTAATCCCTATACGTATAGGGGTCAACAGTGGTTCAATTAAAAAGGAATTTTTACACAAGTACGGTAATACTCCTAAAGCTATGGTTGAAAGTGCTCTTGAGCAAATTAGTATACTAGAAAAGTTTGGCTATGAAGAGATTGTAATATCTTTAAAAGCCTCCAACGTTAACAAAACAGTAGAAGCTTACCGCTTTATATCTAAACTAATTGATTATCCACTTCATTTAGGAGTAACCGAAGCAGGAACATCCTGGAGTGGTACCATAAAGTCATCTATAGGGATTGGTGCCCTGTTGTTAGAAGGTATTGGTGATACCTTAAGAGTTTCCTTAACTGCTGATCCAGTCCAAGAAGTGAGGGTGGGCAAAGAGATTTTAAAAGTCTTAGGATTACAAAAAGACAGTATTGAGATTATTTCTTGCCCTACTTGTGGAAGGTGTAATATTAATTTAGAGAAGATAGTTAATGAAGTAGAAAGTCAAATTCAGGATATCAAAGTTCCTATTACTATAGCAGTTATGGGTTGTGTAGTAAATGGACCTGGGGAGGCTAAAGTAGCCGATATTGGTATAGCCGGTGGTAAGGGTAGAGTAGTTCTTTTTAAAAAGGGTAAAACTATAGGGACATACCCACAGGAAGAAGCTGTGTCAAGGCTTATTTCTGAAATCCGGAGGATGACTGACAATAATGAAAGTAGCTGTTATAATACCAGCATATAATGAAGAGAAAAGTATAGGCTTGGTTTTATCAGTGGTAACACAAATTCCAGAAATTACGGAGATTGTTGTGGTTAATGATGGCTCCACTGATAAAACTAGCCAAATAGCTCTTTCTTTTGGTGTTAGGATTATAGAATTCCATGAAAATCAAGGAAAGAGCCTGGCCTTAAGAGCAGGAGTGATGTCGACCACATCTCCCATAGTTCTATTTTTGGATGCAGACTTAATTGGGTTAACTCAAGAATTAGTTAAGGATATGATACTCCCCATTATTCATGGCTATGCCGATATGACTTTGGGGATCTTTTGTTCTGGACGGTCGGTTACTGATTTAGCCCAAAAGATTGCACCCTATCTTACAGGACAAAGGGCTATGAAAAGATGGGTATTAGATAGATTAGACCTGGAGGATTGGCAGACGGGATTTGGAATAGAAATGGCCATCACCCGACTAGCCAAAAATTCTGACTTGAGGATTATGAAAGTGCCTTTAGCCAATGTTACTCATGCTATGAAAGAGGAAAAAATGGGATTAGTTAAGGGAGTAGCCGCTAGAGCAAAGATGTACTGGGAGATAATAAAACAACTAAGCAACTAATGGGGAAAAGGGGGACTTTTTGGTTTGCTGCAAAAAATTTTAGATGCTAATAATATAAAGCATTTTGATGGATGTAATCTAAAGAAGACAAGGGTTTATTTAAAAGAAAGGCGTTGGGAGATTGTGTTAGAGGCTCCCAATTACATAGATTCTTCTATTGTTGCTAAGGTAGAAGATTTATTAAAAAAGAAAATAGACGGGATAGATGATATTAGAATAATTGTAGAATGCTCTACAAGCATAGAATGGTTTCATAATAACTTTCAAAAAGTATGGGAAGATGTTAATAATAGGATTCAAAGGGAAGGTTTGTCCTGGGCTAGATGTCTGCCCAATTGTCGTCCTGAGTTAGAAGATGAGAATATTTTACTACATATTAACAATCCTATGATTGCAGAGCTTTTTTATGCCAAAAAAGTAAATAAGTATATAGAAGAATGTTTATCCAAATGGTACAAGATCAACTGTAAAGTTCACTTGGTTATGGACGAAGATGAGTTGGAAATATATCAACAGGAGTATAATAAGAGGAAGTGGGAAGAAAATACCTCTCTGATTGAAGGAGTTATAAATGGTATTGAAGTACAGCAATCATCAAATAAAGCAAATAACAGTGTTAATCAATGTCAAAAACAAACTGTAGTTTTAGGGAGAACTTTCGAGGGAGAGCCCATCCCTATTGATCAATTAAGGGAAGACAGTGGTAGAGTAATAGTTAAAGGCCAGATATTTGATATAGAAACAAGGGAAACCAGAAGTGGAAAAATAATATATAGCATGGATATAACCGACTATAGTGGTTCTATTACTATAAAATCTTTTTGTGAAAAGGATCAGGCTGATAAGATAAAGAATCAGCTAGCGAAAGGTGATTGGGTCTTAGTTCGTGGCGAATGTTTATATGATAAATATCAAAGGGACGTTGTTATCATTTTTAATGATTTAATGATAACTGAAGGTCTGGAAAGAGAGGATAATGCAGAAATAAAAAGGGTAGAACTTCATCTTCATACTCAAATGAGTGCTATGGATGGAGTATCTTCAGTAGATTCTCTTGTATCTAGAGCTGCCAAGTGGGGACACCCTGCAATTGCAATTACTGATCATGGTGTACTACAGGCTTTTCCCGATGCATATAAAGCAGGTAAAAAATATGGGATAAAAATACTGTATGGCGTAGAAGCATATCTTGTTAATGATTGCCGACCTCTCATATTAAATGGAAATGAAATGGACTTTAATCAGCCTATTGTGGTCTTTGACGTAGAAACCACGGGATTAGATTCCAAAAAAGATGCAATTACCGAAATCGGTGCTGTAAAGATTGTTAATAAAAAAATTATAGACAGCTTTCAAACTTTTGTAAATCCCGAAATTCCAATACCACCAAATATTACTAAGCTTACTGGTATTGATAATGATATGGTTAAGGATGCACCCCTAATAGAGGAGGCCCTAGGTAGATTTAAAGATTTTTGCGGAGAGGCTGCATTAGCGGCTCATAATGCTCCTTTTGACTTAGGGTTTATTAAAGAAAAAGCAAAAAGCTTAGAATGGGAAATTAATAATCCTATTATTGATACCCTGGTATTATCAAGGGAGCTGGTCCAGGATATAAAAAGGCATAAACTTAATCATTTAGCTAAATATTTTGGTATTAGACTGGATAACCATCATAGAGCTCATGAAGATGCAGCAGCTACAGGTCAAATACTGCTTAAGCTACTAGAAATATTAGAAAAAATGGGTGTAAAGCGGTTAATAGATATTAATACTGCTTTCACAAATATTACTAATCTTAATTCCTTGCCATCTAATCATGCTACCATACTGGTGAAAAACAAAGTAGGGCTTAAAAACCTGTATAAGCTAGTATCTAAATCTCATATTGATTATTTCTATAGGCGGCCACGTATTCCCAAAAGTCTTCTAATGAAATATAGAGAGGGCCTTCTTATCGGTTCTGGATGTGAAGCTGGAGAATTATATAAGGCTATGGTTAAGGGCACTCCTTACGATGAGATTAAAGAAATAGCACAATTTTATGATTTCCTGGAAGTTCAACCTGTAGCTAATAATGCCTATCTGGTTAGGGAGGGGCATGTAGAAAGCTTTGAAGAACTGGAGAAAATTAATAAGAGTATTGTCAAATTAGGTAAGAGGATAGGGAAACCTGTGGTGGCCACTGGAGATGTGCATTTTCTAGATCCTCATGACGAGTATTTTAGAAGAATTTTAATGAGTGGACAAGGTTATAGTGATGCTGATTATCAACCTCCTCTCTATTTTAAAACAACAGAGGAGATGTTAAAGGATTTTAGTTATATAGATAAAGAGACTGCTTTAGAGATAGTGGTTCATGCACCAAGACAAATTGCTGAATCCATTGACAACATACAACCTATTCCTGATGGACTGTCCACACCAGAAATTCCTGAGGCAGAAAAAAAAATAAAGGAAATGTCATTGGAAAAAGCATATAGAATCTATGGAAAGCCTTTGCCTGATCTAGTATCAAAACGTCTAGAAAAAGAGCTTAATTCAATTATAAAACACGGCTTTGCAGTTTTATATTATATAGCACATAAATTGGTAAAAAAGTCATTAATTGATGGTTATCTGGTTGGGTCCCGGGGCTCTGTAGGTTCTTCTGTGGTAGCATATATGACGGATATAACAGAAGTAAATCCTTTACCACCCCATTATGTATGTCCCCAGTGCAAACATAGTGACTTTAATATCGACAAGTCCAAATATGGTGTAGGAATTGACTTGCCTGACAAAAATTGTCCTAAATGTGGCTCTGTCTATAAAAAAGATGGCTTTGATATTCCTTTTGAAGTTTTCTTAGGCTTTAAAGGAGACAAAGTTCCAGATATTGATTTAAATTTTTCAGGTGAGTACCAGCCTATTGCCCACAAGTATACTGAGGAGCTTTTTGGTAAAGGTTATGTTTTTAGAGCAGGGACTATAGGAACTATAGCCGAAAAAACTGCTTTTGGTTTTGTGAGAAAATATTTGGATGAAAAAGAAATTACTGTATCTAACGCAGAAATAAAAAGATTAGTGGCAGGATGTACAGGGGTAAAGCGAACTACAGGTCAACACCCAGGTGGAGTAATGGTTGTTCCCAGAAGCAGAGAAATATATGAATTTACTCCAATACAATATCCTGCTGATGATAAAGATTCTGGAGTAATAACTACTCATTTTGATTATAACTTTATACATGACAATCTTGTTAAATTAGATATTTTAGGTCATGATGACCCGACAATGATTAGAATGTTAGAAGATATTACTGGTGAAGATGCTAAGGAAATACCCTTGGATGATGAAAAAACTATGGGCATATTCTCTAGTACAGAACCTTTAAAAATAAAACCTGAAGATATTGGCAGCCAGGTAGGTACTTTTGGCATTCCGGAGTTTGGAACTAGATTTGTCAGACAAATGCTAGTAGACACAAAACCCACTACTTTTGGTGAGTTGGTTAGAATAAGTGGTTTATCTCATGGAACAGACGTATGGCTGAATAATGCACAGGATTTAATAAGAGATGGAATAGCACAATTATCTGAGGTAATATCTACTAGAGATGATATTATGATATACCTCATATATAAGGGAGTGGAGCCAACCCTTGCTTTTCAGATTATGGAAAGTGTTCGTAAGGGGAAAGGTTTAACACCAGAATTCGAAGAGGCTATGATAGCAAAAGATGTACCAGATTGGTTTATATCTTCCTGTAAAAAGATTAAATATATGTTTCCCAAAGCACATGCTGCAGCCTATGTTATAATGG